>Ga0302320_10004082_pt1 | contig 33292 bp, 29 predicted proteins | sample Bog_T0_3_FD_202130 | JGI IMG/M metagenome (GOLD analysis project Ga0302320, IMG submission 202130) | Peat permafrost microbial communities from Stordalen Mire near Abisko, Sweden - Bog_T0_3 | ecosystem: Environmental > Terrestrial > Soil > Wetlands > Peat | place: Sweden: Abisko, Stordalen Mire... | reverse complement strand
ATAAAATGCCACTGTTCATCGGTCAACAGCTTCTGACGCTTCTTCATGACAGAAGCTCATCAGCTAACCCGCCTCACACGTAAGTACTTGATCTGAGGCCGAACCTATTTATGAAACACGCTCTAGAAGGATACAGTCCTTGTCCCAAACGAGACCTGTCGCGCCGTCTAAGTATGCGAAGGAGGAAACTGGGACACCTCGGTCGACGAGAGTATCCAGTGCCTCCGCATCTCCCTTCGCATATACGACTATGAATTGAATCCTGTCATATATCCGACGAGGTATGCGCGTTGGCCAGTCCTTCTGTGTATCCCAAAGAGACTTACGCTTTGGCGGTGTTGGTGAAGTGCTCCCCGCTGATGCAGGAGCACGCTTGACGGGTTTGCGTTGAGTGCTCTTCATTGCGCACCCCCGGACTGAAAGACAAAGCTGTGGCTGCCAATGAAGAGGAACGGTCTGCGAACGCTTCCATCGGCCCGCAGGTCCGCGTCAATCGCAAGCCCCACCAATTTGCCGGTCTCGTCCAGGACGAGATACAAGTACCGACTCGGTGGATCAAACTTGCCGTATGAACCGATGAGGACGCGCTGGTCAGCCGACCAACATCGACCACACTTGTTGAGAATGTCACGCACTTCACCGATGCTATTCGCCGCTGATAGCTTCTTCGATATGGCTATCGCTGCGAAATCTGTTGATGGAGCGCCTTTTGCTGATGAGGATTTACTTGCGGGTGTCGTCATTGCGCACCCCCGGACTCCGCCGCACGCTGCTTCTCAATCTCCAGCAATGTGCGTGCAGGCAATGCGGCGATGAATGATGTGTCTGACTGAGCAGACTGAGCAGAGCCGTTGCCAACGGGTCTCTTCCCCGCTTTCCATTCCGGCCAGGGAATCCCTGCTGCCTTTGCTTTCTTCCTCTCCGGCGCGTTCTTTCTCTGAGTAGCGGCAATGCTATCTCTCTGCGCCTGAGGCATCTTGCCCTTCTTTGACGCACCCTTCTTTGCAGGAGTCTGCTTCTTGTTCGATTGCTTCTTGGTACTCATATTGAAACTCCAGTGGTCCAGATCGGACCATATCGGTTCGGCCGAGTGCAAGACTCGGCGGGTGCTCATCGGAGAGATGAGCACGGCAGACGGATGCATCCGTCTACTTGAATCGATAAACTGTCTCGGGTTTTGGAACTTCCGGGATCGGGAGACCCCTACGTGCTCGTCCTAAACTTTCATGCCGCCCTGAGTAGCGCCCCTACGGCATGTCTGAACCGCCATTGAGATTAGCGGTCTGCTGGAGTAACGACAGGTAATGATGTGCTCTGCTCCGGCGCGGGAGCCTGAGTGTTATACGCTCTGTGCTTGTGTCTGTAATGTGCTGTGCTGTGCATGATGCTGTCTCAGATTACGGTGTCGGGTCGTCGTTCATATCTGACCCAGTATCCTAATAGTATCACAATGCGTAACCCCTTGTCAAGCGTACGCTGGTCACCCTATTGATGTTAGTCGTATCAGTTTGATACAGCTAACTGGATGTCACGCAGTCGTATCATTTTGACACAACCATCACTCTGCGCGGTTCTTATGCTGCTTTCCGATGGATGCGACGACCGTACAGCCTGCCATCGATCACAGCCTGTCCGTTGAGGATCACCACCGGAAACAGAAAAGCAAGTCCGGCTTGTCGCGCTGAACAAACGCTAGAGCCTCCTTTCCGCTTGCTGCCGATCCAGCAACTTCAATTCCGGTCTGCGCGCTGAGCATGCTCGTAAGACCCGAGCAGACAACCGGGTGATCATCGACGATCAAGATTCGTATGATTTTGCTAACCGTCTCGTAGGTTGACATGCAATACACGCTCCTTGAGATGCCGCCACGTCTGTTTGACGAAGGCGTACAGCGTTAGATCGGGTGGCAGCGGGGCCGTAACCTCGACAAGCGTTCCTTCGCCTGGCTGGCTAACGATTTCAAGATTGGCAGATATTGAAGCAGATCGCTTGCGCATGCCCCGTAATCCAAATCCCAGCAAATTACCGCTCTTCACAAAACCACAGCCGTCGTCTCTGACACCTAGCCGCACCGAGGCCGCGCCGTAAGCAAGTGAAATATTCAAATGGCTGGGATCGCCGTGACGAACCGCATTCGCGATTGCTTCCTGACCGATTCGGATTAGCGAGGCGGCAATCTCCGGCGGAAGTGAGCGCGGTGTGCCGGTGCTAACCACTGCGACTTCGACTGAACCGCCTTCCAGCATCTTGCGTGCTGAGGTTTCCAGCGAGGAAAGCAAATCGTTTTCCTCAGGTAACTCGCCGCTCAAAGGCTCAATACTGCGTCTCGCCTCTTTGTGGCTGTGCCGGACCAGCGCGCGGGCCAGATCGACTTGCTGTTGCAAGCCGGAACTGTCGCTCGGGATCGCCTTCCGTATGGCCTGCAATTGAAAACCGATTCCCGCAAAGCTTTGCGCCAGCGTATCGTGAATGTCGTTCGCTATACGCTCCCGCTCTTCGATTACCGCCTGAAGCCTCCAACTCTCGATCCGGCCGATAACGATAATGGCGAGAAAAATAACCAGAAGGATGAGAAGCGATGCCGTGATATACACAACGTGGGGCGTGGTCCACCAGGATGGCGGTTGAAGCACACGAACGTCGCCCGCCGATCGCAGGACCACCTTGTAATGAAACGCGTCCGCACTCAGCAGCCCCGGATTCCAATTCGCTGTCACTTCCAGGATGGACACTCCGACGATTTGTATCCAACTGCCCTCCCGGAGCTTTTCCAACGCGTTCGCTTGATCCGGGTCATCCAATTCAGCGACCAGGAGATTGGACTTGTCCTGCAACAGCAACACTTCGCGAAGCGGCTCGTGAACGCGCCTCAAAAGACGCCCCTCCGTGCGCACAAGATTGTTGTTCAAGGCGCCAGAGGTAAGATCCGCAATTTTGATCGACGTGGGTTGGAGTTGTTGTCCGTGAGCAATAAAGCGGAGGACCGCATCCTGCACGATGGGACCTGAGTCTTCCAGCGCAGGAAAGCCAACCGCCTCGATCCGGTCCCCGAGTTGAAGGTCGCTGCTCTGTGCCGTCAAAACGAAAAGCGCTCTCCCGCCATCTTCGATGACTACGCTTTCACCGGTTCTATAGTAAGTAATGATTCCCGAAACCCTGAGACGGTGATAGCTGTCGGTGCCAGACCCGTACTGCATCAACCTGCCGATCGGCGTGAGCGGTAAAGCAAACAGATCCTTGGGTGGAGGCTGGAGCACCGTTAACTGTTGCATCCCCATGGCCATAACTAAAGAAGGAGCCGTGAGTTGCCTCTCAGCGTTCTTGAGAGATATGACTGTGCCCTCGATCCGGACCACGGCATCGATTAACTTGCGTCCAGCATCAGCATCTTTTCCCGGGAACGAAGCGTACACGAAGCCGTCGGGCATTGCGATCTTGAGCCACAACCTCTGCAAATGGGACTCACCTGGTCGGAGTCCGGCCGAGCGCACTACGCCGGTAATCGAGACATATTGATCGTCCTCTTCTCCCGTACTCAAGAGTTTGAGGCTCACGGCTTTAGGCTTTGGCAGCGAATTGCCTCCCAGAATCGTGAAGGATCTTGCTTTCACAATGGGAGAGAATAATCCCGGGGCCACGACTCCTAGCACCTCCACCTCATCGCCTTGATGGCAAGGCTGGTGCAGGACAGAATCGATCCATATTCCGGCAGTGCGGTCCTGAACCATGGCGCCACTGAGAGCAGTGCACAAGGTAATAACACCCCGAATTTGGACGGGATCTCCATGACTCGCTTGTGCAAGTGAAAGTGCAAGAATGGATGCCGCGGTTCGATACTGTGCCGTTGGTGAATGCGGGGGCGCTAGCTGAGCGAAGGTGCCGCGCGAGCAGGTTGCCATTAAAACGGATAATGTGAAAACCGCGCGGAGTTTTTGTTCGAACCACCAGAAGCGATTCAATGAGCCGGTCGTTATTGAGGCTAAACGGCGCGTGCTAATGCAATTCAAGCCTCGCATTATCATAGAGTTCCGCCCATCATGCCCGCGCCGGTTCCAGGCTTGCGAGGCAACGCAAGCTTTACCGGAATTATCCCGATTGTGCTCGTCCGGCAGTTTATAACGCCCATTCCGTAAGGGCATATGGCCCATTTGTACGATCCCTATCGGGCCCATTCAGCACATATGCACATCGCCCATCTGTGCTACTCCATTCTTCCCAAAGGTGCCTTGTGCACTTCTCAAAACGATAGGTAGTATCTGGCCGTTCCATCTATCGAGAGTCCAGCCGTGCCCTGTATTGATATGTGCTCTCCGCATTCACGTTGTCAAGCCGGCATGTCAATCCCGGCGCACCCGTATTTGCCTCAAGCGCAAGAGCGAGAGAGGAAGCGGTTGGCGGCCGGGAATTGGCGCGATGATTCTGCCAAGAAACTGAAGCAACTTCACCAACAAGAATCTTGAGAAAAGCGATTTCTCAGGAGGCTGTGCCCTGAAGTATGGGGGATGAATTTCAAAGGAGAAAAGCATGACGATGAGAAAATCTTTCTGGAGCCGTCTTGCCCGCCTCTGTGTAATCGTTTTCGCGATTGCGCTCTGCGCAGGTACTCGCCTTAACGCACAAGGCTACGGAACCATCAGCGGCACCGTCACCGACCCCAGCGGCGCCGTGGTCACGGGCGCCAATGTTGTCGCCACGCAGGTGCAGTCGGGCACACAAATGACGGCAGTCACAAGCAAGGATGGCCGCTTTGTTTTTCCGACGCTTCTGCCTGCCGGCTATACGGTTTCGGTCACCGCGAGAGGATTTGAGCTCTACGCGCAGAAGGGCATCATTCTCGAAGCAGACCAGGCGCTCACCGTGAATATCACGCTGAAGGTCGGCGCGCAAACGGCAACTGTGAACGTCTCGGCCGACGCGCCGCAGGTTGACGTCACCACCGGCACCCTGTCGCAGGTCATTGACCAGGCTGCCGTACAGGATATCCCGCTGAACGGCAGGGCCGCGGCCTCGCTCGTCACTCTGATCGCCGGAGTCGTCGATGCCACCAATGAGGGCAACGGGTTGAACCAGGGCAACGGAAAAACATTCTCCGTTAATGCGGTTCAGGTTGCATCCGCGAACGGAACGCTGCCCAACCAGGACAATTTCCTGCTCGACGGCGGCAACAACATCGACGAAATGACCAACGTCAACGATCCGTACCCGATGCCTGACTCTGTCCAGGAATTCAGCGTGCAGACCAGCAACTACAACGCGGAATTCGGCCAGAGCGCCGGCGCCATGATCAACATCGTCACCAAATCGGGCGGCGAAAAGTTCCACGGCGATCTTTTTGAGTATCTCCGCAACGGTTTCTTCAACGCTGAGTCGCACTTCTCGCCGCCGGGTACGCAGGACACGCTGCACCGGCATCAGTTCGGCGGCACGGTCGGCGGCCCGGTGATCATTCCGCATCTCTCACACGGAAAGAGCACGCAGTTTTTCTTCGGCTATCAGCGCACACAAATCCACTCGGGCTCCGCCGCACACCAGATCACGGTTCCCACCCTCGCCGAGGAGGGCCTCACTTCCAGCGGCGGACAGCTCGGCTATGCCGATTACAGCAACCTTTGCACAACGGGCTTCACTGGGGGCCTCTGCAATACCGCCAGCCAGCAGATCTATAACCCGTTCACGGGGGCCGCATTCTCAAACAACCAAATCCCCAGTACCGTTTTCGATCCGGCTTCGGTGGCCTACGCGAAGTCCTTTCCCACGGCGAGCGCCGATGCGTCCGCGGGAAAGATCGGCAACATCGTCAACTATTTCTCCGCCTCGCAGAATTACCTCAACGAGTACGATGCGCGTGTCGACCACAATTTCGGCGCCAATGACCATCTCTTTGGCCACTATTTTTACGATTGGTTCCAGCAGCCCTCCGTTTACGACCAGGCGATGCTGGCGAGCTACAGTTCGTACTTCAACACCCGCTACCAGAATGCGCTGCTGTCCGAGACGCACACCTTTTCTCCCAACCTGCTCAACAACCTGGTGCTCAACTACCAGCGTGAGGTGTCTCTGCGCGGCGGACCTCCAGGCAGCCAGGACATCACCGGATTTGGCGTCAAGAACATCTGGCAGCCGCCGACCGGTCCTTACCTGGCCGCTTCCGTCTCCGGCTATTTTGGAGCCGGGTCCTCGGCGTTCGCGGGCTGGGGCCGCAACAACTACACCTTCAACGACGACCTGCATTGGGTGAAGGGCGCGCACAACCTGGCTTTTGGCGGGCACGTCGAGTTGAGCAAGTTCGACGTCACCAACGTGTACCAATCCTACGGTAGCTTCGGTTTCGGCCTGGCCGGCACCTCCCTCGCCATCGCCAACGTCAATGCCATGGCCAATTACATGACGGGCTTCATGTCCTCTTTCTCGCAGGGCAACTACGAACTGGTCAACGATCGCAACCACTTCCCCGGCATTTATGCCCAGGACAGTTGGAAGGTGAATCCACGCCTGACCCTGAACTATGGCGTGCGCTGGGAAGACTTCGCTCCATGGGCTAATAGAATCGGCGAAGGCGGCCAGACAGAGTTCAGCCCCGCCAAGTATGCGGCCAACACCGGCACGTCACAGTACCAAATTGCGACGACGGCGGGAACAGCAGGATTGCCTGCCGGCATGGTGATTTCCGGCGACCCAGGTTTCCCGAAAAATGGCGCGAATAACGTCTACACCCATTTCATGCCTCGTGTGGGCTTTGCCTACGATCTCTTTGGCAACGGCAAGACCGCAGTGCGCGGCGGCTATGGCGTGTTCTACCAGGACCGCGTGGAAGCGTGGATGAACCTTTCCCAGGCCAGCTTTGTGCCCAATACCATTTCCGTCGGACTGAGCAATCTACAGGAAACCGCCGCCAACCCTGGTGGGCCGTTTAGCAATCCATATTGCACGGGTTGCGCGACCGGTTCGTACATCAATCCGTTCCCGTTCACTCTGCCCTTCAAGTCCACGCAGGTGTTCCCGAATGCATTTCAAGTCGGGGAGTACGATCCTTCGAACGACTTCAAGGTACCGGTCACGTACGACTACAACCTCACCATCGAGCAGCAGTTGAGTTCGAGCTACGCCGTGCGGCTGGCCTATGTCGGTTCCGGTTCCCGTCACCTATGGACCGACCTGGAGCTCAACCCCTCGGTGAACACAGGCACCATGGTGAGCGGCAAGTTGACCTTCCCGGGCGGCACGTCCAGCGCAAACTCCAGGAGGGTGTATAACACTGCTCCCACCGTCGGGCCCTGCCTCACGACCACGGGTTGCAACACGAATTACGCCCAGATTATCGAAGCGGCCATGATCGGCAATGCCCACTACAATTCCTTCCAGGCAACTCTGCAGAAGCGGATGTCGCACGGGCTTCAATTCCTGGCTAACTACACCTGGTCCAAGTCCTACGATGACCTGCCACAGGCCACGCGCGTTTCCAATACCGAAGACCTGAACGCGGGCGAGTCGTATGTCTATCCTCTCTATCCCACCGGCGCAACCAACGTTCCCGCGGCTGCGATTGTGCCCGACATCAAGGCCCTCGATCGCGGTCTATCCGATATCGACCATCCGCACGTCTTCTCGGTCTCCTATGAATGGAAGCTGCCGAAGATCAACAACGGCTATCGCGTGCTTCGGGCCATTTTGAACGACTGGTCAACCTCTGGAACCGTGCAGACCCACTCCGGCGATGCGCTCACCGTGTGGACGGGCGTCGATAACTCAAATACCGGCCTCAGTCAGGACCGCGCGCAGCGCGACTTCACACAGTCGCCTTACCTGCATTCTAAAATCGACGGCGGAGATTGCGTGGCGGGCAAACTCTGCGAGAGTTGGCTTAACCCCTCGGCCTTTTCAGTGCCGGTCGACACCGGCGCCGGAACCGGCTTCGGCAATGTCGTGAAGGACTCGCTCCGTGGCCCCCACTTTACGGTGTGGAACGGTTCCCTGGTCCGTTCCTTCCCGATTTTCCGCGAATCCACTTTGGACTTCCGGGCCGAATACTTTGACGTCCTGAACCACGTCATTCTCAACAACCCAAACACGTCAACCGGCAGCGCCAGCAGCCTGGCCAGCAGCACATCGTTCGGAACCATCACGGGTGAGAACGGAGCCGGACCGCGCATCGGTCAGTTCGCGCTCAAGTACAACTTCTAGTTCTAATGAGGGTGAACGGGGCGGCGGGAATCCGGACCACGGATTGTCGCCGCCTCGTAGCCCGAAATGCCAACCAGGACACCTGAGGCAATTCCGCGCCAGCTGGCACAGTTCTGTACAAATCAGTTGGACGGTTTGGCTGAAGTAATTTGACCGGGAGATATTTGAGATGAAGAGGCGACGCAGGCGTGCGCCTGAGCAGATTGCGCAGTTGCTCCGCCAAATTGAAGCAGATACTGCAAACGGTGAGGAGACCGGAAGAGCGTGCCATAAGGCTGGAATCAGCGAAATGACTTACTACCGGTGGTACAAGGAATATCTCAACCTCACAGTGGATCAAGCAGACTTTCTAAAAGCACTAAACCACCAGGACGAAGATCTGAAGCGTCCTATCTCGTAATCGCTGGAACCTATGCTTAAAAAAGGGATGATGTGGGCGCCTTAGAACGGTGATGGCGATGACTTCGAAAAATCGAACCCTGTCGTGGCTGCTGGCGATTCTCACAGCGCATTTAATGTTCGGGATTGCAAACGCAGTCTGCCAGCCGCAGTTGGCTCAGCAGCGCACGGGCCTCACGTTTGCAGGGCGCAGCATGCTTCTCGACGGAAAGCCATTCAAAATCCTGTCCGGCGAACTGCACTACGCGCGCATCCCGCGCGAGTACTGGCGCGCACGGCTCCGCATGGCAAAGGCCATGGGACTGAACACCATCGCGACCTACGTCTTCTGGAACGTGCACGAACCGAAGCCCGGTGTCTACGACTTCAGCGGCAACAACGATCTGGCCACATTTGTTCGCATGGCCCAGGAGGAGGGTCTCTACGTGATTCTTCGTGCCGGCCCCTACTCATGCGCGGAGTGGGACCTGGGTGGCCTGCCACCGTGGCTAATGGCGACGCCCGAGTCAGCCAAAGCCCTGCGAACGCGCGATCCGCTGTTTATGGGCCCGGTTACGCGCTGGGCGCATCGGCTAGCGGCCGAAGTTGTACCGCTGCAGTATGGGAACGGCGGTCCCATCATCATTACGCAGATCGAGAACGAGTACGGGAATTACGGCTCGGACAAAGCTTACATGGAGCAACTCCATCAGCTCTATCTGCAGGTGGGCTTCACCAAGAGTTTGCTCATCACCGCCGACAATTGGAAGAACATAGCCGCTGGTGACTTGCCCGGCGTCTTCGCAGCGACGAACTTCGGCATTGGTAATCACCGAGGTGGCTTGGATGCGCTTGAGCGCGAGCGCCCCGGTCAGCCGCTATTTGTCTCGGAGTACTGGCCAGGATGGTTCGATAGTTGGGGAAATTCGCACGAAACCCGCGCGACCGAGCCGCAGATCGAAGATCTGAAGTACATCCTGAAACGCGGCGTGGGCGTGAATATCTACATGTTTCATGGCGGCACCAGCTTTGGCTATTATGCCGGATCAACTGGCGGCAAGAGCTTTCTGCCCGATGTAACCAGCTACGATTACGATGCGCCTCTCGACGAAGCAGGACATCCTACGGAAAAGTACTTTGCCTATCGCAAAGTATTGGCCACGTTCAATACTGCGCCGATCCCTTCAATACCCAAGGTGCCTCCCGTTGTCACGTTGCGTGCGGCGCGACTGAATGAACGCGCATCACTCTGGGAGAATCTGCCCAGCCCCGTTTCAAGCGAAGAACCGATGCCGATGGAGCATTTCGGCCAGAGCTTTGGGTATATTCTCTATCGCAAGGTGCTCTATGCCGCGCCGGCAAGCGAACTAGCTGTCGACGATGTCCATGACTTTGCGCTTATCTATTTGGACGGTGAGTTGGCTGGAACCATCGACCGTCGGGCATCTGTTCATTCGGGTCTTCAACTTCCTGCGATAAACGATGGAACGCGTCTTGATATCCTGGTGGCGAACGATGGACGCATCAACCACACCCACGAGATGCAATTCGACAACAAGGGAATCACGCACGAGGTCTCGCTGGGCGGCACGGTCCTGAAAGGATGGCAGGTCTACCTGCTCCCGCTCGGTGAGCACGGCACAGACCTCCTCCCCAAGAAATACAACCAGGCAAAGATCGACGGCCCGGTCTTCTATCGCGCCACATTCCAGCTCACGAGAGTTGGTGATATGTTCCTGGATACTCGAAGGCTTGGCAAAGGAGCACTTTGGATCAATGGACACGCCGTCGGGCGCTTCTGGAACGTCGGACCGCAGAATACGCTATTCGTTCCCGGACCATGGCTGAAGCGGGGAGCAAATACGATCATTGTCTTTGATATGCTCAACACGAGAGATTCCAATCCAACCGTCGAGGGGCTTCGCTCCCCGATCCTCGATGGACCCACGCGCGAGTAAACCATCTGTACGTCGCCGAAACTGATTTGGGGCAATGTGCTTAATAGAGGGATTGCGAGCGCATTGTTGCATACTCGTGAGTTACTTGCGGAGTAAAAGATAAAGTGAACTGTGATTGAAGATTGAAGTGGACCAGCACTGGGGAGTGTGCCAGAGTGCCGAAGCACCATGATCGGCCAATTTCCCAAACACACACGGCAAGGGATAGGTGCAATGTCTCTTAAGCTGTTGATTGAAGGCGCCTCCTGGACGCACGTAGCAGATGCCGAATTCTGCTCCGACACTCGATCGATACCCGGCCCGTCAACGAGTTCAACCGCTTCATCCTGGAAGTACTCAAAGCCTGGACGGATCCGGCGCAGAAGCATCCAAAGACCATCCACCATCACGGGTACGGAAAGTTCGCCGTGGATGGCGAGATAATCAAGTTGAAGTCGAGGAAGCCGTAGAGTACTTGTCGCGAATAACGTGCGTGATGGGCGCTCCAGTTCACGAACTGGATTACTCAGGTTCCGCTCGATGACTGCCGTTGCCGCTGACGTTTGGAGATGCGATGAAAACCTTCACCCAGAATGAGCCTCTAACGGACGCCGAGCTTGACCACCTCGGCGACTTCCTCAAGAACTGCAAAGGCGGCCGGGCGATGAACGTCGAGGCACTCGACGGGTTCTTCGCTGCCCTCATTGCGGGACCGGAGACCGTGATGCCGAGCGAATATTACCGGGAAGTCTTCGGCGGCGAGATAGCAGACACCTGCGTGTTCACCAGCATCGACGAGGCGAACGAAATCTTCGGGCTCCTGATGCGGCACTGGAACGACATCGCCGGAACGCTGTTCAATGGTGAGGTCTACATGCCGCTGCTGCTTGAAGACAAGGACGGTCTGGCGCAGGGCAACGACTGGGCTCGGGGCTTCATACGCGGCGTGGGCGTGCGTCACGACGGCTGGGAAGAGTTGGTTAGCGATGAGGAGCATGGAGGGTGCCTGCTCCCGATGATGATGCTCTGTCACGAGCACGACCCAGACCCGGACATGCGCCCACGACCGATCGGTCCTGAGAAGCGCGAGCAAGTCATTCTGCATATGGCGGCGGGGTTGTTGGGAGCGTATCGGTATTTCCGGGAGCATCGAGAAGCTTACGCAGGCACCACATCGACGCCCGAATCACGGCGCAATGTTTCCAAGGTAGGGCGGAATGATCTGTGTCCCTGTGGCTCCGGGAAGAAGTACAAGCGGTGCTGCGGTGGGGCGACGGTGAACTAAGCCTGTTTTGTTGGCCTCCCCTGCGTGGAGTCGTTTGAACGGCCAACGCTGAGACGCTCAAGAGGCGCTTCCTTCTGTGTTGGGCATGTCGCCACGACATTCCAGAGGCAGGGCGTGAATTAGAATTCCTTGTTCAGTTCCCACCGCATAGACTTCGATCAGGATGAGCGATTCCTCCCCACAAACGCGCACGCCGTCGGAAGAGATCGCCGGACTTGTGGAACGGGTTACCTTCTTTAACGAAGAAAGCGGGTTCGCCGTACTCCGGGTAAAGGTCCGGGGGCAGCGGGAGCTGGTGACAGTCCTCGGTTCCTTGCCGTCGGTGGGCGCCGGGGAGTGGCTGACCGCACAAGGATGGTGGGTCCGGGATAAAGAGCACGGCCTCCAATTCAAAGCCACCGTCCTGAAAGCCATCCCACCGACTACGAGCGAAGGTGTTGAACGGTACTTGGCTGGCGGCTTCGTGAAGGGAGTCGGGCCTGTCCTGGCGAAGAAGCTGGTCGGACACTTCGGCGCGGGGGTATTGGATGTTATCGGGAACAACCCCGCCGACCTGGAGTCTGTCGACGGTATCGGGCCAAAACGCCGGGAACGGATCGCCACTGCCTGGGAGGAAGGGATACAGATTCGCGAGATCATGGTCTTCCTGCACAGCCACGGGGTCAGTACCGGGCGAGCGGTCCGCATCTATAAGACCTACGGAAATCTGGCCATCCAAACGGTTCGGGAGAACCCCTACACTCTGGCAAAGGAGATCCACGGCATAGGCTTCGCCACGGCGGATCAGATCGCCCAGAGTGTCGGGATACCTAAGGACTCGCAAAATAGGGCTCGGGCAGGGATCGACCACGTACTCCTGGGGGCGACCTCTGAGGGTCATTGCGCCCTGCCACTGGAGAAGCTGAAGGCGGCGGCCGTAAAACTGCTGGAGGTTCCGGTGGAGACCATCGAGCAGGCCCTGTCGCAGATGCTGACCAGTGGGTCTCTCCTGCTGGAAGAGATCGACGGCGAACCACTGGTCTTCCTGCCCCACCTGAGGAAAGCGGAGGACGCCATTGCAACGAAGATCAAGCGGCTGGCGGCTGCCGGTGTGACCTACCCCAAGATCGACTTTGATAAAGCCGTCGCCTGGTGCGAGAAGAAGACCGGAAAGACCCTGGCCCCGAGCCAGCGTGAAGCACTCAAGACCGTCCTAACCAGCCGGGCCGTCATCATCACCGGCGGACCGGGCGTGGGTAAGACCACTTTGGTGAACTCCATCCTTTTGATCCTCCGCGCCAAGAAGGTGAAGTGTCTGCTCTGCGCTCCCACCGGAAGGGCGGCGAAGCGCCTTACAGAGACCACTGGGATGGAAGCGAAGACCATTCATCGGCTGCTGGAAGTCGATCCGGCAACCGGCAGGTTTCAGCGCAATGAGGATAAGCCGCTGGATTGCCACCTCCTCATTGTCGATGAGACCTCGATGGTGGACGTGCTCCTGATGTACGCTCTGCTCCGTGCTCTCCCCAAGACTTCCGCACTGATCATGGTCGGCGACGTGGATCAGCTCCCTTCCGTCGGACCGGGGAACGCCTTGCGAGATTTGATCGAGAGCGGAGTGGTACCTGTCGTTCGTCTGACCGAAGTGTTCCGCCAGGCGGCCAACAGCAAGATCATCACCAACGCGCACTTGATCCGTCAGGGGAAGATGCCGGAGCTGCGGTCGGCGGCGTCCGACTCCGACTTCTATTTCATCGAGCGCAATACGCCTGAGGAGATCGCCGCAACCCTGGTGAGGCTGGTTCAGAACAGAATCCCGAAGGGGCATCGACTCGACCCGATTCGCGACATTCAGGTGTTGTGCCCGATGAACCGGGGTTCGATAGGAGTCCGCGAGTTGAACACGGCGCTGCAAGGTACCCTGAACCCTGTTCGGCCCGGCGAACCCGCCGTGGAGCGGTTTGGATGGCGATTCCAGGTCCGGGACAAGGTCATTCAGACGGAGAACGACTACAAGAAGGAAGTGTTCAACGGAGACATCGGCACCATCGAGAAGATCGACCCCGTTGAGCAGGAACTTTTCATCCGGTTCGACGACAGGCTGGTGACCTACGACTTCGGGGAGCTGGACGAAGTCTCGCTGGCCTACGCGGTGACCATCCATAAGTCGCAGGGCTCGGAGTTCCCCGCGGTGGTCATCCCGGTTGCCATGCAGCACTTCATGCTGCTCCAGCGCAATCTGATCTACACCGGGATCACCCGCGCCAAGCGGCTACTTGTAGTGGTTGGTCAGAAGAAGGCCCTGGGCCTCGCGGTCAGGAATGCGCCTCTTTTACTCCTCTATTCAGTCGGACAAGACGCTTGAAGGAGGTTATTTGCAACTCGGCTATGGTGCGGAGGTTCCCGTGATCGGCGGTACGGGCGCGTCGGGTCTGCGCTTTACGCTCTGTGTGCACAACCACCTGCTTGTAGCACTATTCTCCGCGACATGCAGTGATGTGGATAGGATTTGCCTTTTCTTCTCCTAAACTTCTTCCATGACCTAGGAGGAACGTCACCGGGTATACATGCCCTTCCAGTGCCGCAATGGCTGGGCAGTACTTGGGGGCGCGGTGTTTACCTGGCATCGCGGCGGACGCCTCTAGGATTCGCGCCGTGCCACATTCTGCGATACCGAGGATCCTGGGTTCGTTAGGCTCGCGCAACCGCAAAGCTCCGCTGTGCCGCGAATCCGGTCCCGAAGACGGTCTTGCGGAGAACATCGATGTCTCCGAGCTCAACCTCCAGCGAGAAGTACTGATTCACCGCGGAAAGAGCGATGATCACACGGCACTGTTGGCGGAACTCCGTCACGGTGCCCTCGACTCCCTCAAAAACGCCGCTGCGCACGCGCACCGATGTTCCGACAGAAACGTGTGGATGGGGCCTTAGGTGGCAGCCGGTCGCCAGCCCGTTGCGGATTCTCTCGATCTCCTCAGCGCTGACCGTATCACTCTCGTGATCGCCCAGCAGGCGGATCACACCGGGCGTGGAGACAACGAAGAGCCTGGCATGAGGCGAGAAACGTACAAACACATACCCTGTAAAAAGCGGACGTTCCAGAACGACAGACCGGTCAGTCCATTTTGACCGCTCCGTGTAGAGCGGCAGGTAGTGTTCCAAAGAACGCACAGAAAGATGCTGCGCGACTCTCTTTTCGTGGTTCGCAGTCACATGCAGAACCTGCCACGGACTCTCATACATGATTCATTCCCCGCTGTTCAAGCACAGAAAAAAATCCGGTTCTCCATCCCGAATGCCCCGGTGTCATCGAGATCGCTGGTGCATGATCCGTCTGGCTTCTGGGCATGAGATCGCAACCGTGGAAACTTACGCGAGGTCTTTCAGGGATGGTCCGCTACAGGAGTCAGACCAAAGTGACACAGATCAAGAACAACGGTTCTCTGACAACTGCAAACCATTAAATATCAGGGGTGAGCTGCTGGATGTGATCTCAATCACGCTTAAATGGCACGGCCGGCGCATAGGCACCGGCCGTTTTCAATAGTGCTTAGAATCAATGAGCTGAGTGTCTTCTGCCGTTTCCTTCATCGCCAGCAAACAGTGCCTCTGGCAGGAGATGTTTTGTATTTGATATCGAGCGGATGAATACCTTCAAGAAATCGGCGCTTCTGCGTGATGACTTCTACGCAACCGACCAAGAGCGAGTACGTGGGGGGCGCGGCCTTTCGATTCAACAATGCGCCTTAGCAAGTCAGCGCTCGGGCTGTAGTCAAGGACCAGTTCCTTGAGAGCAAGCGTGAGCCGTCCGAGGTCGCGCGCCTCGCAGATATCTCGAAGAGAATCGAGCCATTGATCCAGCTCGCACTCCGGGGCGCCGTTGCCGACAAAAATACGAATTTTCTCGTGACCCGATGCCACCGTATTCTCAAGCAGGGTGCTCAGCTCCTCGTAGAGCTTCTCACCCGGCCGCATACCGGTGAATTCGATCCTGATATCTTCATCCGGCTTGAGTCCGGACAGCAGAATCAAATTCCTGGCGAGATCGACGATCTTTACCGGCTGGCCCATATCCAGAACACAGATTTGGCCGCCTTTTGCGATTGCCGATGTTTGCAATACCAGTTGGCAAGCCTCGGGAATGGTCATGAAGAACCGCCGCATCTCCGGATGAGTCACGGTGACTGGTCCCCCTGCCGCGTTTTGCTTCTTGAAGATCGGAATCACGCTGCCGTTTGAGCCAAGGACGTTACCAAAACGGACTGCGACGTAGCGCGTTCGGCCGTTTTGAAGAGCGAGCAGAATGAGTTCAGCAATACGTTTGGTGGTTCCCATTACATTGGTCGGACGAACGGCTTTGTCGGAGGAAATCAGGACAAAATCTTCGACGCCGTGTTGAGTCGATGCTTCTGCCAGATTGTAAGTCCCGAACACATTGTTCTCGACAGCCTCGAAGACGTGTGCCTCCATGAGTGGAACATGCTTATAAGCCGCGGCATGATAGACCACTTTGGGCTTGTATTGACTGAGGACGTCGTCCAAACGAGCACGATTCTGAACACTTCCGATTTCCGGGTAGAAGGGAACCGACGGGAAGGTTCGACGCATTTCGCGATCGATCTCGAAAAGTGGAGACTCAGCAATTTCAAATCCCACGATTCCGATGGGGTGAAAGCGCGCAATCTGCCGGCAAAGTTCGGATCCAATGGATCCAGCAGCGCCAGTTACGAGAACGACCTTACCCGCGAGCGCGTCGCGAATTTGACTGACTTCAAGTCGGACCGGGTTTCGACCAAGAAGATCTTCGACTGCAACTTCGCGAATCTGGCCAACCAGGCCGCACTCTTCGATCACCTCTCCGAGTCCGGGCACGGTCTTGTACTCTACTCCAGCCGCATGACACAACTCCAGTATCCTGGTCATCTCGACGCCCGTCGCCGAGGGAATGGCAATTAGAATCATCGCTATGTTGTGTTTTGCTACGAGCGACTTTACTTTGTCTCCACCTCCAAGTACTGCGATATCACTAATGAGTAAGCCTTTTTTGTCTCGGCCGTCGTCGAGAAATCCACAAACGCGATACGCCAATCTTGGATTGTTCCGAATCTCTCTGAGCAGAGTAATGCCTGCTTCGCCGGCTCCGTAAATAAGCGTCCTCTTCTCCTCGGCATTTCCCTGTCCACCCTGTATTGCCTCGGCTACCATTCGAACAACCACACGAAGTCCAGTCGTGCCCAAAAATGAAAGGATGAGGTCGATCAAATAAATGGATCGTGGGAAACCTGGGGGAGCAATGCCAACAATGATCGCCCAGCTCAGAAGCGATCCGGCACAATTCGCAAATACAATCCTATAGACATCGGCAATTGATACATACCGCAATCCTTGGCGATTCAAATTAGAGGCCTGGAATATCGCGCTCTTGACGACAATCCAGACCGAAAGCGCACAGACAAGAGAATGAAGGTATGACTGCGGAAGCCCTAAGTCGAACCGTAGCAGAAACGCTATCAACCCAGAGAGTGCAAAGATGCAGCCTTGTGCGGCCCATACGAAGAGCCAGCGTATCGCGTTGCTCCTCAACATTCTTCTTAGTCTGCTGCGCATTGCTTGCTCCTTAAACCGCAGATTCAGCGTGCCCGGACGCCGTTAGGCACTCGGTTTGAATCAACTCCGTCAGCGCATCTGCTCCGGCCGCTCGCCGGACACTATTGACCACATGCAATTGTTCTTCCTGCGACAGACTGCTCGAGCTTGGCAGGCATATCCCTCTTGAAAACAAATCCTCGGCCACTTGTCCGCCGAAGATTTCGCATCCCGCAAAGAGCGGTTGAATATGCATGGGCTTCCATACCGGACGGGATTCCACGTTCGCGTCGTCGAGCGCCTTGATTAACTCGTCGCGTGAACATTTAAATGTTTGCTCGTCAACCAGAAAGCAACTGAGCCAATTTATGTGCAAGCCGTAACAAGCCTGAGGCATCAACGAAATGCCGGCAAGATCCGAAAAGGCATCCTTATAACGAAACGCAATCCCTCGCCGCTGCTCGACGCGGCGGCCCAGAACCTCAAGCTGCCCGCGTCCGATACCGGCGAGCACATTACTCATTCGGTAGTTGTAGCCCAGTTCGGAATGCTGATACGCAGGGCCCGGGTCGCGAGCCTGTTGCGACCAGAAACGGGCTTTCTCTACCCACGCGGCGTTGTGTGAGACCAGCATTCCGCCACCGGTTGTCGTGATGATCTTGTTGCCATTGAAGGAAAATGCCGCCACATCACCCAGTCCGCCGGCGCGTCTTGTCTTGTAGGTTGCGCCAAGAGCCTCCGCTGCATCCTCCAGAATCGGAACGCCGTAGCACTCGCAGGCTTCGCGAATTGGATCCATATCGGCGCACTGACCGTACAGGTGAACCACCACCACTGCCTTAGGGGGCTTGCCGGCCTTGGCCGCTTGGTTCAAGGCTTCCGCGAGCAGAGATGGATCCATGTTCCAGGTCTTATAGTCACTGTCGATGAAAACCGGCTCCGCCCCTAGATAGCAGATGGGATTGGCGCTGGCGGAAAACGTAAGCGTCGAACAGAAGACAACATCACCAGGCCCGACGCCGAGCAACCGCAGACCCAGATGGATGGCTGCCGTGCCGCTCGAAAGTGCAACAGAAGGTAGGCCGATGCAGGATTCGAATTCCTTTTCAAAAGCAGTCAGGTTCGGCCCAACCGTGGAGAGCCAGTTGGAGGCGAAGGCCTCGCGGACATAGCGCTCTTCCGTTCCGCCCATGTGCGGTATTGAGAGGAGGATTCGTTTCATAAGATCTCTCTTAGCCATAGACTTTCAAGCTACTTTGGCTTCACGCAGGAACTTGCACTCGGAAAGCTTCGCGCTAGAGACGTCTAGCACAAAATCACCTGTCTTTCCAGTTTCTGCAAATCCAAATTGGGGCAGCAACTGTGCCACCAGAACGTTCTTCGATGTCGGAATATAGCGCGCGGTGATTCGGTCAGCTCCGGACTCCCGTGCAAACTGAACTAAGTCACGAAACATAAACGATTCCACGCCCCGACCGATAACCCGACAACTCATCAGCCACGCATCGACGTTCCAGTGCTTACCGGTCACTTGGGCTATGAGAACGCCGATCAAGCCATGGTCGGCAAACCGGTCCTTCAGGCGATACCAGCGGCACCAGAACTGAGGCGACTTCATGCGCGCTTCAACCTCTTCGTGGCTGTATCTTGGAGTAGTTAAGTTAAACTGATTGGTTTTATTGATGAGTTGAGTCACTCGGATGCTTGTTTCAGCATCGACCGCCCCGCAATCGATTCGCATCGAGAGTTCTGCGAGATAATCCTCCACGTTCCCAACGGATTTCGACATCTCAGCTTGCCTAGCGCTCGCAAAATACGACGCGTTCCGCGTGCGGTCTTCGTCGGTCAGACGCACTGCCTGAAAATACAAGCCGCATTCCAGAGCCGCAATCGACTCTGCCGGTTCCCCGGATAACTCGGGCACGATCACTTCGGGAAGCTCGCGACGCACTGCGCTCCGCTCCGCGGGATTGTCGTCCAGAAATACAATGCTATCCAGTCCGAGCCGCAGTTCCGAGGCAATCTTGCGAATGTTGGTAACTTTGTCTTCCCAGTTTACTTTCATTGAGACAAAGTCGTCGGTGCGCAAGACAGCACTGGGATGACGAAGGAGCACTTCCATGGCATCTTCGCGGTTATTCTTCGATGCCAGCGCCAATAAGACGCCCCGCTCCTTCAAATCCTTAAGGTATTGCTGGAACTCCTGATACCTCTCGCCAATCGCCGACGGCGGACCGAGCTGGATCCCATTCAAACCATCTTCTCCAACTACTCCGCCCCACAGGGTGTTATCGAGATCGAGAATGAGCAACTTTCGGGCCAGACCCAACTCCGTGCGGACACAGGAAGCAATGTGTTCTCCCAAAGTTGGAAGGACCGCTGGCGCAGGATAGACCTTTGCCGACGACCACAGCAGGGGCTCCTCCCACTTTCCGTTCCACGCCGCCGCGATGCGCTCGCAGTCGACAAGGATCACCCGGTCTCCCCTCGCCTCGTACAGAGCCTCGTTGATGCTTCGAATAGTGCGGCATTTCCCGTGCGCCATCAGGGAACTCAGCTCGTAATTCGCGTCGAACTGCGGTGGCGTGAAGGTCGTTTGGATAATCTTCCCCGACGGAAGTTCCATCGCTGCCTGCCACATTTCCTTAACCCGTTCGATGGCCCGCTCACTCTCAGCGCCGTTAGCAGCAATGCCCGAGAGCCCCAGGTCGCGCCAATTGAGCAGGAGGACAGTGTAGTCCGGAGCAAAGAACTTCAGCCCTGAATCGGTCCGCAGAAGCTCTTGGAAATATGTCCCGAATGGGGGTTCATAAAACTCTGCCTCGAGCCCGTCGCGAAGAAACTGCAACTCCAGAACGCCGCGCAGCAAACTTGTCGTGGAACTGGAGAGCAATGCAACTTTCACTCTGCGCTTCGATCCGAAACCAGTCCTGCATTTTCGCGCGACAGTTTCAGCACGTATATAGAGATCGTATTCGCGGGAATTGTGGAGCGCGATGCGGATCATCGCCGCTGCGCCATTGATGTCGCCGCTGCGAGCCAGCATTCTCGCGCAATGCAGCATCACATCTGGAATTTCGCACCCGTTCTGATCGACGACCTCTTCCCACAGTGGTTTGGCTGCCCCCGCTCCGTGCGCCCGTTCTGTCAACGCAGCACGCAACCAGCGAGAACCCAAATTCGTAGGCGACTCGAGCTCGCGCAGGATCTCCTGCTGCGATCCACTCTCGATCGCCATTGCGGCCGCCAACGACACCGCCCGCCGCAGGTCAGTTCCCGCGTTTTCAACGAGAGACCGGATAATCTCCAGAATGGGGTTCATTCCATTCAACTTTTGTACCTGGCTACGGCGGTCATAAAATCACCGACGGTGTGAATGCTCGACAATTCGTCGCTCGAAAGGCGAATTCCGAAAACCTCTTCGATAGCCAAGACAAGCTTGACCTGAGCTACCGAGTCCCAATCCGCAAGATCGGACGAGCTTGTGCCCGGCTCCACCACAAGCTGTGGGTCATCGAACACTTCCTGGAAAATAATGTTGAGTTGAAGAAGCGTGGACATAACCAACTGCGATCCCCCTCAATCTTTCAGAAGAAAGACAATAGTCAGCTTGCCTCTCACTACTGTGGTTCCTTCGCTGTTCATGGTGATTGCCAGCACGACGGAGCGCATTGCGCGCTGCACTTGAGTCACCTTCGCGGTGACCTCCACGCGCGCTTGTGCGGGCACGGGCTTCATGAAGTCCAGAGATACAGCGGCGCAAACTGCACGGTGGAAGTTTGAACCTACAATGCGCGACAAGAGGCTGGCTAGAAGGAATCCGTATTGCAGCCGGTCCGGAAAGCCGCACTCCCTCGCTGTTTCGGAGTTCGCGTGGATGGCGCTACGATCGCCGCTCAGCGCTGCAAACGCATCCATCGCCTGATATCCGAAGCTTTCCGACGTCTCGAACAGCTGGCCAAGGTCTATCTGCTCAAAGCGAACTGGCTTCACTGCATCGATCAATGGCAAGTGAGGCCTCCGTCGACGGTGAGGCACGTGCCAGTGATCCAGCGCGAATCGTCGCTTACTAAAAATGCGATGGCCGCGGCGACGTCTTCGGCGGACCCAAATCCAAGAAGGTGCCTGGCCCTGACGCCTTCTCTTTGCTCAGGTGTCATCTGGATTAGCCATTGCTCCGACATGGGTGTCTCGACAACCCCTGGCGCAATTGTATTCACGCGAATCCGCTTGGGGGCCAATTCCGTTGCCAAGCTTCGGCACGCAGATATCAGTGCGCCCTTGCTGGCTGCATAAGCCGTCTCCCCCGCGTTACCGATCAAGGCCGCGACTGAAGCTAACCACACAATCGAGGCGCCTTCTTTTGCTGCCAACCGAACTGTCATTTTGGTACAAAGAAGCGCCGACAGTACATTCGCCGTCAGCGACTCCTGGAAATGGGCTGCCTTCGAAAGTTGCAAGGGCCGCAGGAAGTGCTGGCCTGCACACATGACGGCCGCATCGAGCACACGATTAGCATTATTCAGTGTCGTTCCGGCGGCCGCTACGTCCTCTTCCCGCGCTGCATCGAACGCAAGGCTCATGTGTCGGTCCCCAGGCAGTTCAGAGACCACTTGGTCCAACCGGTCTTTCGTTCTGGCAGAACAGATAACTGCCGCGCCTTCCTGTGCCAATCGGCGTGCCGTTGCAAGTCCGATGCCCGAGGTCGCTCCGGTTACCAGCACTGTTCGTCCCTCAAAGCGCCGCACTGAGCATCTCCTCATTCGCTACGACTGGATCCAAGTCGGGCACCGGATTTGCGTCTGCGGGCCATTTGATTACCGCCACGCCCCACGTCAATCCTGCTCCGAACGAACACATGAGCGTTCGCGACCCAGGCCAAATCCTCTTTTGCCGCCAGGCCTCTGCCAAAGCTACCGGAGTCGACGGTCCACTGCTGTTTCCCATTCGCTCCAGGCAGAAAAAACGCTTTTCTACCGGCACGCGCAAGCTTTTGTAAATCATTTCCATCATGGTCTTATTGGCCTGATGCAGGACGACGAGATCAATGTCGTCCATTGTGATACTGAGCTGCTTCATAGCCGCTTTGATTACCTCTGGCACTTTATAGACTGAAAAGTGAAAGACCGCCGGCCCATCCATGGCCAGGTTTTCGTCCGTGCGCGCACATCCGGCTGCATCTGTCCGCTCCACCCTTGTTTCAGGTCCACAAGCAAGCCGGGTCCCCCCTGCCGGCACCACAAGGTACTTTGCTCCGGTACCATCGGTGCCAAGCACGAACCCCTCCAGGCCAACCCCGGTATCACATGGCGCCACGATTGTTGCTGTTGCACCGTCTCCGTGAAGGACAACCAAGCTCCTGTCCCTGGGATGGATTAATTTCGTGACTGTGTCGGCGTTAAGAATCAGGGCATATTGAGCCACGCCGCTGGATATCATTGCATGGGCAACACTCAGCGCGTACGGATAGGCACTACACGCTTGGTTCATGTCAAAGGTGGCGCACGATTGAGATAGGCCCAGTTTTCCGTGCAACACCGAAGCTGTCGTCGGAATTCTATAATCGGGGGTCTGCGATACAAAGATGAGTAAATCTATGAGGGCACGGTCGAAAGCCAGATTTGAGATGAGTCTTTCCGCAGCCGTAAGAGCCAGGTCCGATGCATACTGTCCTGGTCCAGCCACCTTGCGTTCCAGGATGCCGGACATCTTGACGGCTGATGCAATCTCTCGCTCCCCGAAAGTAACGGCAAGCTGCTCGTTCTTCAACACCGTTTCCGGCAGTACTGCCGCAAGCCCAAGAATCGTTGTACTGTTACGCGTGGTTCCCATTTTTCGAACTCATCCTCACAAATCTCACTACATCGGCATACGTGCGCAGCTCCATCAACTCCGGAACCATTACAGGCCTTCCTATGAAATCCGAGAGGGCCACCATTAATGAGAGCCGGGACACTGAATCATAGGCTGTAAAGCTCCCCAATTCACTCGACTCCTGAAGGTCTCTGGGCTCTGCTTCGAGAATCTCGGCCACCATTTCTCGCAATTCCTGCTCGTCCCCCATGACTAACCTCTCTGCGTTCTTCCAAAAATCATCTTCAATTCTTTCCTATTGCGATTGCCGGGCAGCCAAGCACAGTTGTCCTCGGCGCAACTTTTCGCAGTACAAATGAGTTTGCGCCCACCACTGCTTCCTCACAGACCACGGCCTTGGGTGCAAGGCTGGCATTCGATCCGAGGAAGCCTCCCCTCCCAACCCGGCAGCCGCCGCTCACCCGTGCTCCTGGACAAATCTGCACGAAATCATCAAGCCTACTATCATGTCCGACTGAAACGTGGGTATTGATAATTACATGTCTTCCGACGCGTGCGCCCGGACATACAACCGTGCCCGGGGCCAGATAGGACCCGCCGCCGATCTCCGCTGTAGCGGCGACAATGGCTGACGGATGCACAAGCGTCTCTGGAGTCCATCCCAGCTCTTCAGCTACGCAAGCCACGCGTTCTCGCGCCTTGTTGCTCCCTACCGCAGCCGCAAAGCCAATATCCTTGCTCCCAAACTTCGCGAAGGCTTCCTGAATCGTTCCATGTACAATGCACCCGCGAATCAGTTGCCCCTTTTTCCCGGGGTCGTCATCCGCATACCCGAGAATCTCCCACAACGCGCGGCCCCCAGTGTCGCGGCAACTGGCACTGTTCATCTCTGAGGCCACCCAGGCAAACTCGGTTCCCAGTCCTCCCGCGCCAATGACAAGGAGGCGCTTGGGGCGTTTGGCAGAAGTTTGTTTCATGCCAAGACCCTCTCCAGCCCTATACGGGCTACTCTATGAATCGGTATGGATATCGCGCCCCATAAACTCGCACATAGTTGCATGCCCCTGTTGATTGATGCCCTTTCGCCTCAGCACTTGCACCAGTGTGATCCAGAGAATTCTGAGATCAAGCCACAGGCTCCAGTGGTCGACATACCAGACGTCGAGCCTAAACTTTTCTTCCCACGACAGCGCATTGCGGCCGTTCACCTGGGCCCATCCGGTGATACCGGGTAAAACTTCATGGCGGCGGGCCTGCTCCGGGGTATAGCGATCCAGATACCTCATCAACAGCGGGCGCGGGCCGACCAAGCTGATCTCCCCGCGCAACACGTTCCATAGCTGCGGAAATTCGTCCAGGCTCAACGAGCGCAGAACCCGCCCTACGCGCGTGAGCCGGATTTCGTCTGGAAGCAGTTGTCCAGCGGCATCGCGGGCTCCAGACATAGTCGTGAATTTGAACAGAGTGAATGGCCGGGCACGCCGCCCCGGCCTTTGCTGCCGGAAAAAGATCGGGCGGCCCGTTGAAAGCCAGACCAGCATGCTCACGGCTGTGAGTACTGGCAACAAAAGAATGAGTCCACAAAGGGCTGTGCTGCGATCAAACATCACCTTGAGAAAGAGGCGCCATCCGTTCTGCTGAGATCGTAACCGCGAGGCATCAATAACGCGATACACAGAAGAGGCATGCCGGAGGGTATTCTTCATTCTCCACCCACCGCGTCGCATTGGAAGCAGCTACCGCATGACAATTGCTGTTCGTAAGCTTGCGCGTATGCCGCCCACACAATCTCCTGCCGAAATACTGCCTCCACCCATGCACGGCCCGCTAGGCCCATCCGCTCTTGTAAAGAGGGATCGACTAGTAGACGGTTGATGGCGTCACGCAAAGCGCTCACATCGCCTACTGGCACGATAAACCCGGTCTGTCCATCAAGAACAGAATCGATCGCTCCAGTTGCCTGCGTAGTGATTACTGGAATTCCCGCAGCTTGCGCCTCAAGCGGAACTCCGGGAAATCCCTCACGGTAGGTCGGCAACGCACAGATATCCATGATGCGATAGTATGGAGCTACATCGGTGACGAATCCCGTGCGAATCACGTCGCCATTGCTCTCAATGGCTCGCTGAATGTCAGCGGCAATCGGATCTCCGACCTCAAGGTCTCCCACTAATAGCAAGCGAAGGTCGGAATACTGCTGGCGAAGAGAGATGAATGCCCGGTAGAGCTCAGCAACGCCTTTGTCCCGCGTAAATCTGCCAACAAAGCCGATTACCAGAGCGTCTTCGTGGATTCCCAGCTTGCGCCCCAGATCACTTGCTTCTTGCTGGGCATCGGGTGACGGCCGAAAGCGATCAGTATTCACTCCGCGACAAGTTCCCGGGCCCACAACCACGGTTTTATCGGGTCGAGCAAGGCCAAGTCCAATAACGCGCGCTCGCAAACTTGGGCTTACGCAATGGACTCGATGTGCACAGCGGCATGCCACTAGCTCTGCAATTGTCAACAACAAGCGCTTCAAGCCAAGTGCGGTCTCCAGTCGAAGCCCATGTAATGTGTAGAGCACATGCGGCACACCCGCCAGACGCGCCGCGAGTGTCCCAAGAAGTCCAGCTTTGGGTGTTCCCGCTACGATTAGGTCTGGACGCGTGCTGCGAAAGAGTCGCCACAGCCGCCACAACGAGACAATATCTTTAAGAGGAGTGATCTCTCGCTCCATGGGGACTGCCCAGGATCTGGCACCCTCAGCACGGGCTACGTTCAACTCGGGGCCTGGGCTGGAGACGATATCCACATCCCACCCGCTGCCGACCATATGGGCCACTTGTCCATAGAGGAAACTCACGCTCGCAGATACTGTTACAACATAAGTGAGCTTCGGCCGGTACGTACCCCTCGAGTTATTCATGCGGAAACCGTCTTGCACAACATAATCTGTCTCGATGCATTCCCCTCGCCTATCGAGCACACCATGCCAGGCTCCAAATTCATCGGATGAGATCGGAGGAGCGCGATGTTTGCGAAGAAGGTCGTTGAAATCCTCGCATTATTTTGGAATTCCGAAGATATTCTCAACTGTAAGGGCGACTTTCCTGCGCGCCAACTGGAATTCTTCCACTTCTTTTAGCGTCGCGGGTCGTGAACGGCGTCGAATCATCCAGTCTGAGCGGTTGACTGCGAACGCTCCACGGTACACCATCGACTTCGCAATCACCCTGAGGTTGTTGATTCTGCTCTGCAAGGGGAACTTCGCGCGGTAGTCTCGAAATATCTGACCGACAAAGTGGTAATCCGTCATGATCCTCCCGAGTGTGACCGTAGAGTTTTCTTTGTACGCGTAAACATTCCGATTCAGAATGCCGTATCCGTGATTGAGGATGATTTGCATCAGAAAGCCAGCGTCTTCTACGGCAGAAGTCCGAAACCGCGGGTCGAACTTATAAAGTCTCGCCACTCTCATTCGGATCATGGATGCCGGGAAGGAGAACGGCGGCATCCGAAGTCTAGCGATTGGTGGGAACACCTGTGGCTTATCGCCGTCAGCGCTTCCCCTGGAGCCGGCCAAATCCCCCCATCGGTTCAAAATTGCCATTCCTGCGCTTACAACTGCCGCCTTTGGCTCAGCCTCAAGGAAATCCATTTCTGTCTGGAGCCGCCACGGATACATCCAATCATCCGCGTCAAGGAAGCAGAGGTGTTCACCTTTCGCCTGCTCCAGCGCGAATTGTCGTGCTGCTCCGCGTCCGCGATTTGTTTCGAGCTGGAATGCTCGAATTCGTGGATCACCCAATCCCACGGCAACGTCAAACGAGCAATCAGTTGAGCCATCGTCTACGAAAATACATTCCCAATCGCTCGAGGTCTGTGCCAGTAGAGACCCTAAAGCCCACGGGAGCGTTGTCGCCGCGTTGTAGCACACCATCATTACAGAGACTGCAGGCTTCACTTTCCACTCCACGATTGCTGTTCTTTGGGATCTAACCGAGTAGAAACAACTCCGCCTCGGCAATATGATTTGCTGCGAATCGAATGATAATCAGTGCCAATTGTTTAGATGGAATTGAAGGTTGGCGAGCTGCCGGCCCCATAGGCGGCCGGCTCGCGCCATGCAGTCGGTTCGACTCGCAATGGTGCTATGCGTTGAGGTTGAAAGCGCGGCCGATTATATCCGAGCCATAACAAATCTGCGAGACCCAATAGCAGCCACACCTGCCTCTGGTAGAGACCTTCAATAGCCGTAAACAGTACTAGACAGGAAACAATCGAAGCGAACGTTCCTACCGAGTAGGATCTCAGTCCATTCGTGCCTCTCACAACGTTCGCCGACTGGCGTAACGCACGCACCAAGCCGACGACAAGAAGCACTATAAGCAATGGTCCACCCTCGACTAGAAGCCAGATATAGGTGTTATGGATCTGATTGAGAATGCTGAACTCCGCCGCGGCTTTATCCAGGAAGGTGCCAATCCCGATGCCAAAGAGGCACGTGGTCCAGGAGTCTGTATACATTGAAAGCCCAGCCTTGTTGATCAGCATTCGCTCTGAAATGCTCCCAGCCTGCAGTAGCCGGTCGCTCACTAGCTGGGATGCGCCGGTCATTAGCAGTGGTATAAAGATCACTACCGTTACGCAAATAACAACCGTGAGGGCTTTTTTTCGCCGCTTCTTGCCGATAAACACCGCCGCAGCGAGGAGGCCGATCAGCAACGACACAATGCCGCTCCGCGACATCGAGAGCACAACTCCTGCAATCAACAGTGCCAAATTGCCCCATTGCATCAATTTAGAAAATGAATTGCTGTGCTCTATGAGCAGACAAAACTGCAAGATCGCGACGATCGCAAGAAAACCGGCCCAAGCATTTGGGTCCGGTATGAATCCGGTATATCTCAGCCCACCAAAGAGCACAAAGCCGCCAATTCCCGTGAATATTGAGAGGGACATAAAGAGAATCCCAACCAAATTAAGACTTCCGCCCCCGACAACAAAAGTATGTACAAGCTGCCGAACTCTACTGGGTGAATCCGCAATACTCACGATGGCTCCAAGGCACAGGAGCATTTCGCACAAACCAATATCCTTATTCAAATATGTCCACGCTGGTAAATGTCCGATTCGGACCACAGTTACCAAGTTTGACCATGTTAGAAACACCCCAGCAAAGATGAGAAACACTCGAAACACCGGAGTGAGCCGAACCTTGTCCCCCACGGCATACACCAGCATCCAAATAGTTAGCGGTAAGACGAGCAAGTCCGAAATCCCGAGGTGAAACTGTGCCACGTCGACTTGGATCCCAATCGTTGCTGCCCAGGCCAGCAAGCAGCGCCATGGGCTCAAGATGATATACGCGAATAAGGTGCACACCGCCGTGCATACGGCTAGTGCTGCGATCAGCTCGATCGGAGATAAGTGACTCAAGACGTTGAAATCGATCATAGGAAGGCGCTTCACGGCGTTGGAACTGAAAAATACGCTTACACGCAGCCGCGTAGACCGACGGCTCGAAGGAGATAACGTGTTTCCCACGGCTGGCAGCTAAACACGAACAGAAACCTAAATTCGCCCAAAATCCAAAACGATTTCATGGCTCTCGAGTAATTCAAGAAATGTATTCGACTCGATTAGCTCAAAATCATCTAGGGTAAAGGCTGGACAGTCAGCCAGGGTGAATCCGCATTTTGTGCTTCTAGCAACACGATATGCGCTACTATTGTCACGCAATAGGCGGAACAGAGCGCCAACAAAAGAGACGAATGTTTCAATAGCCTTTCGCAATCGTAATCTTGATACGAATTTCATTCGGTTCTCCGTCGGCATTGAATTGAGTGCGGCCTAGCGTTCCGCCATCGCTGTCAGAGTTCTCCCCTAACAACCTGATTTAGAATCCACAAGCCGCCCAGCACCGAGATCATTCCAGAGAGAAGCAATGCAATCCCCGCCCCACTCAGCCCAAAGCGAGGAACAAGTACCGCCGCCCCCACCACCCCGATCAGCATTGCAGCGAAGTAAACCGGCACCTGTACACGAAAAGAACGTGCCGCAGTCACGCCGCAGAAGAGAAACGTCCCGACGGTACTTAGGCCGGCGATGCCCACAAAGAGCGCTAGCAGGCCAACGTGATCCGCATACTCACGGCGGTAGAGCAAGGTTAGCAACGGCCGCCCCACAAGGAACGTTAGGGGCACTCCAACCGCCGCGATCAAGATGCCGAACATGGACAATTTTGCCAGCAGCCGCACAAACTGCTTCAGATCGCCCTCCGCAAACAGGCGGGCTAGGCGCGTGGTGACCGAAACGCTCAACGCACCCACGACCAGGTTGATGGCGACGACCAAGTACGCGAGTGACGCGTAAATGCCCTGGTCCGCCAGTCCCAGGTAGTGTTGGAGGAAGTAGCGGGGGATATTCACGCTGAGCGTTCCGAAAGTGGCGACCCAGCCCAGCGGAAGGCCCAGCATTGCAAGCCGCCAGAGCTCACGGTTATCGAAGCGAAAGAATGGGTCACTACGGCCGATTAATGCCCTTACGTTCCGCGCATCGTAAAACAGCAGTACCCCCAGCCAGACCCCGCTCATGGCGGCGACCGAGAGAGCCAGATTGCGAAAGTAAGCGAAGGTGAGCGAAAAGGCCAAGACAGAGGCGGCGCCGCGCATCATCAGGCCGATGGCAACTCGCTTCAACTGCTCTTCCCTTTGCAGAAGACCGGCTGTCACGTCGCTCATGCACTCGATGCATTTGGAAACCGCAACCAGGAGAATAACGACGCGCACGGCGGATGAGGTCCCGGCAAACGGCAACAGGGCAACGATCACTATCAGCCCGAGCAGCGTTGCCAGCAGCCGCAGAGTGAAATAGTTGGCGAACCTGTGCTCCGCGCTCACATCCGTAGCCTGCACGGCGCGAAGCTGCAGATTGGTGAACATGAACACCGGCGCGGAAACAGCTAACCCCAAGGTAAACTGACCAACGATCGATGGACTGCCCAGCTTGGCAAGCGCAGATAGCATCCCCCATTGGCATGCTCCGTAGAAAACATTGCCCGCAGACGTCCAGGCGAAATTGGCGCGAAGTGACGGGATCGGTCTTGCAGTCGCCGCGGGGCGGACAGTTGCGACCACTGGGGAGGCATCGAATGAGCTCATAGCACAAAACGGAAGATGCAGACGGGTGGCGCCGGCAAGTGTTCAGGCGCTCGCCGTCTTTTGTCTGCGGAAAGCGGCTCTAAGTTCCCCGAAGCGGCGGGCGGAAACCGGATCGAGCTGCACCAACTTCCTCCACCACAGGAACAACACCAAGAGGCATGCCACAAAGAAGCCCACTGCAGCGAAAAGCACCACGATCAGGGCGCGTTTAGGGGACGATTTTCGGTCGGGCTCGATGGCCGGCTCCACGACCTGAATGACAGCCGCATCCTTGGATTCATCGAGCCTGGCTGCGTCGTACTGCTTCATCAGCATGTCGAAAAGGGCCTGTTGATATTGGAGTTCGTGTGCGGCGCGAACGTATTCCAGCCCTGCGCTTGGAATATTTCCAAGCCCCAACCCGGCAATGCCCGGCACGTGATTGCGCTGCTCAAGGCTCGTTTCCTCCGCTTGTACAGAGGTCAATTCCCTCTCCGCTAATTGCACATCGGGATTTTGCTCCGTCGAATAGGAGCGCAGCGCTTGCACTTCTACCTGCTTGGCTGCGACCTGCGCGCGAAGGGCAGCAAGCTCCTCGATCATCGCCCTAGCCTGCGCGTCCAGCTGGATCAAACCCTTCTGCTGTTGAACCTGCTGGAAGGTAAGTTCGGCTGTCACCAGCGCCTCCTTGGCCTGCTTCAATTGCTCTTCGTAGAAAAGCCGGCGCTGGGAGGCCTCTGTAACCGCAAGAGTCTTGGTGAGGATGCGCAGCTGGTCCATATAGGTGTTCGCCATCGCCGCAGCGCGATTTTTGTCTAGGTCTGTTACAGACACAGCGATGAATCCGTTCTTTTCAGAGCTAACCTCGGTAAAACTCGCCAGCTCTTTGCGGGCTTCGGTCATGTCTTTGGCACGGTACGCCTTTGCCAAGCTGAACTTCTGGATGATTGCGTCGGCTATGGGCCGTGAAGTCAGAAGGCCAATGTAAATGTCGTTGGGACTCTTCAGACCGAGCCCCCCACCGGCAAGCGAGGCGAGGGAGCCTCCACCTACACTTGTCAGTTGGTTCATCATCAACATCGAAGCCGTCGATTGAGTCTGTTGGGGCGGCATGATTTTGACAGTTGCCGTGTATCGGACGGGAAGTGCAAAGGAGAGAATCACGCCGGCAAGCACGGCAATGCCCGTGACCTCCGCGATCAGCCATTTCCGATAGGCAAGTTGCGTTAGCACCTCGATCAAGCTGACTTCATGGCCTTCGTTGGGCGCCTCCAGCGAGGAGGCGCCGTCTATCGTCACTGCCATTTCTTCGATGGGAAAGTCCTGCTTTGTCATCGGTAATATCTTTTCTCGATCACGCTGAACGCGATTGCGATCGCCATGGCCGCGATTGTGACTTTTGCGACCAGAGCCTTGCGCCGGGCGAGCTCCGTAAGCAGCTCCAGCAAACTAATCCTTTGCGGCGCGGCAGCATTTGGAGCAGCGGCAGTAGCGGAGATCACGGCCGATGCAGCCTCGGGCGACTCGACAAGCGCTGCGTAGACGACGGTATCTTGTTCAATCATTCGTCAGTGAGAGGTGGCCACCACTGCACCGGTTAGGGCCGTTTGTGAAACCATCTGGGTCCAGAACGGAAGCTCCTGCATGAATGTACTCGGGCCTTTCAGCTTGGTTGGGACAATTATTGCGTCTCCGGGCAACAGGACAGTGCTTTCAAAGTCGGTATGCCAGAACTGGCCGTGACTTTGCCTGCTGATTACGGTTCCATCTGCCCTAACCAGGAAGATTCGCTTCGCGTCGGCTTGCCTGGTGGGTCCGCCGGCATCATTGAGATATGTTGATAAGTGCTTCCTTGGCTGATACCGGAAGGCACTTTCGTTATAGACAGCTCCCGCGACCTGAACCGTGTTGAGCTTGGGTGGAATATAAAAACTGTCTCCATCTTCCAGAGGAAAATTCGGGATATCCCCGACCGTGGTGGCGCTGGGCTTCATGTCGAGAACGATTCGGCCTGTCGGCTTAACTGCTCCAAGCTGGGATATGGCGGCTTGCTGCGTGGCGAGTTGCGCCTGTTGATCGGTGGCATTGCTGGTGGTTGCCGACGAGGCGGCCGCATAGCGCGAGGCGAGTTCTCGCTGCATTTGCGCCATAGAGACTCGGAGTTGCTCTTCCTCGGCCTGCCGGGTCGAGACCCGCGTCAATTGCGAGGCATAAAGGTAGGAGTGCGGAGTGAGCCCCCCGGCGCGCTGGACCACGTTTCGTAGATTGTCGCCTGGTTCTACGCGATAAACGCCCGGCGCATTTACCTCTCCGCTCACCCGTACAAATGTTGCGTGCTTGTCCGTCGGCAAGGGTAGGTCGCTCCGCGAGAAGATGGTGATCACATCGCCTGGCTTCAAGAGCTGATTATCGGGAGATGCGGGGTTGCCGATGGCATCATCGAGGTTGAAGGAAATCAGGCGGGTGCTCAAATCCTGTTCGTCGAGTCGCTCGATCGAGGCATGGTCCCAGTTGATCTCTGCGCTGTTCTCGGCCAGGTCGGTCATCATATCGACATGCGCCGTCCCGGCTAAGCGGTTTTGTTGGTTCCAATAATCGCGGGTAATCAGAAAATTGCGCGAAGGAATCAGGTCCAAGATGCGCATCCCTTCGTGCCACGGGAACCGGCCCGGCTGCGCGACATTGCCGCGCAGCGTCACGGCGTTTTCAAATTGTGGTGAGATAGGGAATATGCGCAAGAGATCCCCATCTCTGAGTACGCGCTGCAGTCCCGATGCATCCAGAGGGAAGTCCTCGACCTCCCGTCTTCTATGATTCTCGATCTGTTCCATGAGGGCGCGATCGGCGTCGGCCAGATTGGTGAGCCCGCCGGCGTCACTCAACGCGGCGGCAATCGTGGTTTCGCCCTTCAGTTCGTAAATCCCGGGCTCGTTGACACTCCCCATGATCGCAACTTGCGGACCGACGGGCGGAATATAGATCACATCTCCGGGAAGCAACTGGACATC
>Ga0302320_10004081_pt1 | contig 33299 bp, 20 predicted proteins | sample Bog_T0_3_FD_202130 | JGI IMG/M metagenome (GOLD analysis project Ga0302320, IMG submission 202130) | Peat permafrost microbial communities from Stordalen Mire near Abisko, Sweden - Bog_T0_3 | ecosystem: Environmental > Terrestrial > Soil > Wetlands > Peat | place: Sweden: Abisko, Stordalen Mire... | reverse complement strand
TCCTCGGCATTCTCATCGTCATCCTCACCCCGGGCATAACGCACGCGGATACCCCGGTTCCGTCCCTGCCACCGGCCGCCATCTCCAAGCCGCTGCAACATCGCTTTGCCTGCGCCGATTATACCCAGGGCAGGGTTTTCGTGGTGGCCGCCAATGGCGCGGTGGAATGGGAATATGCCGCGCCGCATTGCAACGATCTCACCGCCCTGCCCAATGGCAACCTGCTCTTTAACACCGGCCATGGCGTCAAGGAGGTCACGCCCGACAAGAACGTGGTGTTCGACTATGAATCCACCAGCGAGATTTATGCCTGCCAGCGGCTGCCCAACGACAACACCTTCGTCGGCGAATGCAACTCCGGGCGGCTGCTCGAAATTTCCCCATCCGGAGCCATCGTGAAGGAAGTCCGCCTGCTGCCGACCGACGTGGATGGCGGCTCCGCCTACATGCGCAACGCCCGGGAGTTGCCCGACGGCCATTTCCTTGTGGCGCACTATGGCGCGGATGTCGTCCGCGAATATGATGCCGAAGGCAAACTGCTGACGGAAATCCCGGCACCGGGCGGACCGCATAGCGTCCAGCGCCTGCCCAACGGCCACACCTTGATTTCCTGTGGCGATCATCCGGGGGGGCCGCGATTTTTTGAAGCCGATGCCGCCGGCCAGACCGTCTGGGAATTGCAGGCCGGCGATCTGCCCGGCATCCGCCTCCAGTTCCTCGCGGGCTTCCAGCGCCTGCCCAACGGCGACACCGTGCTGGCCAACTGGCTGGGCCACGGTCATTCCGGATCGGCCCCGCAACTCATCGAAATCACCCCCGATAAACAGGTGGTGTGGACCTACACCGGCCACCAAACCATGAAGACCATTTCCAGCTTTCAACTGCTGGAGGACGCCCCGCCGCCGGTGGATCCGCTGGTGCCCAAGGTGCGCAACGCCGCGCTGACCATGCAGCGGGCGTCGTGGGAACAGGGCATTCTGGCCCAGGCGTTTTTGGAGGAAGGCGAAACGGCCCTGCTGGTGCAAATCGCCCGGACCTCGCTGATTCACAAATCGAAAACCGGCGTGGCCGCGGCGATGGGCGGCGCGCCGGTGGATCCGCTCATGGCGGGCGAGGCCATCTGGCGGGCGGCGCAGCTCACCGGTGATCCGGCGCTGCAAAAGGCGGCCGCAGCCGCCCTTGATTTCGCGCTGAAAACCGCTCCCCGCGCCGACGATGGCACGGTTTATCACACCGGCAAAACCATTTGGTCGGATAGTTTCAACACCACGCCGCCGCTGCTCGCCTGTGCCGGGGAGTATGAGGAGGCCATCTGCCAGATTGAGGGGCACTACCGGCGGTTGTGGAATCCCCGCGCAAAATTAATGGCCCATATTTGGGATGAGCAAAAGGGGGGATTTCAAGATGGCAAATTCTGGGGCGGCGGGCAGGGCTGGGCGGCGGTTGGACTGACACGGGTCATCCGCGCGCTGCCGGAGAGCCGCCCGGCCGATCGCGCTAAGCTCGCGGGGGATTTGAAGGAATTGCTGGATGGCTGCCTGGCCTACCAGCATGCCAGCGGGTTGTTTAATGACATCGTGGACGATCCGAACACGTTTGAGGAGACGAATCTGGCGCAAATGCTGGCCTTCTCCATCTACGAAAGCGTGCGGGGCGGCTGGCTGCCACCGGAATATCTGCCCGCCGCCGACCGCATGCGCGCGGCGGCGCGGGCCAAAGTGGACCCCGATGGCCTGGTGCAGGGCGTCTGCGGCGCGCCCGACTTCAAAGCCCCCGGCATTTCCGCCGAGGGCCAGGCTTTTTTCCTGCTGATGGAAGCCGCCGCCGGCAAATTGCACCGGGCGAATTAACCGGCATTAACCACGAATGAACACGCATGAACACGAATGGCCTTGCGCTGGCAAACCCGGTAACTCCCCCGTGACGTTGTCGCCGCGTACAAAACCACGCTGGAATGTGGGGCAGACCTCCGGTCTGCCGGTGCTGGCTTGCTCTGCAAGCCAGTTGAAGTCTCCAGGGAGACGGAGCCTCCCTGGACCGGCAGACCGGAGGTCTGCCCCACATTCCAGCGGCCCGGTTATGAACGATTTCCGCCGCCGTCTGGCCGGTGATGGCCCAGTGGAGCTTGTTCTGCACGGTCTGGAAAAACTCCATGCTCTCCGGTTGCGTGGGGTCGTAATCAATGCTGGTGTTTTCAGGGTTTCTGTCGTTCCTGTCACCTGTTCAGACGAATCCAGTCGCCGCGATGCAGGTTCCCATTCCCGCGCTTAAAACTGTTTCAGAAAGCGGACGTCGTTCTCATAAAACAGGCGGATGTCATTGATGCCATAGCGCAGCATGGCGATGCGTTCGATGCCAAAGCCAAACGCCCAACCCGTCCAGACGGCGGGATCGTAGCCGACGGTTGCAAACACCTGCGGATGCACCATGCCGCAGCCGGCAATTTCCAGCCAGTCCTTGCCCATCTTCTTGACGAGCGCGTTGGTGAAATCGATTTCGTAGCTGGGCTCGGTGTAGCTGAAATAATGCGGCCGGAAGCGGATTTTCACATCGCTGCCCATCAGTTCGCGGAAGACAAATTCCACGGTGCCCTTGAGATCGCCCACCGTGACATGTTTGTCCACATAAAGGCCTTCGATCTGGTGGAAGGTAGGGTTGTGCGTGGCGTCGGCATTATCGCGCCGGTACACGCGGCCGGGCACGATGATGCGGATCGGCGGCGGCTGTTTTTCCATGACGCGGATTTGCACGGAGGAGGTGTGGGTGCGCAACAGCAGGGCGCGGTTGGCCGCGTGGCCGCCCTGGCCGGGGCTGGCCGGCAGGTAAAACGTGTCCTGGCTGTCGCGGGCCGGATGATCGGCGGGGGTGTTGAGCGCGTCAAAGCAATGATACTCGTCCTCGATTTCTGGTCCGTCGGCGACGGCAAAGCCGATTTTGCGGAACGCGCGCACGATGTCGTCGGTGACCTGGGTGAGCGGATGCAGCTTGCCCAGAGCGCGGCGGCGGCCGGGCAGGGTGAAATCGGTGGGGGTTGACGGCAGGGCCGCCTTGAGTTCCAGTTCCTCGCGACGGGCCAGCAGCGCGGCTTCCAGCGCCACCTTGGCGGCGTTGATGAGTTTGCCGGCGGCGGGTTTCTCCTCCTTGGAAAGCGTGCCGAGTTGTTTCATCAGGGCGGTGAACCGGCCATTGGGGCCGGTCCAGGCTCCCTTGGTTTGTTCCAAGGCGGCGAGGTCCGGCGCGGCGTTGAGTTCGGCCAGGGCGGTTTGCTTGAGCGGTTCAATGTCGTCGAGAAAAGCCATAGTACAGGCCCACAAGTTAGGTCATTGCCGCCGGAATGAACAGGGAAAAGCGAACGGCGGCGAATCCAGGAATGAGCTCAGTTGGCCGGTTTAGGCGGCGATTTGCGGTGGTAGATGAGGAAAACTTCGTCCCCGGTCAGATCGCGCCTGCCCGGCAGCCAGCGGATGGCATCAACCTGGGCGCTGACATCCATCATCAGCACCGGCTCATAAAATTCCGCCAGCCGGGTGGAGTCGATCAGCAAGTTGCCGGAGACTTCAACCGGGCGCAACACCATCCAGTCGGGTTTCAGTTCCAGAAAAGCCTGGTTTTGGTTTTCCCGGCCGAGGCGGCGGCGGACCGCCACCATTTCCTTGGAACTGAGGCCGGGATAATCGTACATCTTCAAGCCGGAGAAATAACCTATATAGCCCAACGGTTCGAGCATTACCGTGTCGCGAGGCGAGGCGGCATGGTCGTGCAACCACAGGCCGATGCGGTGGCGGCCACCATCTTCAATCAACCGCTGCTGCACGCGCGCCAGGCGGCCAACGCAACAGGTGAGGCCGGTTTCAACCGCGAGAAAAACCAGCGCCACGCCGAGCAGCACCGCGCGGGCATGCCGCAGCCAGCCACGATCCGCGTGCCATTGCGGCAGGTGCCCGGCCACGCCCAGCAATTCATCAAACCATAAACCCAATACGAGGTAACCCAAAAGCGCCACGCCTGGCAGATACCAGGGGAAATAATGCCGCACGATGTCCGTCAAAAAGTAATGGCAGAGATAGAAGGCAAGCGAAAGCATGCGCGTGGCGGGGCGGATCAGCGGGCACAGCCAGGCCAGCGCCGCCGCCCAGGCGGCCAGCGCACAGACGGCGACGACCGGGTAATGCCAGGTGGCCAACGAGGCATACGACGGCAGGAAGGTCCACCAAATGCTGGCGGCTGGATCCAGCAGGTGCTCGAACGGAAACGTAACCAAGCCGGCCGCCACCTCGGCCAGGTTTAGCGGAGCCTGGTTGGTGCCCTTGGCCACGATCGTGTGCGGCACGGGCGACCCGTAATACCACCAGGCCCAGAGGAACCATGGCAAATACAGCACCGCGCAAATCAATCCGGCACGCAGCAGTTTCCCCAGCCACGGCTTGGGCGCGGCCGCTGCCGGTTCGCGCCGAAGAAATAGCAGGGCTCCCAGGCTTAGGGCCGCGATATAGATGCAACCATCTGGTCGCGTCCACATGAGTCCCGCCCAGCCCAAGCCGAGCCGGAGGTGCTGCCTGGGGCCGGCAATAAACACCCCATGCAGCGACCAGGCCAGGAAAAACAACAGCAGGCCCGTTTCCATGCCGTTGGTCGAGAAATCCAGCGTCTTGGCGTCCAGCGCGATCAGCGCCAGGGTCAGCCCGATGCTCCACGGGCGCAAGGCCAGGCTGTTCAGGATGGCATACACCAGCACCATTCCGCCGGCGAGGGCGGTGAGGCTGACGAGGCGGAAGAGCCACAAGACCAAGTCTTCCGGGCCGTTGCCCGTCAACCAGCTCAACCCCGCCGGCAGCAGCACTCCCAGCGGCGAAGTGAAGGAATGCACCCGCTCCCCGGGGGTGAATACCAAGCCATGACCAGTCGCCAGGTTGCGGCTGGCGCGGAACGTGATCCAATAATCCTCCCACGCATGCTGGGTGTAGGCCACAAACAGGAAGCCGAGCAGGAATACGGCGAGGAAAATCCTGGTCTCGGTCGTGAACCGGGCTCGTGTCATCGCCTAATCATGTTGTCCGGTCTGAATGTTGTCAACTCTTGCCACGTCCGCCACCCCCCGCGGTGGTCAGCACGAAAACTGATTCAATTCGTTATTACTACCAGTTCTACTTGCGTTAGGTTTGATTAGCTGTTACCGTTGGTCCTCGGATTTGAACTGCTAGGATTAATGCTTAATTCCCGGATGGTTTCTACCGATAAATGATAACCGATGACCGATTTGAATCGTTTTGCCCCAGCCACCTGAAATCGAATGAAGAACAAAAAATATTTATCTGCCGGCCGGCAGTTGGCCGGCGCAGCACTGACCGGATTCTCCCTGCAGGCGGCCGCCGATACCGCCTTGCCGGCCCCGGCCGCCCCCGGCTCGTTCCAGAAACCCGCCTGGCTGACGGACCTTTCCCTCAGTGCCCGCGAGACTTATGACGACAACGTCCTGCTGGTGTCCGGGGAGGGTCCCATGAAGATCCAGTCTTCCCTGGTCACCATGACGGCCGGCAAGGCCGGTTTTAATTTTGCCCCGCTGCTGGGCGGGGATTCCCGGTTTCAGACTTTGAGTTTCGTCTATGCCCCGGAAGCAGACTTTTATCACAATGCCCCGGATGAATCTTATGATGCGCATCGCGTCAACGACCTGATCAAGGGCCAGACCGGTGCTTTCTCCTACAGCCTGGACAACGCGTTCAGCTATGTGGATGGCAGCGAAACCGCCCCCACTTATGCCGGGTTGGACAAGTATCGGAGCGGTTTTGCCTCGGTCGTGCCCAAGGAGCGGCGCAAACAAATCCAGGAACGGACCAAGGCGGTCTTGCAATACGACCTGGGCGCCTGCTTTGTGCGGCCCACGGCTTCCCTGCTGTATTACGACATGATGACGATCCTCAGCCCGGCGGCGGGTTATCAAAATTATCCCTCCCGGGCCGACGTTAATGGCGGCGTGGACTTTGGCTATCGCCTGGAGCAGGATCTCGCGGTCACGTTGGGGTATCGTTACGGGCACCAATATCAGCAGCAGTTGGCGTATAACATTGATGCCACCCGGCTGGCTTCGGGCAGCGATTACCAGCGGGTGCTGCTCGGCCTGGAGGGCAAACCCTGGCATTGGTTGACGCTGGCGGCGCTGGCGGGACCGGATTTTCGCAATTATGACAGCACCGCCGCGGTGGCCGATAAGAACGAGGTGACTTATTATGCGGAGGCCAGCGCCACGGCGGAGCTCACGGACAAGGACTCGCTCTCCGGCAAATACAAGCAGTGGCGCTTCGTGGCCTACACCGGCCGGCTGCCTTATTTTGACAGCAACTATGAACTGGCCTGGCACCACCAGCTGACCCGCCAACTGGCCTTCGACCTGACCGGCCGCATTGCGGCCTATGATTTCACCTGCGCGAGCGACCCGGTCAAAGGCAGCAATCTGCGGAATGACTACTTGTATTCCATCGCCCCAGGATTGACTTATGCCGTCACGTCCAACCTCAGTGTCACCGCCAGCGGTTCCATTGATTTCGCGCGCAATGCCCAGGATAATCTGAGCCCGGCGACCGGCGGTGCCAGCCAGCGCGAATTTGATCATAACCTGGCTTCCGTGGGGGCCACTTACAAATTCTAACCCAAAACAATTCTATTTTACCTTGACTTTGTGGTCGTTTGCTGACGAAATATGAAAATGAGTATATCCAATCTTACTCCGGTACAACTAAGACGCGCAGCCTCGATTGTTGAAAGAATCGAAAAGCTGCAAACCAAACTGAATAACATCTACGGCGGCAAATCCGAGGCGGCGGCGATTGAAACCGCCGACCAGCCGGTTCGGAAGCGCCGGAAGATGAGCGCGGCCGGACGCGCCCGGATTCGTGAGGCGCAAAAGGCGCGTTGGGCGAAGGTTCACGCCGCCAAGGGCAAGTAATCCGTTTCCCACCCTTACAGGCCACTCTGCGCGAGTGGCCTGTTTTTTTGGCGGCGGGTCACGCCGCCAGCCTGGCCGTGATTTCGCGGATCACGGCGGCCCCATCCGGATACTCCCCCGTGGCTTCCCGGCGTAACAGAAAACGATGCGCCAGCACCGGCTCGGCCACAGCCCGCACGTGGTCCACCGTCACTTCCTCCTGCCCTTGAATGGCCGCGAGCGCCTGGGCGGCCCGGAAGAGGCCCAGCGACCCGCGGGGACTGGCCCCCAGCCGCAGCGCCGCGTGTTCCCGCGTGGCCCGGGTCAGGGTCACCAGGTGGCCGCACACGTCTGGGCTCACGCGCAATTCCCGCACTCCGCGCTGGCATTTGACAATCTCGTCCGCCGTCGTCACCGCCATGAGGGATTCGATGGGGTGCTGCCGCTGGCCGCGCTGGCACATTTCCATTTCCTGCGCCGCGTCGGGATAACCCAGGCTCAAGCGGAACAGAAACCGGTCCATCTGCGCCTCCGGCAGCCGGAACGTGCCTTCCTGCTCAATGGGATTTTGCGTGGCCATGACCATGAAGGGCTTCTCCAGCCGGTACGACACCCGGTCCATCGTCACCATGCCTTCGCCCATCGCCTCCAGCAACGCCGACTGGGTGCGCGGACTGGCGCGGTTGATTTCATCCACCAGCACCATTTGTGAAAACAGCGGTCCGAACCGGAAATCTTTCCGGCCGGTGGTCGGATCCAAAATGAAATCGCCCACCACATGTTCCGGTTGCAGGTCCGGGGTGCATTGGATGCGCTTGAACGTGCAGCCCAGACTCTGGGCGACCGCGCGCGAGAGCATGGTCTTGGCCACCCCCGGCACGTCCTCAAACAAAATGTGCCCTTCCGCGAACAGCGCCGCCACCGCGAGCTTCACTTGCGCGGACTTGCCCACGATCACCCGTTCCACATTGTCGATGATTTGCCGGGCCACCGCCGCCAACTGGGCGGCCGAAAGGTTTTCCACCGGCGGCGGCGTGACCGTGAGCTTGATTTTTTCGACCGGCAACCGGCTTTTGCGGGGCATCAAAATATCCTGTTGGCAGGCCGGGCAGGGGCAGTGTTCGCCCACCATGGCGTCGGGAATCTCAAAGGGGTGACCGCAGTGCGGACAGATGCGCTTGGGCATGCGGAATCCTGTTCGTTACCCGGCGGCTTTGTCCAGCACAATCCCGCTGGTCGGCAGGTGCGGCAGGTGCGGCAGGTGCGGGGCTGCACTACGACTAAACCCGACCGCCGAAGTGGCCCGGGGAGCACACGCCTGCCAGGGTGGTACGGGCCACTGGCCCGTCCTGCCGGGCTACCAGCCCGGCTGAGCGGAGAGGGGCGCACTGTGAGAAACGGTCTCCGCTTGCCAAAAAAGCGCCTCACCCGGATATTTCATAGTGAAACCGGCAAAACCATGGCAAACCCTTGTAGCGCAGGCTTCCCAGCCTGCCGTATCGCAGGTTTCCAAACCTGCGTGCCGCGTCTTTTCAACCAAGCATTCGAACGTGTTTGCGCCCCTCTTTTCATAGGTTTTCGCGACTCTTTCCAAAATGGCTATGCAATATCCGCGCTAACCCGTTCCGTCCGGCGGGTCGCCGGACGGTACTGGCCAGTGGCCCGTGCCACCCTGTTCAGGTGGCAGTGGCAGCCGGGCCGTCCGCCGCCAGGCACGCTTTCAGCTCCAGATCAATGCCCAGGATATGATCGGCAATCCAGCGGGAGCAGGTGGTGTGCAGATCCTTCAGGATTTCCGGCCGGCAGCCTTCACTGGTAAATCGCTGTTTGAAGGTCTGAAAGAACTGCAAAAAATGGGCGTGCGCCGCCTGGTTCCTGCCACAGGCGGCGCACCGATGGCGCAGCATGCAGTTTTCCTCATATTTGAAATGCGCCACGGTATAGTCCTCCACGAAGGCAACCAGATTGAGGATGAACTCCACGTCTTGCCGCGTGGGATTGGTCGTGTGGGAAAGGCCTTCCAGTTCGTTGATGTAACCGATCAACGTTTTGTGCTGATCGTCCACCAACGCATCCCCCGTTTCAAATTTTCCGGTCCACTGCAACATTGCATCTCCAACGGCTTGATTTTGTCTTGCAATCCCCGCTGAACTTAAGCGCAAAGCCGGCGCCTGTCCAGCCAGTTGACCCGGAAACCCGGAAAGCAGCGGAATTCCGCGCCCGTCCGGCGACAAAAAACGGCAGGATTTTGGCAAGAAGATGTCCCAATTCGTCATTGACCATGAGTTTTTCCACGCTAAAATCACTCATCGGTTTAAGGAATTTGATTCCACAACAAAACATTATAAACAAACTATGGCAGTCAAAGTAGCTATCAACGGATTCGGCCGTATCGGCCGGATGGTCTTTCAGGCGCTGTGCGACCAAGGTCTGCTCGGCAAATCAATTGATGTCGTCGCCGTCGTGGACGTGTCCACCGACGCCGATTACTTCGCCTACCAGATTAAATATGATTCCGTCCAGGGCAAGTTCAAGCACCCGGTGAGCACGGAAAAGAGCAACCCCGCGCTCGAAGAAGCCGACACCCTCATCGTCAGCGGCCATAAGATCAAGTGCGTCATGGCCGTCAAGGACCTCGCCACGTTGCCGTGGAAAGCCCTCGGCGTGGATGTCGTGATCGAATCCACCGGACTCTTCACCGACAGCGAAAAGGCCAAGGCCCACATCGCTGCGGGGGCCAGGAAAGTCATCATTTCCGCCCCCGGCAAAGGCGATGTCAAGACCATCGTCATTGGCGTCAACGAGCACGAATATGATGCGGCCAAGCACCACATCGTCTCCAATGCCTCCTGCACCACCAACTGCCTCGCGCCCCTCGTGCATGTGCTGTTGAAGGAGGGTTTCGGCATCGAAACCGGCCTGATGACCACCATTCATGCCTATACCGCCACCCAGAAGACGGTGGACGGTCCGTCCAAAAAGGATTGGCGCGGCGGTCGCGCGGCGGCCATCAACACCATTCCCAGCTCCACCGGTGCCGCCAAGGCAGTCGGCGAAGTGCTGCCGGCCACCAAGGGCAAGCTCACCGGCATGGCCTTCCGCGTGGCCACCCCCGACGTCTCCGTCGTGGACCTCACCTTCCGCACCGTCAAGGACACGAGCATCGAAGAGATTGATGCCGCGCTGAAAAATGCCTCCAAGACCTATCTCAAGAACATCCTCGGCTTCACCGACGAGGAACTCGTTTCCACCGACTTCATCCACGATGATCGCAGCTCCATCTATGACAGCCTCGCCACCCTCCAGAACAATCTGAAGGGTGAAAAACGCTTCTTCAAGATCGTGAGCTGGTACGACAACGAATGGGGTTACAGCAACCGCGTGGTTGACCTCGTGAAGTACATCACCGCCAAGGGAATTTAATTCCCGGCGGCCACTTCAACGGCGGCTTCGACTGGAGCCGCCGTTTTTTCTTTCCGTCATGGCGATTGCTTGGCGTCTATGAAAAATGGGTTTATTTTGTGGAGCTGCATCCTTGGTGCCGCCATGGGTGGTTATTGGGCCGGACGCCAGCACGTCTTTTCAGCGCCGGTGGCCCGGACGGTGACGGTTGCCGCCGGCGTTAACCAGCTTCCGCCCCCGCTGTTGCCCGTCTTGCCAACGGTCTCCACGAATGCGGCCACCAACCTGCTGTCGGAAAAAATGTCGCTGGCGGACGTCATGGCCCGGATGCTGGTGCTAAAGGCCGATGGGGATGATGGCCTCAACAATGACCCCGACCAGAAATGGAGCAAGCTGCTTGCGTCGGTCAACCTGGGCGACATCCCACAGGTGCTGGCGTTTGCGGACCAGAACCTGACCGCGAACCTGCGCGCATCGGTTCGCAACGATCTGCTGAGCCGGTGGGCCGATGCCGATCCGTCCGGGGCTCTGGCTTACGCTGGTAACATATCCGACAAGTCAGAGCGGCACGCCGCCACTGGCATGGTGGTTCAAGCGTGGGCCGGGGCGGACGCGACCGCGGCGGCGGCCTGGGTGCAACGGCAGCCAGACGGACCGTTTCGCAATCAATTGCTGAACGAGGTGTTGACCGCCATGTCCCGGAAGGATCCGGCCGCCGCTTGCGGAATTTATCTTGGCCTGGATTCGGCCAGTCGCCGCAAGGGAATCTTGACCTTCGCCGCCGAACAGATTTTTCAGGCGTGGGCGGCCAAAGATCCCGCCACGGCCATTGCCCAAGCTGCGGGCATCCCCACCCAACAACGCGGGGAGGTTTACGATGCCATCGTTCGCGTCTGGGCGGGCACCGATCCGCAAGCCGCCCTGAAATGGGCTGACGCCTTCACGAATGCCAATGCAGGTGAAAAAAACTCCCTTCTTGGCAGCATCCTATCCATCTGGGCTGGCAACGACTTCAGCGGGGCGCTCGCCCACGTGAAGGCCCTGCCCGATGGTGCCGCCAAAAGCCAGGCGCTGAGCAGCGTCATCCAGCAATGGGGCCAGCAGGATCCCCAGGCCGCCTTGGATTATATTGCCACCCTGCCCTCCAGCCGGTTTGACGCTGGCTTGCTCAACCCGGTCATTAGTGCGTGGCTGGAGGACGATCCGGATGCGGCGGGGAAGTATGTCCAAGCCCTGCCCGCAGGTTCCCAACGGAATATCCTGGCGCAAAACATCGTCAGCCGGCTGGCTAACCAGGACCCGCAGGCCGCCATCCAAATGCTGGGCTTGCTGCCGGCCTCCTCGCTGTCCTCGGCCACCCACGATATCGCCCAAACGCTGGCGGACAAATATCCCCAGGCGGCGAAGAATTGGGCCCTGTCATTTGCCGAAGGGGCCGCGCGCCAGAATGCCATTGAAGGCGTGATGGAAACCCTGGCACAAAACGATCCGGCTGGCGCGGCGCAATGGGCCGGATCGCTTCCGTCAGGTTCCACCCGCAACCATGCCATTGACGATCTGAGCAGCCAATGGGCCCAATCAGATCCCGCCGCCACGCTGAACTGGATCCAAACCCTGCCAGATGGCCCGGCCAAGCTGGAGGCCACGGAAAATGCCATGCGGCAGTATGCCAATCAGGCCCCCCAAGCGGCCTTCCAATTCGTTCAAGCCATGCCGCCCGGCGACCAGCAGAATCAATTCTTCCAATCCGTGGCTGGCGCGTGGGCGCAAGCGGACCCCGTCGCGGCCCAGGCGACCATCGCAAACCTGCCGGCCGGAGACGGCAAATCCTTTTTTCTCAAGGGGGTGGTGGAGGTTATCGCTCAGAACGACCCTGAATCCGCTGCGGACTACGTCGCGAAGCTGCCGGCGGGCGATGTCCAATCCGAGGCCGCCGTCTCGGTGTTGGCGCATTGGGCCGGTTCCGATCCCGTTGCCGCCGCGCAATGGGCCGTCAGTTTTACCGGCGATTCCCGCACCCAAGCCTTGCAGACCGTGGTCGAAAATTGGGCGAACGACGATCCCGTGGGAGCGGCCGCCTGGTTGAACACCCTCCCCAGTGACCCCGCCAGGGAAAGTGCCCTGAACGCCTATGTCAGCCAAGTCCAGGGAGAATATCCGGCCATCGCGGCACCGTTTGCCCTGGCGCTTACCGATGCCGATCAGCGCACCGAGGCCATCAAAAATGTGGCCCAATCCTGGCTCCGGCTTGATCCGGCCGCCGCGACCCAATGGCTTAAAACCTCGCTCCCGCAGGAACAGATCCAGGAGATACTCGACCATTCCCAAGACCCCGGGAATACTCCACCTGCGCCCACGCCTGCGCCCACAGCGCCCACCTGGTGACGGGTCAAATTTTTCACCTGAAATCCAAAATGGAATGGGATGGCACGGGCGACCACCCGGCGAAACGGCCACCAGTACCGCCGCGAAAGGGATATCCGATTTGATGCATGGGGGGTGTGAGACAAAGTTCTGAAAGACCCGAAAAAGCCCACCAAACGAGGCATGCGTAGCTACGATTGCATCTATTCGCTGGGGTTGAACTTTTTTGCATAAAAAAACACCTTGGACAGCCTATGTCCAAGGTCCCCTGATATGCTAAAGCCAAAAAGATCAATTCATGAGCGCCCACAACGCCAAAAGGTCACGCCGTGGACCGCCGCCGCATTCGGGGACGGCTCGTCGCCCGGGGTTTCATTTAAATTCGGGGAGTGCCCCATCGCCAGATCGCTGCCTGAATCAAGGTAAATCAAGCCTAATCAAGGTAAATCAAGGTGAATCAAGGTGGAAAAAATGGGCAGGACCCGGTTTCCGTGGCGGCTCAAAGTCTGCGTTCCGAACCATGAACCTAACCGCTCCCTTTCATGTATCCACAATGCCAAAATGGCCCGCCTGCCCCGGAACCTGCAGCGGGAGTCCGAGTCAGTCCGAGTAGGTCAGACCTTTGAAATCAAAAACCACCCATCGCCTGCATCAAGCCCGGAGGGCGAAAGAAAATAGCCCAGCGATTCATCGCTGGGTTTGCGCCCCTCAGTGTCCGAGTCCCGTCAGGGACGAAAGAGTCAGCGCGAACTGGATCACCATTCGTTTGCCCATCCAGGCCCCAGACCCCATCACCACAATCCAGCGCCAAAGTCAGACCAGGTCCGAGTAGGTCAGACCTTTGAAATCAAAAAACCACCAATCCACCAATCCACCATCCCGCGCCAAGCCGGGCCTTTTCCGGGCGGCGGAAGAGTTTTGGCGTACGCCCTCGCCAAAAATCTTCCGCGCTGTTTTATTGCCCTTGTTTTCAACCCTGTTTAAGCTGTGTTCAATTTTTGGAAAGCAATCAATTGTAATGAAATTCATATTTGTCACTGGTGGTGTGGTCAGTTCGCTGGGCAAAGGCCTGACGGCGGCGGCGCTGGGCACTTTGCTCGAGAACCGCGGCCTGAAGGTCGCGCTGCAAAAATTCGACCCGTACCTGAACGTCGATCCCGGCACGATGTCGCCGTATCAGCACGGCGAGGTTTATGTGCTGGATGACGGCGCCGAGACGGACCTGGACCTGGGGCATTATGAGCGGTTCACGAACGTCAAGCTGTCGCGGCTCAACAATCTCACCAGCGGCCAGGTGTACCAAACCGTGCTCAACAACGAGCGCGAGGGCAAATATCTGGGCAAGACGGTGCAGGTGATCCCGCATGTCACCGATGAGATCAAGCACCGCATTCATGTGCTGGCGGAAAAATCCAAGGCCGATGTCGTCATCACTGAAATCGGCGGCACGACCGGCGATATTGAAGGGCTGCCCTTTTTGGAGGCGATCCGCGAATTCGCGCTGGAAGTGGGGTACAACAACGCGATTTTCATGCACGTGACGTACGTGCCCTTCATCCGGGCGGCCGGCGAATTGAAAACCAAGCCCACGCAGCAATCGGTGGCCAAGCTGCGCGAAATCGGGATCACGCCGCATGTGCTGGTCTGCCGCTGTGAACGGCCGCTGGACAAGGATTTGCGCCACAAGATTTCCATGTTTTGCAACGTGCCGGACGAGGCGGTGATCGAGGAAAAAGACGTGGATCATTCCATTTACGAAGTGCCGCTGATGCTCCAGCGCGAGCGGTTGGACGACCTGGTCTGCCGGTTGCTGCATCTCACCACGCCGGCGCCGAACATGACGCACTGGCAGGAGATCATCCGCAAGCTGATCGCCCCGCAACATCGCGTGCGGGTGGGGGTGGTGGGCAAATACATTGAGCTGCAGGATGCGTACAAGTCGGTTTATGAGGCGATCATCCACGGCGGCGTGGCGAACGATTGCGGCGTGGAGATTGTGCAGGTGGATTCGGAGGACATTGAAAAGGAGGGGGCGGCCAAGAAGTTGAAGGGGCTCGGCGGCATCCTGGTGCCGGGCGGTTTTGGCGCCCGGGGCATTGAAGGCAAGATCGCGGCGGCGCAGTATGCCCGGGAGCATAAGATCCCCTATCTGGGCCTGTGCCTGGGCATGCAGATCGCGACCATTGAGTTTGGGCGGAACGTCTTGAAACTGCCCAAGGCGCACTCCACGGAATTCGATCCCGGCACGCCCAATCCGGTCATCGCGATGCTGGATGACCAGAAGCGCGTCACCAAGAAGGGCGGCACCATGCGGTTGGGCGCGCAGCCCTGCCAGTTGACCATGGGGTCCAAGGCGGGCCATCTGTATGGCTCGTTTGTGATCAATGAGCGCCACCGGCACCGCTATGAATTCAACAACGCCTACCGGGAACGCTACGAAAAGGCGGGCTTCGTGTTCAGCGGGCTTTCGCCGGACGGCAAGCTGGTGGAGGTGATCGAATTGCACGATCATCCGTTTTTCATTGCCAGCCAGTTCCATCCCGAGTTTTTGAGCAAGCCCCACCAGCCGCATCCGCTCTTCAAAGGCTTCATCGCGGCCGCGCATGAGCAGACCCATCGCAAGCCGCTGCCCGCCGCGAACGCTTGAACCACCTGCCATGACCTCCCCCGCACCCGATCCGGCGGCCGCGCCGCTGAAATTGTTTTCCGTGGTCATGCCGGCCCGCGACGAAGAGGAATCTCTGCCGGCCACGCTGGAACATTTGTACCTGGAATTTTCGCTGAACCAGGTGCCGCATGAAATCGTGGTGGTGGACGATGGCAGCAAGGACCAAACCTGGCCGGTGCTGCAAAAACTGCAGGCGAAAATCCCCACCCTGCGGCCGGTGCAGAACCCCGGGGCCCATGGTTTTGGCCGGGCCATCACGTTCGGCCTGCGCCATTGCACGGGGGATGCGGTGGTGATCATGATGGCGGACGAATCCGACGATGCCCGCGAGGCCGTCCGCTACTGGAAGCTCTTAAACGAGGGGTGGGATTGCGTGTTTGGCAGCCGGTTCATCAAGGGCGGGGGCACGATTGATTATCCGCGGATGAAGCTGTTCGTCAACCGGCTGGCCAATTTTTTCATCCGCGCCATTTTCGCCATTCCCTTGAACGACACCACCAATGCCTTCAAGGCCTACCGGCGCAAGGTGATTCTAGGCTGTGAACCGTTGATTGCGCCCCATTTCAACCTGACGGTGGAGATTCCCCTGAAAGCCATCGTGCGCGGGTATTCCTGGACCGTCATGCCGATCACCTGGCGCAACCGCCGGTTTGGCGAGGCGAAGCTCAAGATCAAGGAAATGGGCAGCCGCTACTTTTTCATTTGCGCCTATGTCTGGCTGGAAAAGTATTTCAGCCGGGGTGATTACCATCAGAAATGAATCCGGCGTTGAAGGAATCCCACATTCCGGTGCTGGACGGGGTTCGGGGCCTGGCCATCCTCATGGTGCTGCTGTTTCATTTCTGGCAGGGGGTGCTGGGCTATTTTTACCCGCCGGTTTTTCCGGGGATTTTCGCGCTCTGGGGACATTACGAGAGCATTGGCCAGAAAGGGGTGGATTTGTTTTTCGTGCTCTCCGGTTTTTTGATCACCGGCATTTTGTTGCGCACCAAGGGTTCGGCGCACTATTTCAAGAATTTTTATATCCGCCGTTCACTGCGGATTTTTCCCTTGTACTTCGTGGTGGTGCTGGTGTGTCTGGCCGCCGGCACCGCTTTTTCCCTGCCGCCCTATCAATGGTCCCAAATCTGGTCCTATGTGGTTTATCTGCAAAACGTGGTGCTGGCCTTCTGGCCCGCGTCCATTGGCGGCCCGCAGCATTTCTGGTCGCTGGCGGTGGAGGAGCAGTTTTATTTGTTCTGGCCGCTGGCGGTTTTTTGGTTGAGCCGGCGGCAGTTGTTGTGGCTGGCCATGTTTCTGGTGCTGGCGGCGTGGGGGGCGCGGGCGGCGTGTTTGCAGGTGAGCTGGGATTGTGCCTTCTTTTTCACATTTTGCCGGGTGGACACGCTGGCCGTGGGGGCGTTGCTGGCGATTTTCTTTTCGGAGCCGGCCCGGTGGCAGCCAATCGCGGTCTGGACCCGGCGGTTGGCGGTTCCCATCGTGCTGGTCGTGGCGGCCACTTACGTGGGGGTCGCCGGGAACCCTGGGCGGTTTTTCGCGGACACCCGGTCCACGGTTTACGCGATGTTCTTTGGGGCGGTGTTGGTTTGGTCGTTGTCGCCCGGAGCCTTTAACCCGCTGCCGGGGGTGTTTCGAGGTTCGTGGCTGCGGGGACTGGGGCGGATCAGCTATGGAATGTACGTGTTCCATCCCTTCATCTTCCACAAGATCATGGGACGGTTTTATGCCGCCACCTGGAGTCCGGTGCGGGGACACTTGTGGGCCTCGTTGACGGTGGAATGGTTTGTCTGCCTCGGCGGAACCATCCTGGTGGCGTGGACGAGTTGGGTGTTCTTTGAGCATCCCTTCATCCGCTTGAAGCACCGGTTTGAATATGAAACCGGTGTGCCAGCCAGCCTTTCCAAAGTGGGTGCAACCGAGCCCGGCAAGCCGTAAGCGGGCGGACCAGCATCCAGCATCCAGCATCCAGCATCGTTTTTATACCTCGCGCCGTCCGTTTTTTCCTTGCCAAGCCGGGGGGCGGTTGGGCATTTTCTGACATGGCAGCGACGCGCAATTCCAATCTCGACGACACATTCTATCAGGCGGCCGAAGCTTTCTTTGCCGCCAATCACAAAGTGGGCCTGACGTATGACGACATCACGCTGGCCACCTTGTATTCGGAAATCCTCCCGCGCAACACGCAGTTGGACACCAGCCTCGCCGATCACCTGCATTTGCATATCCCGGTGATTTCCTCCGACATGGACACCGTCACGGAGTCGCGCATGGCCATTGCCATGGCGTTGAACGGCGGCCTGGGACTCATCCATTACAACATGTCCGAGCGGGACCAGCTTTCGCAGGTGAGCCGGGTGAAGTATCACGTTCAAGGCATGATCCAGGAGCCCATCAAGGTGGGTCCCGAGCAGCTCATTGGCGATGTGCTGGCCCTGATTGAGGAAAAGCGTTTTGGGTTCAGCACCTTCCCCGTCGTGGACGCACAAGGCAAGCTGTTGGGCCTGTTGTCCGGCCATGTGGTGAAGCCGCGCTATGCCACCAAGAAAGTCATTGAGGCGCTAACCCCGCGCGAGCAGGTTCACACCATCAAAAAGAAGGAGCTGGGCAAGGATCCCATCGCCCGCGCCGACAAATTTTTCACCGAGCATCTCGGCATCCACAAGCTGCTGGTGGTGGATGAGGATGACCATTTGCACGGGCTCATCACCATGAGCGACGTGGAGCGCATCACCCAGGAGCGCAAGGCGCAGTTCAAGCCGGCGCGGGATGCGCAATTCCGGCTGGTCTGCGGCGCGGCCGTGAGCGCCACGCGCAACGCGTTTGGCGAACTGGACCGCGAGCGCATTCTCACCCATGTGGGCGCGCTGGTCGAGCGCGGCGCGGATGTGGTGGCGGTCTCGACCGCGCACGGCCACAGCAAGGGCGTGGGCGACACCGTGAAAGTGTTGCGCGAGGCCTTTCCCAGGCTGCCCATCATCGCCGGCAACGTGACCAGCGCCGCCGGCGTGGAGTACCTCGCCGATTGCGGGGCCAACGCGATCAAAGTGGGGCAGGGTCCGGGCTCCATTTGCACCACGCGCATCGTCGCGGGCGTGGGCATTCCGCAGATGACCGCGCTGTACATCTGCGCCCAGGCGGCCGCCAAAAAGAAGGTTTCCATTCTGGCCGACGGCGGCATCACCAAATCCGGCGACATCGTGAAGGCGTTGACGCTGGCGCAGGCGGTGATTTGCGGCGGCATGTTTGCCGGCTGCACCGAGGCCCCCGGCGAAGTCATGGAAATTGGCGGCAAACTCTACAAACAATATCGCGGCATGGGCAGTCTCGCCGCCATGAAGGCCGGGAGCGCCGCCCGGTACGGCCACGAAAAGGCCGACACCACGCGCAAGCTGGCGGCCGAAGGCATTGAGGCGCTCAAGGAATCCGTGGGCAGCGTGGACCGGGTGCTGGCGCAGCTGATTGGCGGCATCCAGAGCGGCATGGGCTATCTGGGCGCGGCGAATCTGGAACAGCTGCGGCAGAAGGCGCGCTACATCCGCGTGAGCCCCGCCGGCCAGCGCGAAGCGGCCCCGCATGATGTGGTGGAGCTCAAGACGGGGAATTAATGCGTGGCCGCCGGCCTTTATGGCAATTGCCAGGCGCGGTAAAACCGCTGGGTATCCGGGCCGATCACATTTGAAATGCTCAAGGTGGAACCCGCGGCGGTCATGTTATTGCTCCAGACGCTCCAATTGCCTGCCGCCAGGTCCGTGCAGTATTCCACCAGGTAGGTCTTTCCGGGAATGGCAGCCAGCGTCAACGTCACCTGGCCGTTGCCACCCGGGTTGACCGCATTCAAGGTGGTTCCGCTGGCAGCGGCGGTGAAAAGGGACAACACCTGGCTGTCCGTTAACGTGTTCGTGAAGATCGCCACGGCATCAATTTTCCCACTGAAATACTGCAGCGCACCCGGATCGGGATCGCCGCCAATCCAAAAGTCGTTGCCATTTTCCGCCGGGACCGAGGTTGCATTCTGGGATTGGGCCGCGAGCTGGCCATCCACGTAGAGATATTCCGCGGTGAGGCCATCGTACATGCCAATGAGTTGGTGCCACTGGTCATCATTCACCGGATTAGGGCCGACCAAATCGCCGAACGGTTGGGTGCCGTCCGCAAAATGCGGGTAGCCGGAACCATCCAAGGACAACCCGTATAATAGCGCCCCCAGGCTGGCCACCGATTGTCCCTGGCCGGAAAGCGGGGTTTTTATCCAGGCGGTCAGCGTGATGGGGCCGGTGAATCCCAGCCAGGTCCCGGGAACATCAATATAGGAATCGGCCGAAAATGCACACGCCAGGTTGGCAATGCCAAAGCTGGCGTTGGTGATTCCGGGAACCCCGGGAACGGATCCCGGCTGGTAGGTGCCATTGCATAAATAGGACAAGCTGCCCAGATTGAATGCGGGCGGGAGCGTACTCACGGGGGGCGCGGTATTGGTGGGTTCATCGAAATGCCAATATCCCACCGGGTGGCTGGCGAGGATTTGATTGCCATAGCCGGCGTTGTTGGTGGTCGCCGCGTGGTAATGGGCGGACACGGTATTGCTGCTCAAGGCATTGGTATAAAACGCCAATTCGTCCAGGGAGCCGTCAAAAGTATAGGTTCCCAGGCTGGTCGCGCCAAGGCAGAGCGGCACGGCTTCATTGGTATTGGGACGGTAGCCGCTGGCCGCAGTGGGTCCGACGGCGTTCGTGCCATTCAGATACAGCGTGACATTGGTCCCGTCATAAACCCCGGCGACATGCTGCCAGACATTACTTTGAACCGAGCCCCCGTGTAGTTCCGCCACGTAACCTCCCGCATTGCCAACGCGAAACAACCATTGGTTGGTATCGCCCTCATAAAGAATCCAGCCAAAACGACTCTCGGCTCCATTTTGCGTCTCATCAATTGACGAGACCGCACAGGCAAAGTTGGTGACGTATTGTCTGGGCTTGGCCCAAAATTCCACGGAAAACGGTCCCGCCGGGTTGAAGGCGGCGTTGTGATTGACCACCACCCGCGAACCCAGGTAATGGTCGATCAACCCCGGATTGCTGAACGTATAGCAACCTTTCACGATTCCGGTGGCTCCCTGCACGACGGCGTCCAACGGAAATCCGTTGCCGGGAAATCCCAGCGAACCGACATTGGACACCACGTTCGCCGCCGGCGGCAGGTTGGTTTCGTTCAACTGCCAGTAGGCGACCGGATTGAGCGCCAACAGCGCCGTGGCGTAGGTTCCCAGACCCGCCCGGGGGCTGGCCAGCAATGTGTTTTGACGGTTCTGTACGGTATGGGCACTGGCATTGGTAAACAGGGTGTTGGCGGTGTAATTCCCGGCGGGGAGATTGCTGGCCGCTGTTTTCAAGCTGAAAACGACGGCTTTGCTACCGCCGGCCGCCAGCGTGCCGTTGGTGGGGGTCGCGTTGAGCCAGAGTGAGGTATTCACGCAGGCCCAATTCAGGTTGGAACTGCTCGTATTGGTGAGCCAGAAGGTAACCGAGGAATTGGTGAAAGGGCCGCCCACAGGACCAAAGCTGAGCCATCCGGTCGTGGGGGTTATGCCCAGGGCATCCACGGGCGCGAGCGCGTTGATCAAAGCCTGCCCGGCGGGAGTGCCCCACCCGGTGCAAAGGTCATAGCCCTTTTCCGCATAATATTTATTCGGACTGGCGGCATTGGTGTTATTCCCGGTGGTGATGTCGTGAAAACAATTCGCGTAGTTTTTACCTTCGCCAATGGTGTATATGGCTGGATTGAGGAAACCGACGGATGGATTGCCATTTGCCGCCGCCTGTTGATTGACCAGCGCAATAAACCCCGCCCACAACGGAGCCGCCGCACTGGTGCCCCCGGAACTGAACGAATCGCCATTGTTATAAATAACCCAAACCCCCTCTGCCGTGAGGGCGACATCCGGGATGTTGCGCGCCGTGGTTGATCCGTTGTTTATGGCCATGCTGACATTCTGTTGCCAGGTCGGAATGGAATACACGGTGCTGGTGCCGCCGCCACTGCCCCAATATCCATTGCCGTTTGCAAACCATGCGGGCCAGCCAGCATTTGCACTTTGGTTTCCCTGATTCCAAACCGTTTCGGAAGCGTAACTTTGGCCGGAGTTGTTCATGGTCAGAGTGGTGCCACCAACACTGGTCACATACGGGCTCGCCGAGGGCACCGTGATGGGATTAACCCAAGCGTCGCCATCGCCCGAAGCTTGCAAGAAGGATTGGCCTTGCGCCGCCATCTTCTGAAAGACCGCATCCATGATGGCATTGGGGTTGGCACCATCCTGGTATCCCCAAGACGAGCTGAATTGTTTGATTTGGGTTTGCGAGGACATGATATCCAGCATATCCAGCCAGTCGGATACACTGTCCGGCCCTTCAAACACCACTACCGAAGCCAGGCCCGGGGCCATGGAAATGGCTGTCTCGATGTCCAGCGCCACCTCGTTGTTGTTCGTGCCAGGAATGCCGCTGAAGGAATCAATGAGGATATTTTGCACCGGGACATTGGGCAATCCGGCCTGGTTCTCATAAGCCAGAATATCACTCAGGTAGTAGCCGTCCGCTTCAAACAAACCCACGATTTGCCCGGTGCCATCCAGGGAAACTCCCGGCGCATAAGCGTTGCGAAAGTCTGATCCCATATAATTACCGCTGGGACCCGAACCGGTCGCGGACGGACCAGCCGTCGTTCCCGATGCATGGAGCGACGCCGGCCGCAACACCGCATAATCGCTCAGCCCGGCGAGGTCCTGGATGGGCAAACTGGCATCCACTGATGGGGCCACATCGGGCGCGTAAAATGTTCGGGCTTCGGTGGGATGCTGATACGTCTGGAGTTTGACATGAAAGGCCCTTTCAACATCCGAAACCGCCCCCCGCAAATCCAGCACGAGGCGGCTGTCGTGGGTGGCGGCCACCGTCAATCCGTTGGATTTGGCAAACTCTATGACCGTTTGATAATCCGCCAGGGTTGGCCCGAATTTCTCAGTAAACTGGCTCGCCGTCAGATAATGGTGGTAATTTGTGCTATTCGAATCGTATAACCCTTGCAGGAAATTGGACAATGATCCGGGATTTCGCAAAGGCAGCCCGACGGCCAGGTGTAAACTTTGCGTGGCGGGCAATCGTCCGGCGGGCGTCAGTCCGTGGACCACTGCTGGCATATGACTGGTTAGGAATTTTTGACTGACGGATTGCGTCCAGCCCGAAACCGCTGGCCAGACCAAAAAAGCCGCCAACACACACCACCTCCGCCAAAAGGGAGGCAACCGCAAAGAAGGGTTCGATTCTTTCATCTCCAAGGTTCATATTTATGCGGCAAATCCCGGGCTTTGGCAATTCTTTCGCACGCCGTCAGCGAAGCCCGAAGCCGAAGCCGGGCGGAATGGACCTTGCTCCCCCAAACGAGGGATTGTGGAATTTGTCGCTTCGTCTAACATGGAAATTCAATCCCATGTTCGGTTCCGATGCAACTTTTGCCTTTCGCCGTTGTTGCATCGGTTGACGGTGATTGCTGTGCCGAAATAACCATGAAGCATATCCAGAAAATAATGGCGGGCCTGCTGGCAGGTTTGGGGCTGGGGCTGACGTCCCAGGGCCATTCCGATGCCGGGGTGGCAACGAACAACCCGTATGAACAAATTGCCTCGCGCAACATCTTCGGGCTGACCGCCCCGACCGAGCCCGCCTCACCGCCGGCAACGGCGGATAATCTTCCCCGCATCACCATCAATGGCATGATGTCCATTTTCGGACGGTATCAAGTTCTCTTCAAAGCGAGTGCGGCAGGCCAGGGTGTCTCCGCGCGGGATCACTGTTATGTGCTCAGCGAACAGCAGTCCGAGGATGAGATCCAGGTCGTCCACATCAATGCGGATACCGGGGTGGTGACCTTTGACAATCATGGGACGATTCAAGAGATCGTTCTGGCCGGATGGGCCGTCACCAATTCACTGCCGAAGGCCGCCGTCGAAAAGGTGCCGCCGCGGGTCGAGGCCAATCTGCCCGCGGTTTATCCCGCCTCCTTCATCCGGGCGCGCACCCCGGATTATCTGGGCGGCGGGGCCAGCGCGGGGTTGACCGGCGACCAACTGCCGCCGGCTTCGACGCCGGAAGAACGCATGCTTTTGATTGAAGCGCAGCGGGCGTACCTGAAAGCCCACAATGATCCCGCCGCCGATTTATTGCCCCCCACCGCCTTGACCCCTTCCGACACGCCATGATGAAAACCCATTGGATTGCCCTGCCGGCCCTCGTTTTGCTGCTGGGCCGGTCCGCCGCGCAGGCGACCCCCGAGTTGACCAATTCCACCCAGAAGATTAGTTATGCCCTGGGCATGGAGGTGGTCCGGGCGCTGCAGGCGGATGACTTTGACATCAATCTGCCGGCCATCACCGCCGGGGTTGCGGACATGCAGGCCGGCAAACCCGCCTTGACGCCGGCGGAAAGAAGCGCCGTGATGCGGCAAATGAAGGAGGCCATTCTGGCCAGGGCCGTGGCCAAGAAGGAGGCCGAAGGCGCGAAGCATCGCCAGGCAGGGGAGGCGTTTCTGGCCAGCAACGCCACCAGGGAAGGCGTGCAGACCAAGACCCTCACCGCTCCGGATGGCACCACCGCCCAACTGCAATACAAGGTGCTCAAATCCGGTCCGCCCGGGGCCTCGCCCCAGACCAACGATGCGGTGGCGCTGCACTTTACCGGCCACTTGCTGGATGGCACGGTGTTTGACAGCTCGGCGCAGCGCGGCGGCAAGGCGGTGTTCCTCATGAACGATGTGATCCCGGGCATGGCCGCCGCCCTGCAAATGATGAAGCCCGGCGACCAATGGCAATTGTTTGTGCCGCCCAGCCTGGCCTACGCCGACTATGGGCCGCCCCCGATTGGCGTCAATTCCACGCTCATTTATGAGTTGGAATTGGTCAGTTTTTCCGCCGCCAACACCGTCACGCCCGACTCTCCCGCCATCAAGTAATTTTATGCGCTTACCTGGTATCACGTTTCCGTTCCTGCTCGTCATGGCATGGGGAATTGCCACCACGGGGTTGGCCGCCCAGCCGGATCTCACGGACCCCAACCAAAAAATCAACTACGCCCTGGGCCTCGACATGGTTTCAACTTTTCAGAAACAGGAGTTCGACCTGGACATGTCATCGTTCCTCGCCGGCATGGCGGACAGCCTGGCGGGCAAACCGGCGCTGACACCCGATCAAAAGGCTGCGGCCCTCAAGGAAATGCAGGCGTACGTCCAGGCCAAGTCCATGGTCCGGCTCAAGGAACTGGCGGCCACCAATCTCCAGGCGGGCACCGCATTTCTGGCCGCCAATGCCCAGAAAGAGGGGGTGCAGGTGAAAACCGTGACCGCCCCGGATGGTTCGCCCGCCGAGTTGCAATACAAGATTCTCCAGTCCGGCCCGCCGGGCGCCTCGCCCCAGTCCAATGATATCGTGGAGGTGCATTATGAAGGCCACCTGATTGATGGCACCCTGTTCGACAGTTCGGTGAAGCGGGGCACGCCCGCCACCTTCGGACTCAATAACGTGATGCCGGGCTGGCGGGCCGCGTTGTCCATGATGCGCGCGGGCGACAAATGGCAGTTGTGCCTGCCCCCCAAGCTGGCCTTTGGTGAATTCGGCGGAACGCGCGTGGGCCCCAATTGCACGATCGTTTGCGAATTGGAATTACTTAGCTTTTATACGCCCAAACCGGTTCCGGCCAAACCGTGAGGCTGATTGTTTAATTGGCTTTCTGATGGTAGGCATGGCCGGCGGCGTAGAGTTGGAGTTCGTCGGATAACTGCGCCACCTGGCCGGGGTTGCCGGCGGCTCGCGCCAGGGCCACCGCTTTGGCGGCACTTCGTTGGGCCTCAGTGAATTGTCCGGCTTCGGCATAGGCGGCGGCCAGGGTGTCCAGCACGTCGGCATCGTCGCCGGCCGCAAGTTGGTTGGCCCGGCGGGCGAGTTCCACCGCTTTGGCGCCATTGCGCAGGGAGGCGTCCGGGGCCGTGGCCAAAGCCCAAGCCAGGTTGTTCAACGCATCCGCATAGTCTGGTTTGAGCTCAATGGCCTGTTGAAACTGCTCCAGAGCCTCGGGCTTGGGCCCAAGGGACACCCCAAGATTATAGTGGGCTTCGGCCCAGCGGGGATTGATTTGCAGGGTTCTTTGAAAATACCTCACCGCCTCCGCGCGCGCCCCTTTTTGCAGGCTGAGATTGCCGAGACTGAAGGCTGCCTCGGCATAATCCGGCTTCCGGGCAAGGGCGGCTTGGAATTGGGTTAAGGCACCGTCCAGGTCGCCGGTTTGCAGGAGGACAGCTCCCAAATTATAGGCGGCCCTGGCATAATCCGGTTTGATCTGCAACGCCTGCTGGTAAGCCTGGATGGCATGCTTTAAGTCGCCCTTCTGGCAATAGGTATTGCCCAGGTTGAAACCGGCTTCCGCATAGTCTGGTTTGGAGCGCAGGGCCTGCTGGTAACCCGCCACGGCCAGGTCCCACTGGCCTTTTTGAAACCGGGCGTTGGCCAGGTTATAGCTGGCTTCCGCATAGTCGGGTTGAGCTTGCAAGGCGGCTTGAAAATGGGGGATGGCGGCATCCAGTTTTCCTTGCTGGGCCAGCAGATTGCCCATGTCATTGTGGGCCTGGGCGTGGTGGGGATGGTTATTCAAGGCCGATTCCAAGTGCGGCCTGGCTTCGTCCAGCCGGCCTTCGGAAATCAGCACGTAGCCCAGACTCACTTCTGCGTCGGGGTTGTCCGGTTGGACGAGCAGCGCCAATTGATATTGTCCCATGGCTTCCTCCACGGCCCCGCGTTTTAACAGGGCATTGCCCAGGTTGACGCGGGCGGTCAGATTGTTGGCGGTACAGGATAGGGAGTGGGTCCACAGGGTTTCACTGTCGCGCCAGCAGCGGGTCTGGTCCTGCGCGCGGATCATCAAGCCGAGTATCACCGCCGTCGCCAGGGTGGCCTGAAGGAGGCGGGGGAAACGCCATTTTTGCGCCCAATCAGCCGCCGTCCACACCAGCATCACCGCGAGTCCGATCTGTGGCAGATAGGTGTAACGATCCGCGTGCGCTTGCGCGCCAACCTGAAGAATACCGATGGCGGGCAGCAGCATGCCCAGATACCAAAACCAGCCGACCAGCATCCAGGGTTGCCAGCGGGCGGCCAGGATTGTGCCCCAAGAAATGCCCAGCACCAAAACCAGCGCCGCAGCGATGGTACCCAGCCCCCAGCCGGTTTCTGGATACGGATAAAACACCGCCAGCCTGGCCGGATAAAAGAGTTGCTGGAGATAGACGCCGCAGGAAACCAGGGCGTTGCCGACCCGCGCAGAAAGCGGCAGCGACGACAAGGCCTGCTGCTGCGCAAACAGCGTGGCGATGCCGGCGGCCCCGCAAAGCCCCAGCAGCGGAAGCTTTTCGGCGACCAGACGCCACGGACGCAAACCGCCGCCCGCCGGGGTGAATCGTTGCAAGGGCCAGTAGTCCAACAGGAGCAGCACGAACGGAAGGGTCACGACCATCGGCTTGGACAGCAGCGCCAGCACCAGCATCAGCGCCACCATTAAATAGCGACTAGCGGACCACGGGTGGCGGACATAGCGGACATAAGCGGCGATGGTCAGCAGGAAAAACAGCCCACTCATGACATCCTTGCGCTCCGCGATCCACGCCACCGATTCCACCCGCAAAGGATGAATGGCAAACACCGCAGCCACCAGCGCACTGCGCCAAAGGAACCCCGTCATGCGCCGCAGCACCAGAAAAAGCAGGAGGGTCGTCGCCACGTGGAGCAGCACATTCGTCAGATGATGCCCGCCGGCGTTCAAGCCATAAAACTGGCAGTCCAGCATGTGCGAAACCCAAGTCAGCGGATGCCAGTTGGAGGCATGGACCATGGTGAGCGCCCAGCGCAACCCCGCGCCGGTCACCCCATTTTGAACGTGGGGATTCTCATACACATAAGTGTCGTCATCGAAATTCACGAACGCGTGATGAACGGTCTGACCGAAGACCACCCAGATGATCGCCGCCAGAAAAGCACAGATTCCGAAGACCGTGCAGCGCTCCCGCCAACCGGCCGGATGGGCTGGAGCGATTCCGCCAGGCATTTCGCCCGCCGGCAGCCTCGGCTCGATTTCCTGATCCGTGCTGGCAGTCATTTATTGTCCTGATGGAATGGCATTCTGGCGGCGTAAAGCTTCAACTCATCATTGAGCTGCGACAATTGATCCTGACGGCCAGTGGTCCGCGCCAGTTCAATCGACTTCTGGACGGTCACAATGGCCTCATCAAATTGCCCGGCTTCCGCGTAGGCGGCCGCCAGGGTGCCGACGATGTCCAAGTCCGTGCCGCCGGTAAGCTGATTTGCCCGTTGGGCGAGGGCCACCGACTGGTTGCCGTTGCGCGCGGAGGGTTGGGCCGAAGTCGCCAGCTCCCAGGCCAGATCGTTCAGGGCCTCGGGATAGTTGGGTTTGATTTGCAGGGCCATTTGAAAATGATCCATCGCCGCCGCCACATCCCCCTTTTGGATCAGCGCGGTGCCAAGATTATAGTGGGTTGGCGCATCCCCGGGCTTGAGTTGCAAAACCATTTGGAATTGGCGGATGGCCTCGTCGGACTCGCCTTGCTGGAGCAGGGCATAGCCGAGATTGTAGTGCGCATTGGCATAGTCGGGATTGATTTGCAGCGCCTTTTGAAACTCGCGGATCGCCGCGTCCACCATTCCCTTGCGGACCAGTACGTTGCCCAAATTGTAATGGGTTGGAGCATCGTCGGGTTTGATTTGCAGCGCCGCTTGATAATGGGTGATTGCCTCGTCCACCTTTCCTTTTTGGAGCAGGGCATTGGCCAGGTTGACATGGCCTTCGGCGCGCCCGGGCTGGATTTGCAGGGACTGCTGGAACTGGCGGATGGCAGCATCCACGCTTCCCTTCTGGATCAGTGCGAGGCCGAGGTTGTAATGGGTTTCCGCCCGGTCCGGTTTGATCCGCAGGGATGCCTGGAACTGGCGGATGGCTTCCTCCACCTGGCCAGATTGGATCAGCGCGCTGGCGAGATTGTAGTGGGCTTCGGCGCGGTCGGGCTCAAGTTGCAGGGCTTGCCGGAAGTGGCTGAGCGCTTCGTCCACCCGGCCCTTCAGGATGAGTGCGTTGGCGAGATTATTATGGGCTTCGGCGTAGTCGGGCTTGAGTTGCACGGCCTGTTGGAATTGGGCGATGGCTTCGTCCATCCTGCCCTTTTGGGCCAGTGCGTCGCCGAGGTTGAAGTGGGCCTCCGCGTACCTGGGTTTGAGTTGCAGGGCGGTTTGAAAATCGACAAGGGCCGCGTTCACATTGCCATTTTGCACCAGCGCGTTGCCATGGTTGAGCTCGGCGATGGCGTTGTCAGACGTGCAAGCGAGCGTGTGCGACCACAGCGTTTCGCTGTCCTTCCAATAAGCAGCCTGGGTGTGCGCGCAGAACGTCAAAGCAACCAGAATGACTGCGGCGCAGCCGCCCAACATTAGGGAGCGATGACGCCAACGGGTACACACGTCCGCCACCATCCACGTCAACGCCAGATACAACCCGATCTCCGGCAGATAGGTGTAGCGATCCGCATGCGCATAGTAGGAGATCTGCACCATCCCGATAGCCGGGATCAGCATGCCCAAATACCAGAGCCAGCCAACGATGAGGCTGGGATGTGACTGGCGAAATTTCCAGGCCGCGCCGGATACGACCAGCAGCAACCCCAAGGCGCCAATCACGCGCCCGAGTGGCAAATCATTCACGGGATTGGGATAAAGACACGCCAGTCCGGACGGATAAAGCATTTGCCAGATGTAGGTGACGTAGGAGGTCAGGACATTTTCCATTCGCAGCACGAAGGACAACTGGTCGGCAACGGGCACTTTCTCCGGAACCAGAGCCGTGGCCAGGCAGGATAGAATCGTCAGCCCAAACAAGGGGATTTTCTCGGCGACGAGCCGGAGTAATACTTTGGGGGTGAAGGTGGAGATCCGCTGCAACGGCCAGTAATCCAGCAACAGGAGAACAAAAGGGGTCGTCACCAGCATGTTTTTGGAGAGCAGTCCCAAGGCATAGGACGACATGACCAGGCCATAACCAAGCATGGAGGGTGGCCGGCGCACGTAGCGAACATAGGCTCCCAGGGTGAGCATGAAGAAGCAGGCGCTCAACACGTCTTTGCGTTCGGCGATCCAGGCCACAGACTCGACGCGCAAGGGATGGATGGCAAAGACCGCCGCCACAAAGGCGCTGCGCCACAGAAAGCCGGTCATTTGCCGCAAGACCAGAAAGAGCAGGATCGTGGTCGCGGTGTGCAGCAGCACATTCGTCCCGTGATGGCTCCCGGGGTTCAATCCGTATAACTGGCAGTCCAGCATGTGCGAAAGCCAGGTCAAGGGATGCCAATGGCCGATTTCGCCATAAGTGAGCGCCCAGCGGAATCCCTCCCACGTCAGTCCCTGTTGGACAATGGGATTCGCCACCACGTAGGCCGGATCATCGAAGTTGATGAATTGGTGATGCCAGGTCTGGCCGAAAACCACCCAGATCACCGCCGCCAGAAAAATGCCGATTCCCCAGACGGTCCAACGGTCAGGCTTGGGCTGGGGAATCGACCCGACCGGCGAGCGGGGGGCGTCTGGAATTGGTGGAGTCATTGGTCGCGGCAAATGAACCACCCGCGAACATTCGCGGGTGGTTCAGGTGACGAAAGATCCCGGTCTTGTTTAACAGAACCGGGACTTCAGGTTATTAATAGCTTTTATACTGGGTGCCCAAGGTCGTGAGGTTGCCGGAGGCGTCGAACAGCGCGGCCGTTTCCAGCGTGCCGGTGCCGGGCAGGGTTCCGCAATACCAAGAATAGTCCAGCACATAGCCGCGGCTCTTGAGCCCGGGGATGGCGGTGGACATGAACGTCTGACAATCGGCCACGGTGATGGTGGTGGGGTTGGCCCAGTCGGTGGGGGCGAATTCCGTGACATACACGTTGTAACCGTACTGGTTGTGGACGGAATCCACAAAGCTCAGGAATGAGCTTGCGGTGCTTTGATAGGCATGAATCGCCACGGCATGACAGACGAGTCCCTGGGACTTCACGGCCGCCATGAACTCCGACATCCAGGTGTCGGTATCGTTGGCGCAGGCGGGCGAGATGATGTTGGGAAACCCGATGGCTTTGGACGCGACGCTGACGTGGGTGTAGCCCTGCAACGCATAGGCCGTGGTCAGATTGGCCTGGCTGGCGTTGTCTGGCTCGTTATACGTCAAGAGCACCGGGTAACCGGCGTTTTTAATCGCGGTGAGGGCGGCGGTGTCCGCCGTCTGGGTGGCCCCGTAATAGCTCCACCACATCGGATAAAACTGCACTCCGGCGGGAAGGTTGCTGGGCGCTCCGGCACCCCAATTATAGGTCCAGGTCGCATTGACCTTGTTGGCGTTGGCGCATTGTCCGGCGGTGCCTTTGTAAGCGGCTTGCGCCTGCAGGCAAAGGAGGGTGGTGGCGGCGGCCAGGAGGGGCGAACTGCACTTGATCAGTGTCTTCATTCAGTTTCTTGTTGGTTTTGTGGTTGGAATCCCGGCTTTGTCGGCCGGGATTCAATCCAAAATGAGGCGACGCACGCGTTTGTGCGTTGCTTTTAAAGTGGATCGGGGGTGAGCATCTTATAAATTCTGAATTCTGTCTATCCCCTATTTGGGTAGGTGAATGATTTAGTTCATCAGGGCTAATTGCCTTACCGACGAGCCAGGCCGCCAGGCGGATTTTTGTCGGGGTCTTCCGGGTTCATCTGGATCTTTCCGGCGTGCGCCGCCCCAGTTCGCTGGCGTAGCAGGCGCCGAGCGTGGCGGCATGGGGAGTTTTCAGTGTTCAGTGATCAAGTGTTCAGGAAAGCATTGGGAAAGTGGCGATTGGGATGACTTGATGACTTGGATGTCAATAGCGGCGCGCACGGAGTGACGCGCCCTACCACCCAAGGGTTGGCGGCGATGCGTTGGGTAATCGTGGGGTGAGGATTCATCTGTAAAAAAGTGATATTTCGGGGGTTTTGTGGGGAGTTTTCAGTGTTCAGTGATCAAGTGTTCAGGAAAGCATTGGGAAAGTGGCGATTGGGATGACTTGATGACTTGGATGTCAATAGCGGCGCGCACGGAGTGACGCCCCCCATGGGTTGGCGGCGATGCGTTGGGTAGTTGTGGGGTGAGGTTTCAAAGTGTAAAAAGTGATATTTCAGGGGTTTTGTGGGGAGTTTTCAGTGTTCAGTGATCAAGTGTTCAGCAAGACTTTGGATGGCGACCACGTGGCAAAACTCGTCTGCCGGGGTGCCAATAGCGGTGGACTCGGAATGATGGACCCGGCCGACCATAGATTTCACGGTCAAGGTTTCAGGAACCATTGGCGGAGGACGGCGGCGGCATTTGGCGGCCGCTTTTGGGAGCGTGTGCATGGCTGTTTCATGGTGATAAAAGTGATATTACGGGGTTTTAAGCAGGTTTCAGGGTCAATATCTAAAATTTCAGATTTCAGATTTCAGGTTTGAGCAAAGAGATGCTTGATGCCGGGGGTGCTGGTATTTTTCGGGGTTCATAGCTATTTCCAAAAGACAAAAAGTGTTATTTTTCGGGGGCGTTGTTTTCGCTGCGGGCACAGGCCATGGTCGCAAGGGTTGCGCCAGGCGGGAAATCATGCGCGAGCCCCGGGCGAAGCAATGCCTCAAAGTGCCTGCTCCGCAGGCAAACAGAGTCGCAGCGCGACTCTGTCCACCCCAGGAGGCTGGCGCGGGAATGGAGGTTTTGGGTTGGGGTTGGAGTTGGGATTTCGGATTTGATATTTCAAAATGTAAAAAGTGTTATTACGGGGGTTTTTGATGTTTTTTTGGATTCAGGCACGGGCTGTGGTTGCAAGGGTTGCGCCAGGCGGGAAATCATTCGTGAGCCCCGGACGATGCCATGCCTCAAAGTGCCTGCTCCGCAGGCAAACAGAGTCGCAGCGCGACTCTGTCCACCCCAGGAGGCTGGATGGCGCGGATGGCATCGCTCCGGGAGGAAACGGCGGCGAGACAGGCACGTCGCGGCAAAGGTTGAGGTTGAGGATAACGATGACGATGACGATGATTTTTACGCGCGCGGGGACGTTCGCGGGGGGCGCGGGGCCGGGCCGACGTTGCGCGGGCGGAACATGGGGTCCGGCCCGGACATTGATATGATGGGGGCAGCCCATGGCAATCCGGGACGAGTATGGCAGGAAGCTGGCAAACCGGGTTGTTAGCGGCTAACGGATCCGTCACTTTTCTGGCATTTATTTTCAAAAATGCGTTAGCGGCTTACATTCGGAAAGGTCGAGAAGCTAGAATTTAGAAGTTGGAACCTAGAATCGGGAGCAAGATGCGGATACGCAAATGGTTACGCAAGCATGGGAAGTTTAAACCGGGGACTTTAACGAAAAACAAAGGGGTTTTGCGGTTTTTGACGGGCAACGGAGGCAGGTCGCCCGGCTGGGGCTTGAGGCTATCAACAGGTTGCTCCGCTGGAGCGGCGGGTGGGGAAGGCGGTGCCAGGGAAATTTTGAACCCGATGGTTGCAGGCGCGGCGCGCACGGAGTGACGCGCCCTACCACCCAAGGGTATGCGACCGTTTGTTTGGTGGTTGTGCGTGGGTGTTTTCAAAGTGTAAACAGGTAAAAAGTGATATTACGGGGGTTTTTGATGTTTTTTTGGATTCAGGCACGGGCTGTGGTCGCAAGGGTTGCGCCAAGCGGGAAATCATGCGTGAGCCCCGGGCGATGCCACGCCTCAAAGTGCCTGCTCCGCAGGCAAACAGAGTCGCAGCGCGACTCTGTCCACCCCAGGAGGCTGGCGCGGGAATGGAGGTTTTGGGTTGGGGTTGGAGTTGGGATTTCGGATTTGAT
>Ga0302320_10004080_pt1 | contig 33303 bp, 30 predicted proteins | sample Bog_T0_3_FD_202130 | JGI IMG/M metagenome (GOLD analysis project Ga0302320, IMG submission 202130) | Peat permafrost microbial communities from Stordalen Mire near Abisko, Sweden - Bog_T0_3 | ecosystem: Environmental > Terrestrial > Soil > Wetlands > Peat | place: Sweden: Abisko, Stordalen Mire... | reverse complement strand
TCGTAACCGTAGCCGGGATCGTCGGAATATGCGGCCGTCGGGGCCACCAGCGTGTATCCGACTTTGGCGGGACCGGCGCTGAAGTCGAACTTCAAGTCGGTAATTGTGGGCGGAGCGGGCGCGGGCTGAGCAGACGCGGATTGCCCAGCGGCCATGGCCGACAGGGCTGAGCAAATGAAGGCGGCGGAGCAGACAAGGGGAATACGGCGCAAGTAATTCATGGCGTGGATTTTCCTTCCGGATGAGGCTCTCATGGGAACTTACACTTCGAAATCCAGGAGACTGACTGGCACCACGACAGATTATATTCTCACCGGTAGATCGCGGGTGAGTTCTGTTCGGAAGAATGGCTGGCTGCCGACACGCTTTGTTCCTGGCCCAAACCTTGCTATCCTTGCCGCACATGGAAAACGCGGCGATTCAAACCCACGGGCTTACACGGCGCTTCGGCGACCTGACTGCCGTGGACAATGTCACCTTCAGCGTGGCTCAGGGACAGTTCTTCGGGTTTCTGGGGCCAAACGGGGCGGGGAAGTCCACCACCATCAAGATGCTCACCGGGTTGCTGGAGCCGAGCTCGGGGACCATTGAGATCCTGGGCAAGCCTTTTGGCGCGTCGGCGCTGGACCTGAAGCGGCAGATCGGCGTGGTTCCGGAAGGCATGGCCCTGTTTGGCCGGCTGACCGCGCCTGAATATCTGCGCTTTGTGGGCCGCATGTATGGCCTGGACCGCGAGACTACCAACCGGCGGACGCAAGAGCTGCTGGAGTTTATGCAGCTTGCCAACGAGACGCGCAAGCTGGTGACAGACTTCTCGCACGGCATGCAGAAGAAGCTGGCGCTGGCCGCGGCGGTGATTCACGGGCCCAAGGTGCTGTTTCTCGATGAGCCGTTTGAGGGCGTGGACGCGATCGCCGCCGGGATGCTGAAGGCGATGCTGCAAGGGATGATCAACCGCGGGGCGACGATTTTTTTGACGACCCATGTGCTGGAGATTGTGGAGCGGCTGTGCAGTCACGTCGCCATCATCCACCAGGGGCGGCTGGTGGCCAACGGAGCGCTGGAAGAGCTGCGCGCGGGCGTGGCTTCAACGCTGCCCGGAGCCCAGAGCGGGCAGAGGCTGACGCTTGAAGAGATCTTTCTCTCCATTGTGGGAGCGGGCGATCAGGATGCAGCGCAGGAGCTGTCATGGCTGGCATGAACGGCGCGGAGAAGATGGCGGCAGCGAGCGGCGGATTGCTGAATCCACTGGCGCGGACGCAGTACGCGGCGCTGGCCAACCTGCGCTGGCGCATCTTCGTCAACGGCCTGCGCTCCAAGCTGGGCGCGTTCGAGATGGGGGCGCGCACCATCTCCTATGCCATGTACGCCCTCATGGGGTTGGGGCTCAGCGCGGGCGCCAGCGCGGCCTCCTATGGGCTGGCATCGGGCCAGCAGTGGCAGTACTTTCCCATCGTGTTCTGGGTTGTGTGCCTGATGTGGCAGGTGGTTCCCATCATGCTGGCGTCGTTTCAGGAACAGTTCGATCTGGGAAGCCTGCTGCGCTTTCCGGTGAGCTTCCGCTCGTTTTTTCTGCTCTACGTGGTGTTCGGGCTCTCGGATGTGTCTTCGATCCTGGGTGGCCTTTGCTGCCTGGGCATCTTTATAGGAGTCACAATTGCGCGGCCAGAACTGTTTGGCTGGACGGTGCTGGTGCTGGCGGTATTTGCGGCCTTCAATATCCTGCTGGTGCGGGCGGTGTTTGCGTGGATCGACCGGTGGCTGGCGCAGCGCAAAACGCGCGAGATTCTGGGCGCGGTTTTCCTGGTGCTGTTCCTGAGCATGCAACTGATGAATCCGGCCATCTGGCAACACGGTCATCGCGGCTCGGCAAGGATGCGGCAGCGGCAGGAGATCAGACAACTGCTGGCCGAGCCCTGGGTGCAGACCGCCTGCAAAGTGCAAGCGTGGCTTCCGCCGGGGCTGGCCGGAGTTGCGCTGCGGCAAGGGGGCAACCAACAACCTGGGGCGGCACTGGGATCGGTGGGAGTGCTGGGGCTTTTTGTGCTGGGCGCGGGCAGCGTGCTCGGCTTGCGTCTCGGCGCCGAATACCGGGGCGAGAATCTGGGCGCCGCTCCGGCCCGGAAAAAGGCGACCACAAAGCCGGCGAAGGCGATTTCAAGCCGGGAGAGCGCAGCCGCAGGCGAGAGAGTCTGGAGCGCCGGCAGTTCGAGCCCGGTGGCCGCGGTGATGGGTAAGGAATTGCGCATGCTTTTCCGCACATTGCCGCTGCTCTATGCAGTGGGCGCGCCACTGTTGCTGGTGCTGGTGGTCTCGGGCGCCTTTATCCGGGGCGCCTCGCACGGCCAGATGCCGCTGGTGGCATTGCCGCTGTGCGTGTACTTTGCGCAGTTGGGATTCAGACAATTGTTTTCAAACAACATGGGCACGGAGGGGGCGGGCATTCAACTCTACTTTCTTTCGCCTACTCCCATGCGCACGATCATGCTGGCCAAGAACCTGTTTCACTCCGCGCTGTTTACCATTTCGGTTGTGACTGCAGGGATTCTGGCCACGCTGCGGCTGGGCAGCCCTGAGGGTGTTGCGGTGGCGGCTACGGTTGCGTGGCTCCTGTTTGTGCTGCCGTCGAACCTGGCGGCGGGAAACATTTTTTCGCTGACCATGCCCTACCGGGTGAATCCGGGGCGGATTTCGCGGCAGCGGGGATCGCAGGCCAGCACGCTGCTCGGCTTGCTAGTGGAGATTGGGCTGCTGGGCGTGGGCGCGGCGGTGTTCGAAGTGTGTTCGATCTGCGGCGTGTTGTGGCTGTCGGTGCCGATCTTTCTGGTGCTTGCGGGGGTTGCGGTGTTTGTGTGGCTGCGGGTGCTGGGGAATTCCGACAACCTCGCCAGCAAGCGGAAGGATTTGCTGATTGCTACGCTGATGAAGACGGAATAGCAGGGAACAGTGGACAGTGGACAGTGGGCAGTGGACAGTGAACAGTGGGCAGTGAACAGTGAACAGAACCGCTGCGGTGTTGGTTGCTGATCGCTCTGGCGCGGCTGAGCGAAATTGGATAAATCCATTAAGACTTGGTTGGATTTGCATTTGTTCGACGGGTTGGGTCGGTTGTAACTTCCGGTTTGGCGGTGATACATCCACGACCGGGTCTTGTGAAAGGGCGAAGACGTTCTCGTCACGCCAATGTAGCGAAACCAGCCGTTGTTTCTAGTCTCCTCCTTTCGCATTTTCTTGAGTACGAAGGTACGCCTCCAATTCCTTGTTACCGGCTTGCTTCGCCCAGTCAGCGGGAGTTCCTTGCCAGAGAATATCTTTCAAATCCACTCTTGCACCTCGTTCGACGAGAAGGCGGACGATTTTGTCGTGACCTGCTAAAGCGGCCTGGTGAAGTGGCGTGGAATGGGAATTAGTTCCGAGTGGGTTGTACCGGTCAGGATTTTCTCCGGCATCAATCAACATCCGGACGATCTCAACATGGCCAAACTGTGAAGCAAGTGCGAACGCGCGATGTCGATCCTCATGGTCCGCCCCCGCAAGCAAACCAATGGCGTCTTCGGTCCGTCCCAAGGCAGCGGCGATGGCAAGATTGGTTTTCACCCCGCGTCGAACTAATGCGTTTACGGCTTCGAATTCGCCGTTAACCAGGGCCGCCTGTGCGGCACTTTCCGCATCGGCCCCTTTGTCGCACAGTAGATCGATCAACGCCTCTTGCATCCCACACTCACGCGGTACTCGGCCAGAGCACACCAACAAAAGCGTTTCATTCAAGGCTGATCGATCTGCGCCTGCGTCAAGGATGACCTTAGCGATGGCAACGGCGTTCGCTGGCATTGTGCCATGACGTATTGGATTCTCAGCTATGAATTCCAAAAGAGTCGGGTGGTTGAAATAGTTCCTGCCTTCGAAAAAGACTCGCTGATGCACGAGACTCGGATGTTCCTTAAAGTGAGCGCGCAAATTCCCTGTCTTCCCTGCGTCGAGTAGATCGACGGCCTGTCGAAACACGGCGTCCACGATTCGGTCCTCGAGTCGCAGATCCGGTGAATCTGAATGCGTTGGCTTTTCAATACGTGCTTTCAACCGCGACCAGCTTGGAAATCCGTGTTCACGGGCGATAGCGAGTTGCGCGGAGGTGAGTCGGAATTCAGCCGAGAAGACTTGTGCATCGCTGGCAGTTTTGAAGTTTGGGTGAAATTCCCTAATCCTCTGTGCAGCTGACGGGTCATGGGCAGCATGCCCTTTCAGCAAGTCTTTGGCCTGATACTTCAGGTGATCAAGGTTGGGATTCAGCGGGAGTGGGCGCACTGGCATGACGAACTTCCTTTCAGATGCCCAGGTCCGCACTATGAGGGCAGAAAGTCAGTTCGGATGGAAGCTTTCTTTAGGTGGACTTCTGTCCTTTCCGCGGACCGGATGCGCCCTATCGCGCAACAAGAACATAGCATGCGGACCACCGAACAGCAAAAACAGATCACACCTTGAGGTTCCGCCTGTGTGGTCGCGCACTCGGAAGTAACGCTACTCTGAGACTCTCAGAGGCAACCGCCGATCCTTCACTGCGTTCAGGATGACACCGACCCGGGTAGGGGAGATAGTGCCGGACGGGCATTGTGGTCGTGTCGTCGCCCGCCCGGAGGTCACACATCGGTGAACAGCGTCCCCGAATCCAATTACGACAAGGATTTGCCTGGGACGGTAGCCACCTAGCCCGGCGCTCCGAGTGCCTCGTCTGCCCCGGCGGAGGCACCGCGAAAAAGAAGGATGGCCCGCCTTCTTGCACCAATCCCGGTGCAAAATAAGCGTGCAAAAACCCGCAAAAACGCACAATTTCCCGCCTTTTTTCATCGTTTTTGTGCCAAAACGGAAAGGGCACATGCATCAGAATGCATCCCTGCACCTCAAAAACAATCGCTATCTTCAGCCGAATGGACTCACTGCAGCCACCCCTGCCAAGTCCCACGCAACCTGACTCCGGAATCGCTCCCAAACCAGTGCGCTTAAACCTTGTGAAAAAAAGCGACACAGAATTGCACCGGTGCATTCTGACTGAAGTTTTTGAGCCCCTGCCTCTCGCGTTGCGGGGTTCGTACCCTGCCATCCGCGAACAGAATTCCGATGCCGGTAGGCAGAAGCTAGAAGCTAAGAGCTGGTAGCTAGAAGCTGCTCTCAAACACCGTTATCCGATCTTCCGCCAGCGGCGTCGCCGGAAGCAGCCACTCCTCGCCGGCCACCGTCATCGCGCAGGGCCCGAAGGTGCAAACTCGGATCGCCCGCTTCTCTGCCTCGGCTCGCAGACGGTCCAGCACCGTCCGCAGGATGGAGCCGGTGAAGGGGGTGTAGAGATAGAAGACTGTGCCAAGGGAGAGATCGGCGGCGCGGGCGTCTTGCGGCAGGAACTTGGCTCTGTCGAGATGCAGGGCTTCGGCGGAGCGGCGGGCGGAAGCGACGTAAGCCGGCTCAAGCTCGATGCCGATCGCGCGCGCGCCGGTGCAGGCGGAGACCAGCAGAGGAACGTGACCGAGGCCCGAGCCGAGATCGATGAGCGTATCGGCAGCCGTGAGCCGCGTTGCGCGGAGCAGCGAGAAGATATGGCGCGCGGGCGTGGGCTGATAGAAGACCTGCTCCGCGTCGGTAGGGGCTTCGGCGCCGTCCGGTTCGGGAAAGGCGAAAACGCCGGCAAGCAGCTCGTCGAGATGGTCGTAATGGTCGCCGGCCGCCGGAGCCATAGGCGTATCAAGCTCGCGCGTAAAGAGTGCCGGCAGCGCTCCTCGCAGAAGTTCGCCTCGAATCGATTGGCAAAGCTTAAGGTTCGCGGCTTCCAGCCTCGCGCGCAGGGCCTGGGCGCGAAAGCCCGAATCGGAATGGGACCCGGATCCGGCGTAGGGGAAATGCAAGTCAAGCCGATCCAGAAGGTTGGAACGCTGGGCGAGCGAGTCTGGCTCGAGGTGTGCGGCGGCTTTTTCGAACTCGGCAAGCAGGCTCTCCGGCGACTTGGGCATGGGGTTGATTCTCGCATTCTTCCTGAGCGCCGGAATGGGATTAGAGCGGGGCAAACTGTTCCGAACTGGAATAAGGATTCGCCCAGGCACGACGACCCTTTGATTTTGCGGCCCTTACGCGCACGCGGACGTTCACTGCCTTCCCCTCTTCGCACCCCTGACCCGTTAGCGGCCTTTGCGGAAGCGTTGTGTTCGCGCTCTTTTCCTCAGCCTCGTCTCACCTGCCCCGTCCCTTCGCCGATGTTCGTGGCAGGCGGGTTGCTTTTCTTCCCCGCATGAGGATATTTCGCCATGATGGATTTTCTTATTGGATTGAGCTATGTCGCCATGGTTGCCATGCCGGCGATCGTTGCCACAGTGGGATTCAGCAACTATCACCGGGGGGATGTGTAACGGGCGGCAACCGTTTCAATTGAAGGGCTTCCGGTAAGGGTCACTTACCGGCGGCCGCTGAGGGCGCGGGACTTTTCTCTCCGTGTACATAGGTTCGGCGCCCCAGTGGAGTTTGGGATGCTTTTGTGGCGCTTGGGTCTCTCAAGGGTCGCAAATTGGGAGCGAGGCGAGCGTTATCTGTCCCGCCCTTTCGCCAGTGGTAAGGCGAGAGGACGGGGCACGAGGCATTTTCTCGGGGTAGGCGTGTGTTTCGCCGCCCACTCATCGCGATAAGGCCGCCGACCCAGAGGGTTCCCCGATGGGGCACAGCTACCGCTTTTGCACGGGTCGCAAGGTGTGATCCAAATCACGCATGTTGGGCCCGGAGACCCGATTTTGTTGACCACGGCCCCCCAGACTCGTATCGTTGAACTTGTATATGAAGACTTCAGCGAAAAGTTGGCAGATCGGGATTGCAGTGGCCGTGATTTTAGGGACCATTGCCTGGCTTGCGTTTACAGGCGTCAGCGCCAACAAAAGCTACTACGTAACGATCGCCGAGCTCGGCGGAATGGGCGACAAGGCCTACCACAACGAGCTGCGCGTGGAAGGCTTCGTCCAGCCCGGCTCGATTGAGCAGGTAGGCACCCACGTGACATTCGTGCTGAACGAGTACGAGAGCCACAATCCCAAGGCCGCAATGGGCCGCCTGCTCAAGGTGGAATACAAGGGCTCGGAACCGCCGCCGGACACATTCAAGGACAACTCCCAGGCCCTCGCGGAAGGCACCTACGGACGCGACGGCGAGTTGCATGCGACCGTGCTGCAGGCCAAGTGCGCCAGCAAATACGCGCCGGCCACGCCGAATGGCGCGCCCGCCGCCGCAGCAAAGCCCGCATCCGCGGCTTCCGGTGGGGCTCCAGCATCTCCGGCTTCCACGTCTCAGCCGACAGCAACCAACTAACAAAATGACGGCAAACTCACTCGAGGCCGCAGGCAGTTCCCCTTGCGTCCGGCTCGATCAGGTGTCAAAACTGTTTGGCAGCTTTGCGGCTCTGCGGCAGGTCTCTGTGGATCTGGAGCCGGGGCGCTGCTACGTGCTGGTGGGCGAAAACGGCGCCGGCAAGTCGACATTGCTGCGGATTCTGGCTGGACTGCTGCGACCAAGCCTGGGCAAAGTAATCATGTTTGGCGATTACGAGCCGCACGATGTGCGCGAGCGGATTGGATTCATGAGCCACGCGCCCATGCTGTATGACGAACTGACTGGAAAGGAAAACCTGGAGTATTTCGCCAAGCTCTACCCTGGGTGCAAGTGCCTTTCCCCGGCCGAAGTGCTGCGCCAGGTAGGCCTCGATCCTGACTTGCCCCGCACCCTGAGTCAGTACTCCCAGGGAATGCGCCAGCGAACCTCCCTCGCGCGGGTCCTCCTCCCGATTCCCGAACTGCTGCTGCTCGATGAGCCCTTTTCCAACATGGATGTTGAGAGCGTACAACAAATGGTAGCGTTGCTTGCCGGCTTCCGCCATAGCAGCCGAACGATCGTTTTGACCACCCACCAGCGTGAGTTAGCTGCACCCATCGCCGACTGGGTGCTAACCCTGAAGGCCGGCCGCGTAGCCTCCTTCACCCCAGGCAGGCCGACGCTATGAAGACGAATGGGGCGCGGTTTCTTGAGTCGCTGAGGATTCCGTTTGAGCTGCGGGAGTACGAGGTCGATCCGGAAGACTTGTCGGCAACGACGGTGGCGAAAAAGATTGGCATGCCGGCCGAGCAAGTGTTCAAGACGCTGCTGGTGACGGGTGGACCGAACATTTACCGCTTCGCGGTGATTCCGGGCGATGCGGAGCTGGACTTTAAGAAGTTGGCGAAGGCTGCGGGGCTGCGCAAGGCGGAGATGACGCCGCTGAAGGACGTGCAGCCGCTGACGGGGTACATTCGCGGGGGCGTAACGCTGTTTGGGTCACGGAAGATTTTTCCGGTGTACCTAGACGAGACGGCGATCTTGTTTGACACGATCAGCGTGAGTGCGGGGGCGCGGGGCGTGCAGCTTTTGCTGAAGCCGGAGGATTACTTGCGCGCGGCGCAGGCTCTGGACGTGGAAGTGCAGACGGCGGACCTGACCAAGGCCGGAGTTCGCATAACCGGGGAGGACGGCGCGGCATGATGAACGCGTTGTGGACTCACCTGGTGAAGGATCTGCGCATCGAGTGGCGGTCGCTCGATGCGCTGATCTCCATGCTGTTCTTTTCGGGGCTGGTCGTGGTGCTGTTCTCGATCGCATTCGAGCCGCACGGAGCCTTCTCGCAGCAGATTGCGGGCGGCGTGCTCTGCGTGGCGACCATGTTCGCTTCGGTGAGCGCGCTGAACCAGGCATGGGCGCGGGAAATCCGTCACCAGGTGATGGACGCACAGCGCATGGTGCCCGCACCGGGCTCGGAACTGCTGCTTGCCAAGGTGATCGTCAATTTTCTGTTTGTGACCATTGTTCAAGTGGTGCTGGCGCCCTTCTTTTTCATCTTTTATGACCTGCACATTGTGGGTCAGGCGTGGCTGCTGTTGCTGGTTCTGCCGCTTGGAACCTGGGCGTTGGTGAGCAACGGCGTGTTTTTTGCGGCGCTCTCCATGGGCAGCCGCAACCGTGAATTCCTGCTTTCGCTCATCCTGTTTCCCATCTTCATTCCGGCCCTGCTGGCCATGGTGCAGGCTACAACCTCGATCTTCACGGGCGACAGCGAACCAACGTTGTGGATCAAACTTCTGTTCGGCTACGACATCATCTTCACAACGGTAAGTTTGCTCCTGTTCGATGTCGTGCTGCACGCCGAATAGGCCCCCCTTTAAAGCTGACTTATTCAGTGGCGGTCGGGACGAGGTTGTGTCCCACGCAGGTACCCGATATGCGTGAAAAAGTAACTTACGTTTTAGGGGAAGCGTACCGTTTACAGCGCATATTCTCGAATGTTTAAATCGGGCACACTGATTCCCTGAACCAGTTAGACATCCCCAAGGGATATGGATTGCTTGCGATGGTCTCACCTGCCCCTAAAGCCCTGAAGATGGCAGGGGAAGACAAAGCTTTTACGGGAGACTTGCGCTGAGTCGCCAGGAATTGAGTGATTTAGATCACATCCTGAGCGGAAAGTTTACGGGAACATCATTTCAGACGCTGAAAGAGGGGCGGTCGGGACTGGGACTATGTTGCGAGTGACGTTGAAAACAGTTGTTTATGTGTGCAAGCCGGCAACGGCTGTGTCCCCCCAGAGCCGGCAGACGTTCGTGTCGCGGATTCCGCCCGCGGACAAGCCGGTACCCGCAAAGCTCTCCGTCGTACACTGGAAGGGATCGTTCAGGATTCAGGGATGAAAAAGGCAGCAATCGGTTTTTATGTTGCGGTGACGCTCGCGCTCATGGCGTGGGGGTTCTACCAGGCCATCTATGTGGCACCCAACGACGCGATGCAGGGCGAGATCTTCCGGATCATTTACTACCATGTGCCATCCTTCGCGATGGCCTTCCTCGGCTTCGCTGTCAGCCTGATTGGCTCCCTCGGTTTCCTCGCGTACCGGCGCAACCGTCCGGAGTTTGCGCAGATCTCCGACGCCTGGGCCGTAGCCGGCGCTGAAATCGGTGTTGTCTTCTGCTCCGTCGGCTTGACGACCGGCCCTCTCTGGGGACGCCGGGCCTGGGGCATCTGGTGGACATGGGACGCGCGGCTGACCACCACCCTCGTTCTTTGGCTGATCTACGTCAGCTACCTGCTCTTGCGGCGGTTTACCGCCGGGCCGCAGATGCAAACACTGGCCGCTGTGCTGGGAATCTTCGGAGCACTCGACGTGCCGATCGTTTACATGGCCAACCGGTGGTGGCGAACGCAGCATCCGGCGCCCGTGTTTGGCGGCTCATCGGGATCGGGCATGGACGCGACCATGGTGGGAGCGCTGATGTGGAATATGCTGGCTTGGTTCTTCTGGGCGATGCTGATCATGGGATTGCGTTACCGCGTGGAACGCCAGCAACAGAAGTTTGTCGCGGAAGAGCAGCGGCAGGCTTTGGAAGTTTAAGCGGTAAAAGGAGAGATAAGAGATGGATCAAGCTGCGATTCTCGACCACCAGTTTTTGATTGCCGCCTATACGGTGACCTGGGCGATCCAGTTGGGATATCTTGCGTATCTCGGCATGAAGTGGCGCACGCAGAAGCGCGAGAAGGCACGTGTGCAGCGGAACTCCCGCTAAGGCGACCGATAAAGCCGACTAATGGGACTCTTATAATCAGAAACACGCCTAAATTTGATGGCGATTGAATATAGATAAACTTCCGCAGGCCCGAAGGCCGAATCCACGAAAACGATGACCCCTTGGTGGGAACCGCTTGTGCAACAGAAGAGGGAGCGGGGGAATCTTTGTGGTATTTAAGTTTTTGCCAATTACGCCGATGGTGGATGTGAGGGCGGATTGCAACATCTCCCGCCAGGAGCGAAAATGCACGATCTTTTGATAGCACTTGCTTTCATAGGCATGGTTCTTGCGCCCGCCATTGTTGCCGCCAAGTCGGATATCGATATACCGAACGAATCAAAGTAGATTCAGCGGACGCTCTTAAATTCTCACCACCCCAGATTTGCCATTCCCTTGCTAGCGTTGTAACCGACCCCGGAATTTGGGTCGACGGCCTGAGCGGGCCATCCGAACGATGATTCGGAGCGCCCGTCGCATTCCCTTGACACTGCGTTTCACTTAACCTGCGCCGAGCGCGGTTCCCCTTTGATGGCGGAACTGGCTCGGCGCGGGTTTTTGGGGCGGGGTTCGTTGATTGAAAAGTTATTGAGGGGCGGACGACGATCTACTCGGAAAGTAGCTTTTGTATACTTCTTCCGCAGGGCAACATGCGCAATCTAGGCGCGGACGAGGAATGAGAATTGAAAACCGCAAACATTCTGTTTGCCTTTCTTGTGCCGGGAAGTCTTGCTCTTGCGCAAGCACAATTTCCCGTGAGTCTCGAACCGATGACGCAATTGCGCAAGGGAGTGGACGCATGGCCGTTGATTTCTCATCCTTCAACGCCAGGGGAGCGGCAAGTGAATGACGCTCTGAATCGGCTCAATGAGAATATGGTGCGTTCGCTGAAGGAATGTGACGCAAATTATCGGGATTGGGCGAAGCAGGTGCATCAGCCGTTGACCGGCAAGAATGCCGTGGGACAGGACTGGGAACGGACAATAGCAATTACCATGACCGGCCCGCGCTTCCTGAGCATCGTCGCAATCGACGGGTTCGTCTTTTGCGGCGGTGCCCACCCCGACCGCGACACACTAGCCATGGTGTTCGATCTGACCACCGGCAAGCCAGCAAATTGGATGAACCTCATTGGCAAGTCGGCAAACGCGAGTGCCTATTCTGACACCAATTCAGACGGAACCACAGTGGGCGCGCTGATTGTCCATGCACTGCGTGTCATGACCCAAGCCAAAGCCGACAAGGAATGCAAGGACGCATTCCGGAATCCTCAGTCGTATCAGCTATGGCCCGACGCGAAGAGCGGCACGCTGACCGCCGAACCGTTTGGCCTGCCACACGTCGTCGCGGCCTGTGCGGATGACATTACGCTAACTCCCGATCAGGCACGCAAAGTGGGGTTCGACGAGACACTACTCAGCGCCATCGCCCAGGCTCACCAGCATTTCGTCGCAAGTGCGATCAATCCAGCCAAACCTGTGATACCACCCTTTCCTGCGGCCTTGGCCTCTGTCCTTTCAGAAGTTCAGGCAAGTTCGCGTCTACCGGTGCTGTTGCCGAGCGAGCTGCCGCTGCCGGTTGCCAATGCCAAATACGCCGTTGTTGATACCGCGTCAGAGGGCGAATACGCCATATCTCTGAATTACGAATTGGACGCCGGAGACTCTGGTTTCGCAGCGTCATTTGAGGCAAACTCTCACGCCGATTATGTGCCAAGGGACCTCCCCAACGTGGACGAAGTGAAACTGTCTCGTGGGCTAGTCGGCTATTTCCGTCCAGTAGGCTGTGACGGATCCTGTGCCCCAGCTAACCTATGGTGGGAAGAGAATCGAATCCTCTATCAGATTCAACTTAAGCTATCCTCGACCCTGCCCGAAGGCGATCAGAGAAGGTTGATCATCACGGCAGCAAATTCCGCCATCCTTGCTGGCCCTCGCTGACAGCAGCTGAGACCAGAGAAGATTTCAGTTTCCTCAGCTTGGTCTCGAGCAGCTGGTGGTCGTTAGCCTATGACCGGGCAACCCAAAAGTTGCCCCAATTTTGGCAAGTTCCTGTCTGGCGGCGATGGACTCGGAACCGGTACGCGGCTGGGAAGAATCCCATACTCGATGCTGGTATACAAGTGGTGGAGGAAAATGGGAATGCCTGGAGCAAGAAAAATTACCGTAGAGGTTCCCGCAGCGCCTATGAGCAAGGCGCAAAAAGCAAGTGACACCCGGATCACTCAGACCGTTCGTACCGGCTTGATCTGGTTGCGGTAGGCAGAGCATGCGAGCGCCTTCTTCAACTCCAAGGGAAGGTTCAATTCTCAAAAACATTGGAAGAGTTGAAGGCAGACCGAGATAACTGCGCAAGCCATACCGTTCGTCCATAGGAACTTGGATCGTCCTCCTGGTACGCCACGACTGCGAAGCCGTGATCTTCAAGCAACTGACGGTACTCGGCAGCATCCAGACTTGCATGATAGAGCGGCTCTCCTTCGAACTCTCCGATGGCCTCTCCATGCGTGTGCCCGGAGGTGAACATCAGCGCCGCTCCCGACGCGGCATGACTCCGAAAGGTTCGAAACATCGCTCGCTGATCGCGGTGGTCGAGATGAAAGAAGCTGTCCCACGCAAGGATGCCGTGAAACGTCTCCGGCAAACTCAGAGTCCGCATATCCGCCACCATCGCACGCTGTTCGGGCAACCGGGCCTGAAACATCCGCACCATCGCAGACGAGGAATCGATCCCCGTCAACGCATACCCGCATTGCGATAGATAGCGCGCGATCGGCTCTCCGGCACCACAGCCGCAGTCGAGAATCCGTCCGGCGTCTGGAAGAAGCGCACAAAAGCGGTCGAGCCAGGGCTTCTCGTATAGAGTGCTCTCCCGCAGGCGGGCTCGGACCCACGCGTCGGCATGGCGTTCGTAGCGAGCGATGATGTTTTCGGATTCTACGCTCATGCGCAAATGATAAGGGATCGATCTGCGCACCTCTCAAACGGTCTCCATGGCGCTCTCTGCACAACAAGCATCCAAGGATTGAGTAAAAACCTCAGCGAAAGGCAAACCATGCAGGTCCAAAACCACGTCCAGGAACACATCGATACGATCATCAAGCACGAGCACGAGTTTCTGGCGCGAAGATCACCAGCGGAACGACTGGGAGACTTGACCGCGGGCATCGTCGGCAATCTCGCATTCGTGGCCGTTCATCTTGTCTTCTTCTTGTTCTGGATTCTCGTCAATACTTTGCACTTGCCCGGGATTGCGCACTTCGATCCTGCGCCCTTCGCGCTGCTCGGAACCATCGTTGCCATGGAGGCGATTCTGTTGGCTAGCCTTATACTCATGAGGCAATCGCGCCTTTCCCGCCGCGCGGATGAGCGGGAACATCTGATGCTGCAGATCCTTCTTCTCACAGAAAAAGAAGTGACGGCGGTGATCAGCATGAACCAGCAGATCGCAAAGAAGGTGGGGCTGACGGAGATCAAGAACAGCAAGGAAATCGAGCAGCTGGGTCAGAAGACTTCCATCGATGAAGTGGCGCAGGATATACAGCGAAGTTTGTCAGAGGAGCTGTAGCCGGACTCGCAGGCTAACCGGCAACCGCTTCAACCGCGATGTGATGCATCTGCCCCTGCTCTCCGCTAGCCCGCTGCTTGCGGAAGGTGAGCGCGTAAAACCTGTTCTTCCCCATAGGCCGCAAAAGCTCAAGGTGCGTCTCCAGCATTTCCGGTGGAACCAGGTCGATCGGAGCGGTTACCGGCTCTTTGCGGTTCTTGTAGTAGCCGCCAGTGAAGGCGCCGCGCTCATACATGTCCTGTACGTGCTCTTCCGTCTCGTCAGCGATCAGGATCCGGCTGCCAGGTTTCGCTACACGAATCATCTCGCGAATCGCTTTGGCGCGATCGTTGAAAAAGTTGATGCCGCCTACGTGAAAGACCACGTCAAAACTGGAATCGGCAAAGGGCAAGCACTCAGCGTTGCCCAGAAAGAGATCCGCATCGAGTCCCCACCGGCGCAGCTTCGCTTGGCAGTTTGCCAGCATTTCCGGAGAGAGATCGATGCCCGCGAGCGAAACACCCAACGGCAGATACTTGAAGTTGAGGCCCGTACCTACGGAAGTTTCAAGAACCGAATCCCCTTCTCTGACTTCGAGCAAGTCCATGTAGCTCCTCATGAATTCGTCCCCGTCCATGGCGCTGCATGCGCATACCACTCGCTGTATATCGTCATAAAAGCCACCGATGGTTTCGTAGAGGTGGTTGTATTTTCCATTGGCCCCCGTCATATCACTGGGTCGGCGCAGGTCGGGGATGTGGTTATGAATCGGAAACCGCTCGCCTGTGGACGTGACCAGCGACTGACTGCCTCCGTTGCGGACTAACTTCAGTGGTTGAGCGGTATCCGGACTTTGCAGGATGCGTAGAGTTTGAGGCCTGCATTCCCAGCTGCGAGCCCTCAACGCGACGAACAGCGCCCGGCCGCTGAATGCAATTGCCGCGGCAAAGCAGAGCCAGACGAAACTGGTCTCCGGCAGCCTGGTGGAGTTCGCATCACCACTCAATATGCGAGGCAATGCGGTCCGGAGCAGAACGAATCCTGCCGCGAGTACGCATCCCGCGCCGAGAAAACGGATCGCCTGCCGGATCCTTGCGGCATGCGACTCCTGGTACCACACCAAAATTACCGAGGCAGCAAGCCAGTATGTGAGGAACAACGGTGTATTGCTTCCAAACACGGAACCGAAATACTGGAACGGAAGGCTTGGCTTTGGCTGCTGCATGGATCCGAAGGCAGCCGGAAGCCAGCCACCTGAAATCGTCGCGAATACGACGGCAAAAACGGGCAATGAAAAGGATGCGAGAAATCCCGGCAAACGAGGGCTCACCATGCGGTGAAAGGTAAACGGGAGAGTGCTCAGCGCCATCGCCGCCAGCGTCCAGCCGATCAACCCCGGCGAGGAAGCGAGGCCGCCGTGCAGGAGCCCGTTGACCAAGCGCGGCAAGCCGAACACCAGCGCGAACGCAAGCATCCATAAGAATCCACGCCACGCGCGCTGCGTACCCGCGAGCCAGGCACTCAACACCGCGCTCGTCCACACGCCCACAGGCGCAAGGAAGAAACCGAGAACGAAGATAGCGACGATTGCCCAGGCCGCAATTTGCCGGCGACGGAGAAAACTGGAGGTTGCACTCATTTTGACACTGCTCTTTCTGACCTCGTTGCGCCGCGTTTGCCGCGGCCTGGCTTTCGGGGAGTGACGGATGACTTTCCGATGCGCGTTGCAGCTGGTTGTGGAATGGCAGCGGTCGATTCTTCCTGGGCCGTGAGCGCAGCCAACGCCTGCTGGCCCCAGTCAAGTGCGGCGCCGGTGAGGACCCTTCCCAGGCTTAGCGTTAGCATCCAGTAGGGCAGGTGTGGGTTGTCCGACTGCTCGGCAGGGACGGACGCCTCAATCTTCGTCAGCACGTCGAGCATTCGGCGGTTGCGGTCGTTCAGGTCGCGCACGTGCGCTGCGGCCACGCCCGGCGCCGCCTCGCGGCTAAAGAAAAGTTTCAGCAGAAATTCATTGCGCGGAGGCTCGTTATGAAAAGGCAACGCGAGCCACTGGCGCAGGGCCGTGCGCCCCGCGCCGGTGATCACATAGGTCTGGCGGCGCTTCCGACCATTCGATGCGGAGCTGGACGGCGCAATCAGGCCTTCGTCTGCAAGCCGTTTGAGCGCCGGATAAAGCTGGCCGTAGCTCTCAGCCCAGAAATAGCCGATGCTGCTCTGGATCCCCTTGCGCATGTCGTACCCGGAGAGGTTGGGTTGAATGGAGAGCAGGCCCAGGATTGTGTGCGCGGTGGGAGTGAGATCTGACATATCTTAAAGATACATCTATTAGATATATCGTCAAGCCCTTGTACCGAAAAGATTATTGAGGATGCCCACGCAGCCGGGGCCAACGCCAAACCAGCAAGCAATCCCATTGAGACCCGAGAACACTTCCGCGCATCTGAGTTTAAGGCTGAATAGAGCTGAATTTCCCGGAGGAAGCGATGAAGGCAGTAGTGCTGCATGAGTACGGCGGTCCTGAGAAACTTACCCTGGAAGACAACGTTCCCGAGCCGCAAGCGAGTGGAAATACGGTACTGATTGCGACAGCCGCGGCGAGCGTGAATCCGATTGACTGGAAACTGCGGTCGGGGGTGGTCCAGAAGATTTTCCCCTTGAAGTTCCCGGCGATTCTGGGCCGCGACGTGAGTGGTGTGGTGCGGGCGGTCGGTGCCAATGTGAAGCACTTCAAGGTGGGCGACCGCGTCCTCGCGCTCTCGAATGCGACCTATGCCGAGCTGGTTGCGGTACCCGATTCCGACGTGACGCATTTGCCGGATGGGGTGGATCTGGTGGACGCTGCCGCGATTCCGCTGATTGCCGTGACGGGAGACCAGCTGGTGCGCGTTGCCACGAACGTGCAAAAGGGACAGGTGGTTCTGATCACGGGCGCGCTGGGCAGCGTTGGCCGCGCGGCCGTGCATACGGCGAAGAGGATCGGCGCAGAAGTGATTGCGGGGGTTCGCGGGAAAGAGCTGGATGACGCGCGCACGCTGGGTGTGACGGACGTGCTGGCGATGGACGACAACAAGGCGATTGAGAATTTCAAGATGGTGGACGCCATTGCGGACACGGTTGGCGGGGACGCGGTTTTGAAGCTGATGGCGAAGGTGAAGCAAGGTGGCACCGTTGGCTATGTCGCCATGATGCCGGAGAGTGCGGCGGCCAAGTATCCGACATTGAAGCTTGTGCACATGATGGCACAGCCGGATGCATCAAAGGTGCGCGAGTTTGCCGACGACGTGCGCGACGGCAAGTTCGTGCTGCCGATTGGCCGCAGAATGCCGCTGGCAGATGCTGCGGAAGCGCATAGGCTGGGAGAGAAAGGCGGCATCGGGAAGATCGTGCTGCTGGCGCCGGATGCGAAGTAGCGACCTCGTAAGCCGAGGATGACCAGAGGCGCAGCCCTGCGCCGCCGGTCATCTTCGACCACTCGCGAAGCCTCCCCTCCAAGCGTCCGAAATCGAACACTCCTTCCCGGTTCTGAACACCGACCCAAGCTGTTGAGATCGCTAAGCAATTGATTCCAGATACCTGGCACGAATATTCTTTGGTCCATGACTTGCACGCATCCTGGCTAAGGAAACGTGTCTGGAGGTCAGGGGATGAGAGTTCTGCTGCAGGATCTGGGTTATGCCATCCGCCAATTTCGCAAGACGCCGGGGTTCACGGCTACCGTACTGCTGACGCTTGCGCTCGGCATTGGCGCCAACTCCGCCATCTTTACGCTGGTGAACGCCATCCTGATGCATGACCTGCCTGTCACAGATCCCAAAACGCTTGTTCGCATTGGCGACACAGATAGCTGCTGTGTGAACAGCGGCTGGCAAGACAGCGGAGATTATTCGCTATTTGCTACAGACACCTATTACGCACTCAAGAAGAACCTGCCGGAGTTTGAAGAACTGGCTGCGATGGAATCGGGCTATGCGTGGCGGCCCGTCACCGTGCGCCGAGAGGGACCCCAAAACGTTGCAAAATCGTTTACGGCAACCTTCGTCTCCGGAAACTACTTCCGCGTCTTTGGTCTATCTCCCGCGGCAGGCCGGTTGTTTGCGGACTCCGACGACCAGAAGGGCGCACCCCTTACCGCGGTGATGAGCTACGACGCCTGGCAGCAGGATTACGCCGGCGATCCAAGCGTAGTGGGAAGCACGTTTTACATCAATACCAAGCCGGCGACGATCATTGGAGTTGCGCCCAATGGATTCTACGGAGACCGCATCGATACCAATCCGCCCAAGTACTTCCTCCCCATGAACTCGATGGATGCTGTGATCGGCGCGCCCTACTACACTGATCCTGATACGCAGTGGGCTTACATCCTGGGCCGTGTGAAGCCTGGAACATCGCTGCCTGCGCTACAGGCCAAGGCCAGCGCGTTGCTCAAGCAACAGTTTGCGCCGCTCAAAACGTTTAACGACCCGCGCGCCCAGAAGGCCCTGCCCCGCACCCACGTTGTGCTGTCGCCTGGTGGTGGCGGCATCCAGAACATGCAGGACGATTACAAAGATCACCTGAAGCTGCTGCAATGGATTGCCGCGCTCGTACTGCTGGTGGCCTGCGCAAACATCGCCAACCTGCTCCTGGTTCGCGGCATGAGCCGCCGCGCGGAGCTTTCCATCCGCTCAGCGCTCGGCGCGCAGCGCATTCGCATTGTGCGCCAGTTACTCACGGAAAGCGTTCTTCTGTCGGCGATGGGCGGTCTGCTCGGCCTGCTGGTCTCCTATCTGGGCGCGCACGCGCTGCTTGCGCTTGCGTTTCCCGACCAGCACAACATGCCTGTGAGTGCCTCGCCCTCGCCGATGGTGATTGGATTTGCTTTTGCGCTTTCGCTGGGGACGGGCATCCTGTTTGGCTTGGCGCCGGCGCTGCTGGCCGCGCGGACCCAGCCGGCGGATGCCCTCCGTTCGAATGCCCGTACCACCGCGCAGGGCGCATCGTTTCTGCAGCGCGGACTGGTGGTCCTTCAGGCAGCGCTCTCGCTCGTGCTGCTGGTGGCCGCGGGCCTGTTTGCGCAGAGCCTCAGCAAGGCCCAGAACGTCGATATGAAACTCGACGCAACCAACCGCTACATTGCCCACATCAATCCGCAGGCAGCAGGCTACAAGGCCACAGAGGTCGAGCCCCTCTACCAGACCATCGTCGACCGCTTCCATGCGCTTCCAGGAGTGGTAAAGGTCGGGCTTTCCACGTATACACCCATGGAGAACAACAACTGGGGAAGCGGCGTAAAGGTGCAGGGCGCTTCAGACCTGAACAAGGCCGCGTCGTGGGTGAAAGGCAACGCGGAATACTTTGACTCGGTCGGAACGCACGTGGTGATGGGCCGCGGCTTCACCTTGCAGGACACGCAGAATGCGCCGCCGGTTGCCGTGGTCAACCAGGAATTTGTCAAGCAGTACTTTGGCAACAGCAACCCCATCGGCCATCGCTTTGGGTATTCCGATCCCAGGCACCCGGGCTTGGATGGCGCGCACGAGATTGTCGGCGTCGTCGAAGACACAACCTATACGACCGTCTACTGGAAGAACCACGCGATGTATTTTCTGCCGATGACGCAGTCAGCCAGCATCCCTTCTGCCGAACATCCCATCGAAAAGGACCAATCGATGTATGCCGGCGCGTTGATCATCCAGACTGCGCAACCAATTCCGGGGTTTGAAAAGATTGTGGGCGACACGCTGGGCAGCATCAATCCCAATCTTACGATTGTGAAGTTCCAGACATTCCAGCAGCAGATTGACGATCGCTTTGTGCAAGAGCGGCTGATCGCGCGGCTCACTTCCCTGTTTGGCCTGCTGGCGCTTCTGCTTGCGGCCATTGGCCTTTATGGCGTGACGGCTTACACCGTGGTGCGCCGCACGCCGGAGATCGGCATTCGCATGGCGTTGGGAGCGGCGCGCACCCGGGTCGTCGGCATGGTGATGCGCGGAGCGATGCTGCAGACTGTTGCCGGCCTCGCGATCGGTGTTCCCGTGGCAATTTTCTGTGTGCGCTACGTGAAGCATCAGCTTTATGAAATCAGCAGTGTGAGTGTGCCGGTGATGGCGCTCGCCGTTGGAGTGCTGTTGGCCGCAGCAGCGATTGCGGGCATTATTCCGGCGCGGCGCGCGGCATCCATCGATCCGGTGCGGGCCTTGCGGGTGGACTGAGGCGCCGAGAGTCTAAGACTTTCTCGCGGGATCGATCGAACCCCAGTTTGCCAGCGGCTCTTCGGGCCCAATCTGCGCCCAAGAGGGCTAAAACCCCGTACCATGATCTCAGGGGGGTAGAACACCCATGTCTACCGCAACAACAGATCCTTCCCGCAAGCACGCACATACGGAGTCGGGCGTACCGCAGCTTCCGGAGCCAACGTACGCTGAGCGCGTCCGCACGCTCGTCTCACTAAACAGAATTGCAACTCTCTCAACGGTCTCGCGCAAGTGCCCGGGATATCCGTTCGGGTCGCTCATGCCTTATGCGATCGACGATGCCGGGCGGCCTATTTTCCTCATCAGCAGCATGGCCATGCATACTCAGAACATGCAAGCTGACCCTCGGGCGAGTCTATTTGTGTGCCAGGGGGGCGATGGCGATCCGCTTGGCATGGCGCGGGCAACGCTGGTCGGGGATGTGCTTCCCATTCCGGAAGGCGAAATCGGCGAGGCTCGCGAACGCTACTTGTCGCGCTACGAGAACAGCCGCTCGTGGGTGGACTTCAAGGACTTCGCCTTTTACCGCCTGCAACCGCTGGACCTGTACTACGTCGGCGGCTTTGGGGTGATGGGATGGGTGACGGCGGAGGAATACGCGTCGGCGAAGGTTGATCCGCTGGCGGGGGCTGCTCCGAAGATTCTGGAACACATGAACGCGGATCACGTGCCGGCGATGATTCTGCTGGCCAGAGTTCATTCCGGACTGAACGCCACCGAGGCCGCGATGACGGCGGTGGACCGGCTTGGATTTCATCTCCGGCTGAAGACCGGCGATGGGATGAAGGGGACACGCATCAACTTTCTGCGGGACGTGAAAAGCTCGGACGAGGCGCGGAAAGTGCTGGTGGAGATGGTGCGGGGGGCTGAGGCGAAAGGCTGAAAAGAGAGGCGCTGTGGATTAAGGAACGGTTGGCGACGACGTAATCGGAATCCCAAAACCAACCGATTTTTTGGTCCGAAGGCCAACGACAAAATGATTCGTGACAAATGATGGCTGGTCAGCTAGCTATAGGTGAGAGATCTGTGAGCGAACAAAGTATTCCCTCCCTAACGCCTTCTCATAGTACTTTTTGCAAAACCTGGCACAACAGATAGCATGCGGCCTCACTCAGGAGGAGTGCGTAATTAACTGTCTCGGAGTCTTGTGTGAGGCTCACTCGTTGCGTTAGATCAACCGGATATTTCTTGTCATTTGCGGCACTACGAAGATCTGCGCCATGCGCGATTTTATTCCTGAGTACAAACAACGGGATAGCAATCTCTTCAACCGTGTAGGTCGGGGCGTCAGATTTTGAATGCCAGTTGGGGAACACGAGTGTTTGCGGTCCGAGGCAGTCGCAAATCTTCCTTTTGAAAACCTCTTTCCCTCCACTGTCGAAGATGGCCTCAAGCCCCGTGGCCCACAAGAGCCCAGCAATATAGGGGTGAAAGTGTTCCAAGCCTAGCTGTAGTAGCGTCAGCGCGTTTCTTTGCTCGACGCTCCTGCCGTCCATTACGGGTTGGATGCGATCAATCATGGGTGGTACCTGCGCAAGCATCGCATCATCGAACTTGTTCATAAGTGCCCACTGCCCCGGTTCCATCGGGTGCCGTCGCTCGATCTGCTGCCGTCTGTAAATGAAGCCCAGCGTTCGTATGGGCTTGATAACTTGAATTGCCATAAGACCAGCGTAAAAGCGATTCGCCCCGCGCTCTGGGGCCGCGTCCAACTCTTCACCTGGCACATATTGTGGGTATTCACAGACCAGGTAGCGGGTGGCCTTCGCTTCTTCCTCAATCTCTCCCTGCCCCTGCGCCCAGTCCCACCGACGAGCGAGCAGTTCACTGTTAGGACGCACCAGCGAAAGGCCATCCCTCAGTCTGATTGATTCATCGCCTTCTTTCGCGATCCCCAACAACGCGGTGTGAATTGTCTCGTTATTCATTGTTGCCTCTCAGGCAATGGACTTAGAGTTTCCAGGTCAGAACGATTTTAACGGCTTCAGGGAGAGTCAGCCCCGCCCGAACAGTGCCCCTTCCGTGGCCTTCGAAGCGAGCCCTGGGGCAAACCCGGGCCTTCCCGGCTTGCTGGAAAGCGGCTTGCCCTCCCCGCGCTGAATCCGGGGCATCCTTGCCGGAATTGGCATAAACTAGCTGTTTGGGGGTTCGGCATGTTGGTGGTGATGAAGGCCCAGGCTACCGAGGACGAGATCAAGGTGGTCTGTGAACATATTGAGCGGCTGGGGTTCAGGCCGCATCCGCTGCCGGGGGCGCAGCGTACGGCGATTGGGATTACGGGCAACCAGGGCGAGGTGGACCGGGGAAACCTGGAAGCACTTCCGGGCGTGGCCGAGGTGATCCGCGTATCCAAGCCTTACAAGCTGGCCAGCCGCGACGCAAAGTCGGAAGACACGGTGATCCGGTTCGCGGGCACGGACGCGACGATCGGCGGCAAGGAGCTGGCGGTGGTGGCCGGGCCATGCTCGATTGAAACGCGGGAGCAGGCGTTCGCGATTGCCGAGCAGGTGGCTGCGGCGGGCGCACAGTTTTTCCGCGGCGGCGCGTACAAGCCGCGCACTTCGCCGTATGCGTTCCAGGGGCTGGGCGTTGAGGCTCTGCGCATTATGGCGGAGATTCGCGATCGGTTTGGGCTGCGCGTTATTACCGAAGCGCTCGACGCCGAGACGTTGGAGCTGGTAGCCGAGTGGGCTGACGTAATCCAGATTGGCGCGCGCAACATGCAGAACTTCAGCCTGCTGAAAAAGGCAGGCAAGCTGCGCAAGCCGGTTCTGCTGAAGCGCGGATTGAGCGCGACGCTCGAAGAGTTTTTGATGGCTGCCGAATACGTGATGAGCGAAGGCAACTACGAAGTGATCTTGTGCGAGCGCGGCGTGCGGACGTTCAACGACCATGCAAGAAACACTCTCGACCTGAGCGTGATTCCGGCAGTGCAGCGCGTAAGCCATCTGCCGATCCTGGTGGACCCGAGCCACGGTACGGGCCGGCGCGACAGCGTGTTGCCGATGGCGCGAGCTGCGGTGGCTTGCGGTGCGGACGGGATTTTGGTCGAAGTGCATAACCATCCGGAGCTTGCTTTGAGCGATGGTCCGCAGTCGCTGTATCCCGACCAGTTTGCGCGCATGATGGATGAGCTGGACCAGATTGCGCAGGTGGTGGGGCGCACGCTGCCGCGCGGCATTCGGGTGGATGCGGTCGTGGCGAAGTAACGCTGAACAAAATCTTAGATCGAGTACATGCATTGGAAAGTCCCTTCAGGATGACGACTTCTGGGAACGCTCGCAGCGCTTGTGTGTTTGCGATAAGCCTTGGCGCGCTGGCGCTGGCGGGCTGTCACACGCAGGACTTTCCGACCTATCCGGCGAACTACCGCGAGTATGCGTATGTAACCAATGGCGGCAGCGGAACGGTGACCGTGCTGGACGTGGTGAACGTGCGTGTGGATCGCGAAGTGCAAGTGGGAGCCAATCCGATAGCGGTCGCAGCCAACCCAACGCGCAATGAAGTGTACGTGGTGAACCAGGGCGACAAGGGCGGGCAGGGTTCGCTGAGCGTGATCGATGCGGAGAAGAATGCCGTGGTGGGGACGATTGCGCTTCACCGGCAGCCGGCGTCGATCGATATTGATCCGACGGGCAAGTTTGCTTACGTAGCGAATGCGGGATCGAATCTTGTTTCGGTTTTGGATTTGATTGGCCGGCGCGAACTGGCGGAAGTGGGCGTTGGGGAAGACCCGGTGGAGGCGAAGCTCTCGCCGGACGGAAAGACGCTGGTGGTAGCAAACCAGAAAGGCAACTCCGTCACTCTGCTGGATGCGGCGACGCTGGGCGTGCGCGGCGTGTTTCCGGGATGCCCAGGAGCATCGGACGTGGTGATTTTGCCGGACTCCTCGAAGACGATTGTGAGTTGCTCGGGCGGGCACCAGGTGATGGCGATTGCGCTGGCGCGGGCGAGCCAGCCGGCGGGTCCGCAGCAGGCAGCGGAAGCGGCGCGACCGGATCGGCTGGAGTCGCTGATGGATGTAGGCCGCGGGCCGGTGCAGTTGGCGCTGAAGCCGGATGGTGGCGAAGTGTTTGTGGTGAACTCGCAGAGTGATTCGATTTCCGAAGTGATTACCGGGACCGATGACGTGCAGGGCGCGTACATGATGGGCGATGCGCCGTCGAGCGGGCTGGTTTCGCGCGACAATGCCCTGCTGTACGTGAGCAATCTGCGCTCGCAGAACGTGATTGTGTACTCGATTGACGATGGACATCGCGTGGGCTGGGCGCATGTGGGCGACGGGCCTTCGGCGATGGCGTTTTCCGCGGCGGGCCATTTGCTGTTTGTGGTGGATGAGCGCTCGAACGATGTGTCGGTGGTGCCGACCGCGACGACCTCGCTGTTTACACCGCAACAAGCGGGGCGTGGACCAACCGCACTGTTCACGCTGCTGACGACCGGTCGCGGGCCGAACGCGATTGTGGACAAGGCGTTTAAGATACAGTGATCGGAGACGAAACACGGGCGCCCCATCCTTGCCGCGCTTTTTGCGGCTAGGGTGGGATTGGAAAAAGCCGCGTTGCTATTCTCACTGTCGCTATCGTCCTGCAAATCCACAACTCAATTGGAGACGGCTTCCTGCGTGTCTCGCTTGGGCACCTCTCGGTCGCCCCAGCGGGAAACGCTGAACTGTGCGCCCGCAAAGAGGATGAGGCCCGACGCGTAGGCCCAGAAGAGCAATCCCACCGAGACGTAGAAGGGGCCGTAAAGGGCCTTGAGGTCGAGGTGCGGGAGCAATGCCATGAACAGGTATTTGGATACGAGCCAGATGATTCCGGTAACGATGGAAACGCGAAGCACAGGGCGCCAGGGAACCTTGCGGTTGGGCAGGACCCAGTAGATGGAAAAGAAGAAAACGATGGAGGCCACGCCGGTGGTTGCGGTCAGCAGGAGAAACTCGATCGTCCGGAAGGCGATGTTATCGATGTGATGGAAGAAGGCAATGGCAATGGCGCCACGTGCCACGGCGTTAATGGAGATGCTGCCCATGCCGAGCAAGACCATGAGTAGAACAAGTCCGAGCGCGACGGACTGGTTAAGGAGATAGTTGCGGCTCCGGGTAACGCCCCATGCCTGGTTGAGTGCAACTTCAAGTGGAAGAAAGATGCCGGTGCACGCAACGAAAATCATGACAAGCGAAAGAAGCTGCACGCTTCCATGAGGCGCAGCGGCCGAGAGGCTGGCGGCGACGAAGGCCTGGTTGGAGGGAAAGAAGTATTGCACCATGTCGCCGATGACGCTGACCATCATGTCAGAGTGGAACACGGAGCGGGCCAGCGTATAGAGCAGCACGATGAACGGAATAAAGGAAAGGATGGCGTTGGCGGCGACGCTGAAGGCGAAGGTGTGCACCTGACTGTCGAGCAGGTAGGAGATAAGCGAAACTCCGGCCTTGCGCCAGCGGAACCACTTGGATTCTTTCGCAGGCTCGACGGTGGAGACGGCGCTGTGTGCTTCGGTTGATTCCGCTTGCGCGCCGAGGTTGAGGATAGGGGCCAACGGTTGCTCCTTGCAGGGATGGGTTTACGCCGTTCATCAGAAGCGGCTCTAAGTCTATGGACGCATGTGCTGCTACTTAGGATAGATGGTCTTGGGTGCCGGGGGTTGCTTTCGGGCGCTCGATGAGCTGCAGTCTCGAGGGAATGGCTAGTGGGAGCGGAGTTTCCCGAGTGCCCATTGCGCTGCGGTGCGGAGGGCTTCGTTGGCGGAGGCGGCCCAGGCTTCGAGTTGCGGTGTAAAGCGAGCGATGCCGGAGTTGCCCATGGCAATGGCAACATTGCGCTGCAGTCCGAGGAAACCCGCGCGGCGGATCGGCGAGCCGTTGAACTGCTGTTCGAAGTCGGCTTCCGTGAGCGAGGCGAGCCAGTCGAGAGCAGGGTTCACGAGTTCGGAGCGCGGAGCGAGATCGGGATCGGCCGCGATGGGCGATGTTCGCCTCGCCTTGGCATTCCATGGGCACACGTCCTGACAAATGTCGCAGCCGAAGACCTGGCGGCCCATGCCTTCCATCAGTTCCGGAGCGATGGGGCCCTTGTGCTCGATCGTAAGGTAGGAGATGCAGCGCGTCGCGTCCATGCGATAGGGCACGGCGAGGGCGTTCGTGGGGCAAGCTTCAATGCAGCGGCGACAGATACCACAGCGGTCGGGTACGAGGGCCGCTGGCGCTTCTGTGGCCTCGACGGGCAGATCGGTGAGGAGAACGGCGAGGAATGCGAACGAGCCGAGCTTGGGATGGATGAGGCAGGTATTTTTGCCGGTCCAGCCGAGGCCTGCGGCGACGGCGAGGGAGCGCTCAACGACGGGGCCGGTGTCGACGTAGGCGCGCGCTTCGAAGTTGCCGAGGGAGGTGCGGAGTTCGGATTCCAGTGCTTCTAAACGGCGCTTGAGCACTTTGTGGTAGTCGCTGGGCTGGCGGCGCGAATCGACTTGCTTTGAAGTGAGGGCATAACGGGCGATCCAGCCAGTGCCCTCCGAAACGGGCTCGATGGAGCGGGGCTCGGCCGAGTCGTAATTGGCAAAGCAGACGATGGCGGAACGCGCCCAGGGAAAGGGATTGGCGACGCGGGCGCGGACAAGTTGGCCGTCTTCGGTTTTGCGCTCGAGATATTGCATAGAACCGGCGTTGCCCTGGCCGATCCATTCCTCGAAGCGTGCGGCATCGCGCGCTTCGTCGTCATGAGGCAGCGCGACGAGGCCAGCCTCGGTGAACCCCGCGGCGAGGGCCAGGGTACGAGCCTGCTCATGGTTCAGGGCTGGGATCGGGCTTACTTCGGGATGGGACGAGGCGGCGGACATGTATGCAATTCTGAAGGGAACCGAGTGACGCTTCTTTGCGTAAAGATTTGAAGTGTTCGTTAACGGACGACCGCAGCGAAAGCGAACACAAATGGAAGCGGCCGGGGATTCGGTAGCACGCACATTCCCTTGTATTTTCAGCATATTCCCCCGGAAAGCGCTGTGGCCGTCTGCGTGCAACTAAGTCAAGCGAACGACACTGATAACCAAGTCCCGCAGTGGCCGTTGATTTGGCAGGGATTTACCAACGGAGGTAGAAGATGACAAGCGTAATGAATTGTGAAGAAATGATGAGAATTGGCGAGCCGATAACGGATTGCGAGCTGACGGAGCTTGTGAAGGGCAATGAGTGCCGCCTTGTGGACGAGATGACGCCGATAGTGCAGCGGCGGAGCGTGTGGCTGGACCTGGCGCGCGTGGAGCGGATTGACGCAGCCGGGATTACGGCGCTGATTTCGCTTTACCGGACGGCACGCGAGGCGGGCAACTGCTTCAGAATCGCCAACCTGAAGCCCCATGTCGCCGAGGTACTGGCGCTCGTTGGCGTGGACCGGATTCTTGTATCCCATAATGCAAGACCATTCAACAAGGACGGATTGCGTCTGGCGCAGAACGCAGCCTAAGCGGTCCGTTCCGGACGCCGAGGCGGTTGAGGGCTCGCGTGCCTTCCCGCCGCCCGTAGTGCTGGCTTTACGAATCCACTGTGACGAGATGCACAGGCAATCGTATACTTGAGGCGCTATTTGTACTTACGACACACGGATGCCGTAAGCGGCGTCGCAAGGCACGCACTCACCCTGTAAACTTATTGGTGCGAGTGCTGGAATACGGTTCTGCCAAGCTGCGATGGGCCGCCGGCGCGGAAAATCTAAAAAAACGGAGGCTTTACCCATGACGCAGGGCGTTCTGGAACAGGCGCCTGCTCAACAAGCAGGTACGAACGAAACCCCAACCAAGTATGTGTATTTCTTTGGCGGCGGCAAGGCAGATGGACACGGCCGCATGAAGGATATTCTGGGCGGAAAGGGCGCCGGGCTGGCCGAAATGACCAGTGTAGGATTGCCGGTACCTCCGGGATTCACGATTCAGACCGAAGCGTGCCGCGAGTACATGAAGGGCAAGCTGAGCCCCGAAATCGACGTGCAGATGCTGGTGGCACTGGACACGCTCGAGAACATGCAGGGCCAGAAGCTTGGCAAGGGCGACAATCCCCTGCTGGTCTCCGTCCGCTCCGGCGCCAAGTTCTCCATGCCGGGCATGATGGACACGATTCTGAACCTTGGTTTGAACGACAAGGCCGTGGAATCGCTCGCCAAGCTGAGCAACAACCCGCGCTTCGCGTATGACTCTTATCGCCGCCTGATCCAGATGTTCGGCGACGTGGTGCTGGATGTGCCGAAGAAGAAGTTCGAGCACATTTTTGACGGCGTGAAGGCCAAGGCGAAGGTCAAGTTCGATTACGATCTCACGCCCGATCACCTGAAGACCATCATTGCCGAGTACAAGAAGCTGGTGAAGAAGGATACCGGCAAGGACTTCCCGCAGAATCCGCTCGATCAACTGGTCCAGGCGAGGGACGCCGTGTTCCGGAGCTGGCAGAATGCGCGCGCCAAGACCTATCGCCGCATCAACAGCATTGACGACTCGATCGGCACAGCGGTCAACGTGCAGGCCATGGTGTTCGGCAACCTGGGCGAGGGCTCCGGCACAGGCGTGGGCTTTACGCGAAACCCCGCCACCGGCGAGCACTCTTTCTTCGGCGAGTACTTGATGAACGCACAGGGCGAGGACGTGGTTTCAGGCGTGCGCACCCCACTGCCGATCAGCGAGCTTGAAAAGGCCATGCCCAAGGTCTACGAGCAGCTCAAGGAAATTACGCGCCGCATGGAAAAGCACTATCGCGACATGCAGGACTTTGAGTTCACCATCCAGGATGGCAAGCTCTACATGCTGCAGACGCGCAACGGCAAGCGTACCGGCCTCGCCGCTGTCCGCGTCGCCATCGACATGGTGCGTGAAGGCCTGATCACTCAGGAAGAAGCCATCCATCGCGTAGAGCCGAACCAGTTGTATGACTTCCTTGTTCCGCGCCTGGTTGAAAAGGGCGAGAAGATTGAAGTCCTCGCAACCGGATTGCCGGCGTCGCCTGGTGCGGCTGTTGGCCAGATCGTATTCACGGCAGAAGAAGCTGTGAAGCGTCATGCAGACGGTTCGTACAAGATCATCATCCTGGTTCGCGGCGAAACCACTCCGGAAGATATCGCCGGCATGGAAGTCGCGGCTGGCATTTTGACCTCGCGCGGCGGCATGACCTCGCACGCTGCTGTGGTTACCCGCGGCATGGGCAAGTGTTGCGTTGCCGGCGCAGGTGATTGCACGGTCGACGAAGCCAAGAAGGAACTCCGCGTCAAGGGTCACGTCTACAAGCAGGGCGACTGGATTTCGCTGGACGGCACAACCGGCCGCGTGATTCACGGCAAACTGAAGACGCTGGATGCACAGCCAGACGATCCCGATCTGGTGAAGTTCATGAGCTGGGTCGATCCGCTGCGCAGGCTGAACATCCGCGCCAATGCCGACATTCCCCGCGACGCCAAGATGGCTCGCATGTTCGGGGCAGAAGGCATCGGACTTTGCCGCACCGAGCACATGTTCTTTGCAGAAGACCGCATTGAGCACATGCGCACCATGATTCTGGCAAAGGACGAAAAGACGCGCCGCACAGCGCTGAAGAAGCTGCTGCCCATGCAGCGCGCCGACTTCGCCGGCTTGTTCAAGACCATGGAAGCGCTGCCGGTCACCATCCGGCTGCTCGATCCGCCGCTGCACGAGTTCCTGCCCAAGCGCGAAGATCTGCTGGTTCAGATTGCACGCCTGGAAGAGACAAAGCCGCGTTCGCCGAAGCTGAAGGATCTGCGCACGCTGCTGGCTCGCGTGGAAGAACTCCATGAGCAGAACCCCATGCTCGGTTTGCGTGGATGCCGCCTCGGCATCACGTTCCCCGAGATCACCGAGATGCAGGTGCGTGCCATCATCGAAGCTGCGGTTGCAGCCAAGGTAAAGGGCGGCGATCCGCATGTCGAAATCATGATTCCGCTCATCGGCTCCGTGGAAGAAATGCGGAACCAGTCAGCGATCGTTCGCCGCGTAGCCAACGAAGTCTTCGAAGAGAAGAAGACCAAGGTGGATTACATGGTGGGCACCATGATCGAGTTGCCGCGTGCGGCCCTCACGGCTGATCAGATTGCTGAAGAAGCTGAGTTCTTCAGCTTCGGCACCAACGATCTGACGCAGACCACGTACGGCATTTCGCGCGACGACATCAACAACTTCCTGCCGGCTTACATGCGCCTCGGCATCTTCAAACAGGATCCTTTCGCCACTCTCGACCAGGCTGGCGTTGGACAACTAGTGAAGATGGGCGTGAGCAAGGGACGCAACACGCGCGCCAACCTGAAGGTGGGTATCTGCGGCGAGCATGGCGGCGATCCTGAGTCAGTGAAGTTCTGCCACAAGATCGGGTTGAACTACGTTTCCTGCTCCCCGTTCCGTCTGTTGACGGCGCGTTTGGCAGCGGCGCAGGCAGCACTCGAAGAAAAGGGCACGGAGTTCCACGGCAGCAAGTAAGCTTCGTGTAGTTGGTAAAAACACAAGGGCGTCCGCTTCGGCGGACGCCCTTGTCGCGTTGCGCGAAGGATCTAATCCGGGTTTAAGTGTATCTTGGAATCCCGTCCCAGATGCTGAACGCTCACAGCCCACGCATTGCATCTAAAGGAATGAGATGATGCTTGTACCGTCTCGTTTTCCAAGTCCTGGCTGAACATCCCACGCAATTCATCCTTTTCTTGAGAGAGGTCCCAGACCATGCTGCTCCGCCTGGCTTACGATCTTCAATTCGAAATGCCTGCCACGACAGCGATGGTTGCGCTGCTCAACGTTCATCCCACGCGCGTCCACGACCTGCTGGAGCCAGATGAACTCCACACGGAACCGAATATTCCCGTGACCAGCTATATTGACAGTTTCGGCAACCGATGCGCGCGCATTGTGGCGCCCGCCGGAAACCTGCGCTTGAGCTGCTCCACGCTGATTCACGATTCCGGCAATCCAGACCCCATCAACTTTGGGGCACGCGAGACGCCGGTGGGCGATCTTCCCCACGCGGTAATGAGCTACCTGCTGAACAGCCGCTACTGCGAGGTGGACCGCTTCACCAACATTGCGTATGAGTTGTTTGGAAGCATCAATCCGGGATGGAACCGGGTGCAGTACATCTGCGACTGGGTACACCGTCATGTGGCCTTCAACTATCAGATGGCCCGGCCCACCAAGACCGCTCTCGATGTGTACACGGAGCGCGTTGGCGTGTGCCGCGACTTTCAGCATCTGGCCATTACGTTCTGCCGCGCGCTCAACATTCCGGCGCGCTACGCCACCGGCTACCTGGGAGACATTGGCGTGCCGGTGGTGCTTCCGATGGACTTCAGCGCCTGGTTTGAAGTGTGGCTCGACGGACAGTGGTGGACATTCGACGCGCGCAACAACATGCCGCGCATCGGCCGCATCCTGATGGCGACCGGGCGCGACGCCTCCGATGTAGCCATGACAACGGCGTTCGGCAGGGCCGACCTGAAACACTTCTTCGTGGTGACGGAAGAAGAAGCTACGCCTACTCCCGAAGTAGCGAGTTTCTAGCGACACCCGGTTCCCTTCCCTTTACTTCGAGTCAGGCCCCGGCGCGTAGTAGCCTTCGCGCGTGGCTACGGTCAGGTCGTCTTTCTTGGCTTTGAGGACGATCTTGTGAAAGTCGCCTTCGTTGTCGACCTGGTCGGGCGTGTAGGTGAGCAGGTACTGGCCGCGAAGCTCGTCGGCAATCTGGTTGTAAATGTCCTCCAGAGCGTCCTTCTTTTTGGCCTCGAAGAAGCGGCCGCCGGTGCGAGTGGCAATCTGCTCCATGATTTTTTTGCCGTCGATGCCGTTGCCCGCTCGGGGATCGGGGCCACGGCGATTGTTGCCGCCCCCGCCGGGATAACCGCCTCCACCGCCAGGGTAACCTCCGCCGCCACCCGGATAACCACCCCCACCGCCGCCACCACCAGGCCAACCGCCGCCCATGCCGCCATGACGCCCCTCGCCGGGAAAGCCGCTCGTGTCGCGCTCTTGTTCGCCCTTGAAATAAACGGTGTAGATGGCCAGGTTGGCGCGATCGGCGGCGTCAATGGCTTCATTGAGGGTTTCTTTGCTGCCGCGGTCAGCGCCATCAGAGAAAACAACCAGCGCCTTGCGGCCATCCTTGGGCTTCATGAGCTCGTCGGCCGCGAGGAAGATGGCGTCGTACAGCTGCGTGCCGCCGCCGCGGCTGGCGCGCTGATGCTCGCGTTCGTCCCCGCTGGTTTCCGGTCCCTGCGTGTTGTCCGTGCGCTCATGGGCGGTGGGGCCCATCCCGTCCAGCTCGCGGTGCAGCTTGTCGCGGGAGTTGGTGAAGTCCTCAAGCAGTTCCACTTCCGAATCGAAGTGGAGGAGAAACGCCTGGTCCGCCTGCTTTGCATTTTTGGCGTCGGTGGGCAACATGAGGTCAACAAATTTGCCGGCTGCTTTGCGCTCGTTGTCCATGGCGGAGGATACGCTGCGGCTGGTGTCGACAAGCAGGCCAACGCGAAACGGCAGATTGCTTTCGCGCGTGAAGCTCTTGATGACCTGCGGCCGGCTGTCCTCGGTAAGGGTGAAGTCCGTAGCCGTGAGGGTGGTGACCATGTCGCCTTTTTTGTCGCGGACAGTGACGGGCAGCAGCACTTCCCGGGCCTGGACCTTGAGGGTCGCCACGGGTTGCTGATCCACCTGAGAGAACGAGGTCGCAGGGAGGCCGTAAAGAGCAAGTACAACGGAAAAAACAAATCGATTGGTCATGGCTTTCGGCGGTACACCTTCGAACCGTTAGACGGAGCTGACTCAGGATAGTTGACTGGGGGCAACTTTTGGGTATTGCAGGAGCCGCAAAGCCTTTTATACTCACAGGATAATTGGCGCGCGCCGGATGCTTTGGCACGTGGCAGCCAGTTCGAATTCCCTGGAGAGGT
>Ga0302320_10004079_pt1 | contig 33314 bp, 40 predicted proteins | sample Bog_T0_3_FD_202130 | JGI IMG/M metagenome (GOLD analysis project Ga0302320, IMG submission 202130) | Peat permafrost microbial communities from Stordalen Mire near Abisko, Sweden - Bog_T0_3 | ecosystem: Environmental > Terrestrial > Soil > Wetlands > Peat | place: Sweden: Abisko, Stordalen Mire... | reverse complement strand
CAAGGCTGCTCATCATCTGGCAGAAGTGCAAAATCTTCATCGTGAAGGCGCAGGCCGAATGGCTCATGGCCGTTTGCGTGTGGGGCAGCGCGACAACGTGAAATCGCATGGGGTTCTCATGTGACTGTTCAAGTGGGAAGCACGTGCCTGCATCTCACGGTGACACTAGCTGGCAGGAGTCCAGGCCGCTACGCCGCCGGTGACGCTCAAAGAGTACACACCGTCCGCCAAGGCGGAGGGATTGGGCACGCCGTTGCTCGGGCCAGTCGCGCCAGTGGGCCCTGTCGCACCAATTGACCCCGCAGGGCCGCGCGCGCCTGTTGGGCCGATCGCACCTGTAGGGCCTGTGTCCCCTACATCACCGACAGGTCCGGTTGGGCCAGTCGCCCCGACGCCGAAAGGCCCGGTCGCACCGCTAGGTCCCGTAGCTCCGGTAGCCCCGACGCCAATAGGCCCGCTCGCCCCGGTAGGTCCCGTAGCTCCGGCAGCGCCAGTCGGTCCCACTGCGCCGGTAGCTCCGACGCCAATGGGCCCGGTCGCCCCAGTAGGTCCCGTAGCTCCGACATCGCCTTGCGGCCCAGTCGCGCCCACCGGTCCCGTGGGGCCGCCATCGGGCCCCGTTGCTCCGGTGACGCCCTCGGGTCCTGTCGCACCGTCCGGGCCGGTCTCGCCAATCGGACCTGATGGGCCTGTCGCACCGGTAGCCCCGGTCGCGCCAACGCCGGTTGGCCCGGTCGCGCCAGCAGGGCCAGTCGCGCCAGCAGGTCCGGTAGCCCCGATGCCGGTAGCCCCGCTGGGTCCAACAGGCCCCGTGGGACCGCACACACCTGTGCATCCAGCGGCACCTGTAGCTCCTACAGCACCCGTGGCACCAACGGGGCCAGTTGCACCTTGCGCACCAGTAGGTCCGATACGCCCTGTAGGGCCAGTAGCACCGGTAGCGCCACTCGGACCCGTAGGGCCGCCGGAAGGACCGGTCGCCCCTTCCGGACCGCTCGCGCCAGTTGGTGTGCTGTATACGAACATGACTATACCCCCATCCACGCCAGGTCTTGTGCAGGAGTCAGGGAGACTGCATAAATCTGCGAAGCGTCGTCCACTGGCAGTTCGAGGACGGCACCTGGCAAAAGGGGCATCCCACCCGTAGCCGGGTCTGCGTCGGCCGTCACGGTGCTGCGGCCAATGAAAATGATGTCGGTGTTCGGATACAGGTCGCCAGCACCCGGCGCACGCAGCAAGACACCGCGATTCAGTCGAGAATTCAAAATGGTCAACTTTACCGCTGTTGGACCAACCACCACGTGTCCGTGTTGCAACTCGCCGGTGGGCGAGGTTTCTTTGACTTCCCACATGGCCATTATTCCTGTTGAGGGTTCTTGCCCGGCCCGCGGACCGGCGGCTTCGTCTTGTCACTCAACGTGGTATCCCGGCTGGCCGCCTTCTCTTCCTTGCCAGCACCAGGATTCGCTGAAAGATCGGCTACGCCCCGTGCCCCGGCGTCACTGTTCATGTTCCCAGCGACCTCGTTCAAGGCCGTCGATTCCGAACCAGCAAACTTCTCGGTGGCCGGATCGCGGCTGGTGGACCCGGTGGTCTGCGAACCTAGTTGACCGCCCTTCTGCTGCGCCTGCAAAATCCGAATCGCCCTGGCGGCGTGATCCGCAGCCGCCTGGACGTGCTCGTCGTCGTTGAAGCCCAAGGCCATCGAGCCGGTCTTCTCGCCGCACAAGCCCGCCTCGACCGCCGCAATGATGGTGGTGGGGTCGCTGGTGGCATAAGGGGCTTTGTCAATCTCGTCGAAGATGGCTTGGATGTCACCGACGCCGATCTTGCCACCCAAAAGCGCCAGCACGATGTTCTTCGCCAACTCGCGCTTGACCCTCTGGCCAGGCACGGCGTACATCAGCTTGACCAGGCTTTGGGCCTCCGCAATCCGGTCGGAATCCGTCTTCAGGCTGTAGCGGTCAGGATACTTGACCGTGGCAACGTTCCGTTGCGAAGGACTCCGTTCCTCGTAAGCGGCCCAAAACTCGGCAATCTGCCGCTCTGCTGCTTCCAGCACCAGGCCGATATAAGACAAACCGGCTTCAAGCCCCTGGTTGTCCATCGACTTCGATTCCGCCGTGGCCCGGTTTGCCGTATCCGCCACGGCCAGGTGGATCAGCTTGCGGATGTCGTCCTCCAGCTTGGCTTGCAGGTCCATCGACGCCTTGAGCGGTTCGGCGGACGGATTGATGAACGCGGGCGCATTCATCCCCTTGTCGTAATGGCGGCCCTGGGTCGCACCGACCTTGATGTCGGTGTCCGCAGCGCCTTGTCTGCCCGTGGTCGCCGTGCCGTCGTCATCGACCCCTTGCTTCAAGTGTTGGCCGCCGGCGCGCTGGTCCTTCTGCTCGATATAGAAGGGGAAGTTGCTCTTCAGGGCGTAATTCACGTCGCTGGAGACCAGGTTCAGCAGCGCGATCTGGTGATTGATGACATCCTTAATCATGCTGTCGCCAAGGTCCAACAGCACGAAGGGGATGCGGGTCAACTCCAACTCCACGGCCCCGGCGGGATTCCCCTCGCGGTCGATGGGATTGCCGGCGGTGTCCAGGAATTGCAGGTTGACCTTGCCGGTGTCGCGGTCGATCCACAACATGCGGAACCGCTCGACGGTCGTAGTCGGCAGGTAGGTCCGCTGATCGAAGTTCAGCACCACGTCGCGGAGCAAGAGCGCCTGGAACGTGGACGGTTCGTCCGGCTTGGCACAGGTCCAGCTCAAAATGTCTTCGATGGGGTAGAAATACAAGTAGGGACGAAACCTTTGCACGTCCGCCAGGGTTGCGTTGCCGGGGACCGAGGGAGAATCTACGTAGACGCCCACGCGCCCCATGATGAGCAACTCGGTCAGCACCTTGATGCCGAGGAAGCCGTTCATGGTATTGCCGCGGAGATCGACGCCCAGGTCGAGGCCGCCGACCGCGCGCTGATAGGCTGGGCTGCCGCCACGGCGGGTGGTGTCCTTGAGCCGTTGGAAAATGGCGTTGCGCACGTCGTCGATCGCCACCCGCGCATACGTGGGGGTGGGCGTCATGTCCGAGCGTACTTGGAAGTCCTGCTCGTCTTCACGAGCGGTGAACTTGCGGAGGTACAACTTCCGAAAGTAATCGCCGCCGTTGTAGCAGATACGCCACTTGCGCCAGTCCAGCAGGCTGCTGAGGTAGCTCGGGTGCCTGACCTCGACGATGTTGGTGATGAATTCAACAGTCAAGAGGGCACTCCTTATGTCTCAGGTAAGCGGCGGCCTTGTCAAGATGGTCCGGACTGTCGAAGTAACCGATGCCGAGGTTACAACATTCACAGAGGAGACCACGCAGGTGACCCGTCGCATGGTCGTGGTCAACGTGAAAATTCGTTTCCTTTGGACCAGGACTGGGCGAGCCACAGATTGCACACACGCCACCTTGGGCAGCTAGCAGCCGTGCATAGTCGTCAGGTGTAATGCCGTAACACTTTTTCAGGTTATACTTGCGATTCCGTGCGGGAGTTCGCTGACGTTGTACTCGCTCCTGTGTACACGCCTTGCACCAAGGCACCCGACCATCCGACTGATTCCTGTCCCTGTGGAAATCACTCAACGGCCGAACTTGACTGCACGGTCCTTTGCATTTCTTTGTCAGCGGGGCAGTTTGTTCCATGACAAACAACCTCCGCACGTTTCCAAAGGATTAGAGAACCTTACCAATGTTGGTGCCGCCCACTGACGGTACAAAAGTCAGTGCGATGTCGGAGTAACACAGCGCGTGGGCGTAGTGGTCGGGTCCGGTGTTCACGTAGGTCGCCTCCGGGTTGCCGTGATCGTCCTTTTCGTAGGTCCGCACGAGGTTCTTGACGTGCTCGCGGAACTCCAGCGAAATGTCGGCCGGCAACAACAGCCGTGAGGGATTGGTCTTGAAGCGGCTGAGCGTGCAACTCAACCAATTACTGCGGTCGCAGGTCGCCATCGGCGCGCCGGTGTCTTCCTCGCTGACCGCTATCTCTTTCGCCGTGATGCCTCGCCGATAACGGCACAGATGGACATAACCGTAGAACTTGCGGGCAAACCGCCGGGCGTCGTTGATGTTCGGATCAGCGTCCACTACGCAGGACAGGATTTGCCACTCCCGCATCAACTGGCCGACATAGTTCCAGTCCTCTTCCCGAAACTTGCCATACCAGAGCAGCTTGCCCACCGCCGCCAGGTTGATGTCCACACGCCGGTCGCCGTCGAATATCCACTCGACGACCGTGATGTAGCCGGTCTTGCCCTGGTCCACGCCCATCGTGATGCAGCGTCGGCCGCCGACCGCTGGCCGCACGTCGCGCGTCGTGTGCTTCCGCACCGCGGCGTCCAGCATCGCATCGGAGACCTGCGCGCCCTCGCCAAGGAAGGGGATGCCGATCTTCGAGTTGTGGAATTCCTTGTTGGCTGCTTCGTCCCCCTGCCCGCGGAAATGCGCGATGACAATCTCACCGGGGGTCACGGTGGACGAGTAAAGCTGGTTGGCGTAAAAGCCACGGGATTCCCGCGGGTCCGCCTGCGGATTGGTCGGCTGCCACAGGCCGCCGGAGAGGAACTCCGTCTTGGCTTGGTGGTCCAGCTTGTGCTTGCACTCCTTGCACTTGATGAACGACTCCACGCAGCGCGGATCGCTCACCGTCTCACCGATGATCTCCACGCAGTCCGGCCAAAGTAGCTCGGTCGATCGGCCGCAGTGCGGGCACTTGAAGTAGAAATGTTCCTGCGTGCTGGTCAGGAAGAGCTTGTGGATGCCGTACTTCGGCACGGTCGGCGTCGAGATGGCGACGACGTGCTTCTCGATCTGGCCGGACAACCGCTCCAAGGCCAGCCAGATGGCCTTGGTGTCCATTTCATCCAATTCGTCCAGGACCAGTTCCGAAACCGGAATGGACTTCAGGTTGGAATCGCCGCGGGAGCCGCGAATGTACAGGACATTGGTGCCCGTGGACTTGAGGCCTACGGTGTTGGTGTCCACAAACAACGCTTTGAGATACGGGCTGAGCTTCAGTGCGGTGGCGAAACGGGCCTTGGAAAAGTCGCTCGCATTCAACGTCGTGGGAAGCACGTACAGCACATCACGCTTCAACTGGTCGAGCGTGTAGAATGCTCGATTGATCCCCGCTTCCGTGATACCCAACTGGGCGGCCTTCATCGCCACGGTGAAGGCCGCCTTGCTGTTGTGAATCTCTCGGCACCAAGGGTGATGCAGGAAGCTGTAAGGACCAGGGAAGGGTGCTCCCATCACCCTGCGATACTCAGCCCACCGGCTGCACGACTTGAGCGACGAGGTGGTCAAGCCCGTCGTCACACCCAGCTCAAAGGTGTCCCACAAATCATCGCGGCTATCGCGTCGCTGGGTCATTCGTGTAGCCACCGTTGTAGCAGAGGTTGCATGTCAGGTTCGCATGGCGTCTCGCTCGGTCAGTTTGCGTTCATCCTGTGCAACCTCATGTTTCCTTAGCTGGCCGCCGGAGCAGTCGCATCCACCGTGGTCGCATCGGATGCATTGGCCGTGGTCGCATCGGCCGCCGGTGCTGCTTGGTCCGCCGGGGCAGTCGCATTCGCCGCAGTCGCATCCAGCGTGGTCGCGTCGGGCGTATCGGTCACCGGAGCAGCCTGGTCGGTCGCCGGAGTGGGCGCATCGGCAGCGGAGACATCGGTCGCCGGAGCAACCGCATCGCTCGCCGGAGCGGCCATATCGCTCGCGGTCGCATGGCTGGCGGATGCATCGGTTGCGGTCGCGGACGCATCGGCCGCCGGAGCGGGTTCACTCTTCCGCGTGGCGGCCTTCAACAAGGCAGGGCCGCAGCCAACGGGCGGCCGTTGGTCTGGTCCAAGGAAGCAGGAGTACACGTCCACTTCGTCTTCCTGGACGCCATCCGGGAGCGGAATGTCCACCGAATAATGGCGGTTGTCCACGGTCGTGGAAATCTCGCCTTGGGGAGTGAAGAGGATAATCGTCACCAGCGGCAGGCTGTCATTGTGCGGAACTTTGACTCGCATTGTTTTCCTCGCAGTGTTGGGCCACTCCCAAAAGACGTGACGCCATCTGGCGAAGATGGCTGGGATCGCCGCCCGGCGCACCGAGAAGCGTGTAAACGTGCATCATTTCCACAACCGCATTGCAGGTGACGAGGGCATGGTGCCAGAGGCGCTTGCCGTCTTCCAGCACGAGGCCGGAGACCGGCGGCAGCTTCGGTTTCACCGGCGTCGGCGGGCAGTTCGCACACCGTCGCTCGGCCATCGCTACCTCCCGAACACTTCGTTCATCAGCCGGACGGCCTCGTCGATGTCCTGGGTCCGCACGGTTTCGTGACCGCAGCGGATCACCAGGTAGACGGGGATGCTCGTGATGTGGTTCTGAGCCATCAGATCAGGATGCTGGTCGATGTTGATGCGCTCGACTTCCACGCCCATCTGCTCCAAGGCGTCCAGCTTCGCATGACCGGCGCAACAGGCAGGACACCAATCGGCACCAAAGGCAATGATCTTTGGCCGCGTGCAGCACTGGTTATGTTGCCTGTCCGGCTGTACCTGGCGTCGTTGGTCAGGCGTCGGCCGCGGGGCCACAGGCGTTGGCGGCTTGCAGCCCAGGATCAGGATGGTTGCCAGGATGGCCGACAATGGCACGAGCACCGATTTGCAAAAGCATCGCGTCTTCATATCGACCAGCCTTTCTCGCTGCTGAGCGCGGAAGCCGGCCCCGGCCGGTTACGACACCAGCCGGGGCACAGGAATGCCAGAAAGACCCGCCGAGAGCGAGCGTGCAACAGCAGAGGCCCGGCAGGTTTGCTGAATCGACCCGGCAGCGTCGAGTCGATGACCCCGGGATGCTATCCCTGCTTACGACTTGGAAGCAACAGGGGCAGCCGCCACGGCAGCCGGCGCAGGTGCCGCCGGAACCGGAGCCACCGGGGTCGGAGCCGAAGCCGCAGACTCGATCACGGCGATCTTCGCCTTCACCAGGGCCATGCCCTCGGGCGTAGCGAGCTTCTTATCCAACACACTCTCGTAGGTGGATTCCAATTCTCTCTCGATCGCGTCGTTGCCGGACTCCACTAGCTTGGCGGTGTCGTGGATCTTCTGGAGCAGGTCGTTCACGTCACCCACGGCGAAGTCTTCCAGCAGCGACGGCAACAGCTTGAGGCCGGCGGCCCGCAGCTTGATCGCCAGGACTTGGGCCGACCGCTTCTTGGCCGTCAACGTTTCGTTCTTGCCGAACAGCCACTTGCCGATCTCACGACCAACGAGCACGCAGGCGATGGCGGCCAGAATCCAAATCACAACAGTGGGGTTCATCTTTGCTTCTCCGAGTTTGAAAGTGCCGCATCAGCAGCAATGTAGTTACAAGACAAAGGACACGCAGGACCACGAAGACGCGAAGCCGGCCGCCTCTTACCAGTGGCTAGGCGTCCACTTCGCGGTCAGCTTCTTGCCATAGCCCAGGCAGAGGCCGGCCAACAGCGCGGCACCGCAGATCGGTGCCAGTAACCAGGCGGCCCACACCACCGCATCCGGCTCCACATCCGGCGTGTCCCCGTCATTGATCGGTTGTGGCTCGGGGTCGGAGTCACGCTGCGGTTGAGGTTCCAGTTTGGGTTGGGGTTGGCATTTATTCAGCCGACGATCCACGTCGCGCCGCCACGGTAGGATCGGTCGCAGTCCTTGGGCCTCATTGACCGCGCTGGCAAAGGCAGCATTCAGCCCGGCCGCCGTCAAGGGAATGTCCTTACCGGCACTCTCGTAAACCACGGTGCCATCGGGTTTCTGCATTCGCACCGTTGGCAGTCCCTTGATGTTGCCGGCATACCGCTCCTGGTAGATCGGCGTGTTCGTCTCCACGGGGCAAAACTGGACTTGAGTCTTCAGTTTGAGCAGACTCGGATTGCTGTCAAACCAGCCCGAGACCTCTTTGTAGCGGCCATCGGCGGCATCACCGACCACGCTGATGTACCACTTGTCTTGGTCCTGCGGGAGGTTGACCACCCGCTCTTCGGCCAGAACGCCGTTCACCGTGTCGGCGAGGCAGGGAGCCACGGAAACGAAGAGGGCGAGAACACACAGCACGCACAGCAGCAATCTATTCATTGCTTTTCTCTCTTGTGAAAATAGGACGTTGTTAGGGAAGCGGAGCCGCCGGAGTGTAGACTGGCGCTACCGCCCAACCGTTGCTTGCCTTCCACTCGGCAATCAGCGTCTCGCGCGGAAGCCAGATGTAGTTCTCGACGGCGTTGTCATCCAAAAGGGCGGCCCAATGGGCGTCGAGATGCACCAAGGCGACCATGTGACCGCCTCCCATGATCGTGATGCCGCAACCACGTCGCGTGTGGCAGGCCCACTCCAAAAACTTCACGTCACCGTTGCTGACATAGGCATAGCGAATGTTGGCCTGGTCCATCCGTTGGGCCATGTCGTCCGGCCACTCGCCGTCACCGCAGTTTTGCCGCACCCAGTCGGCCGTCTTGTATCGCCCCTGCCAACGCAGCAAGGACACCATCGTGGCCCAGGTGCAAGAGCCTTGACCATCCTCTCCCCACCAATTGCTCTGTCGCAGCGCGAGCGGCAGGTTGACGGTCGGGCGTTCCTTGCGCACCGGCGGCGCAAAGCGTCTCGGTGATTCGCAGCCGGCAACCGTGGCCAGCAACAGCACTACGAGGGCGATTCGCTTCATCGCAGCCTCCGTGGTTTGAATACCAATTCCCTGCGCCGGAGCGTCCGGCACAGATGGTTCGGATTCCAGCGAGCCGCATCGACAGTCGGCAGAATACCGATGTCCGCGTAGGCCGCGGCCACCCATTCCGAGCAAAAGATCATGTGCAGGTCTTGCTCGCGGAAGCACGATTCGACCCACGACAAGCCGACGCCGGCCGAACGGAACGCCCCCATCGCGTCGTAAGGCGTGTGGATCGTCGCCATCAGGAACTTGGTCAGCCGCTTGTCTTCGTTTTCGTAGAGCGGCCGATAAAGCGGGTAGTGCCAGAGCTTGCCGTCGTATGCCTTGAGAATCTTGCCCAAGTCATGGGCCTGCGTGCCATTGAAGCACTCGCCGGAAATCTCGCAGGGCATGTTTTCCAGCGTCGTCGATTCAAAGAGCAGCATCCGGCCGTCGTCGGCGTGAGCCATGATCCCAACATGGCTGATGCCCCATCCCGGAATCCCGTAGGTGCCGATGTTGATAAGCCCGCTGATCCAACTGTTGCCGGAGAAGCCGATGACATCGCCGGCCTTGAGATCGACCGGGCTGACAATTTTGCCCGCCTCGCGTCTACGCAGGGCTTGTACCGGCGGCGCCGCCGTGGCGAGCAACTGGCCACATTTTTGAAGCATTGGAAACATGCACCACCTCTGGATCGCTGAAGAGTGCCGTGCGGACGTTAAGGATGCGACGGGATTGGCCGTTGTGGCTGATTTCGTGGTACTGCTGATCGTTCGCCCAGCAGTCTTCGCAGCGGGTCTCACCCGGAGACGTGACAACGCGACCGCAGGAGCACCAAACGGGAAGTTGCATTAGGACTCTGATTGAGTCGGGGCCGGAAGTGCAGGCACCGCATCGTTGCGGGCCTGTTGAATGACGGCGATGATGTCATGGATCAGCGTGTCCACAAGCTGCTCGTAATTGGGCAGCCCTTCGAGGCGCGTCACGAGCAACTGGCAAATCTGCGTCCCAACACGCAACAAGGTGGATTTCGCCAACAGGTTGCCAAGGCGTTCTTCGATCTGGTTGCAGGTCTTGACCAGCTTTTCGAGCGTGAGGATATGGCTGTTTACACGCCCATAGATTGCCAGCCGCTCCACGTCCGATTGGGCCGAATTCCACAGCCCCTCGATCATCATGCGGGTCAGGGCGATTTCGTCACGGAGCGATTTGATGTCGTCGTGCTCGGCGAACGACGCCAGCCGGGCGCGGTCCTGGGCCTTGGCAAGGAAGTATTGCCGCATCCCCTTCTCAAGAGGGCGGTGCGCGCAGGCGTGAGCCCGGCAGTAGTCCGATCCTTCCACCTTGACACCCCAACACTGGCCATTGCCGCTCGGGGCCTGGCACCGTTGGGGATCAGCGGGGTCGGTCACGCGCTCCATCGTCTCACCTTGACTAACACGTTGTCGCCTACGAAGCCGACGCGAAGGCTCTTCAGTGAGTTCCTCTACCATAACCAAAGGCCAAAACGGATCGTTTTTCTTAGGCTATCGGGAAAAATCCACGGATTTTCACCCTGACGGCCGCCACGTTTGTTGATGTGACAAATGGAGGACCGCCAAGTGCAACATCACCGACGTTTGCCACCATCCCCGCCGCGTCAGAGCAGCCAAAAACCCGTCCTGCCGATGATTCAGCTTCCGATCTACCGCGTGAAACAGCGGCACCTGGAAGCCTACCTGGCGAGGGTTTACCGGATGGACGGCTTCGACTTCCTGCTGGCGGCCGGGGCCACGCCGGGAATGTGCCCGGAATACCTGGTCGGCCCGGCGCTGCCGCCGGCTTTGAGCGCCCGGCAGGAGGCCGACCGCATCCGCCAAGGCCATCGAACCCGCAACGTGGGCCTGATCCTCAACGTGCTCTGCCTGGACGGCTTTATCCCGGCCGGGCGGTACATTATCGACACGCACCCCGCGCCGCCGCCCGGCCAGGTCTACCGGGCCTTGCTGATCGAGACGGGCGATCCCGATCACCCCCGCTGCGCGGCCTTCAAACTGGAGCACCGCAGCAATCGCGCATTTACGCAACTGGCCATGCAGATGGACAAGGCGGTCTTGGAGGCTCAGCGAGAGCAGAAATGATCCGGCCGCTCACACGTTGTGGCTGGCGGACTCGTGATGTCTCGGTAAGGCAAACCGTCGCTTCCAACGCTTCCACTGCTTCCAAACGACGCTTCGCAAGCATCGTCGAATCCACGAGTCCAATTCGGCCAGCATCGAGAGGGTCTGGCAGAAGCCGACGTAGGCCCGTCACCGGTTCAGGTAGTGGGATAACTGCTCGATCGTCTGCGGTAGACTGGTCCCCCGCGTCCGACAAATCGGGGCCCGCGGCGGGTTCTCGGCGTTCTGATTTGCGAGAAGACAAGATCGGACGTCCGCCCCAGGGGTCGCATCACTCTGCTGGTGACCGGCCGACTGACGCGCAAAAGGAACCATTGTCGAGACGGCCGACTCGCCACTTGCTTTGACCCAAGCGACGGCATCGCTGCGGCTGATGCCCTCGTCCTGACTCTTGTGGGCGGCCCGGATAGAACAGCGTAGCGCCGACTGGCGAATCCATAGGGCGTATCTTTGTTCCTGTGCGATACTGTTCCTGTGCGACACTTGCATCCGAAACCATTATCGGTCATATTCTTAAATTGGCCTCTCAGCACGATTCACACTCAAAACCTCTCCGCCCGTGAAGTCCGTACCCCGGTTTGCGCTATGCGTATACCTCGGGGGGGGGGGGGGGCAACTCATGGGACGCATGGATCAGCAAGGATTGCGAGGAGAGATTGAAGGGTGCTATTGCCCCGGCGACGTGAGGGTTCTCGGCGAGAACCTTCGTATCACGGCCGCGTGCGCTCGGCGTGAGCGATCGCCGGCGCGCATCGTGCGCCCCCTTTTCTGCTGTCAGCATAGCGATGGTTCTTTCCAGCGATCCCCAGGAAAACGGGGAGGTTTTCGGTGAAGAAGTCCCGAAAGAAACGCGTGGAAGGGTCCACCCCCTCCTCATCGAAAGCAGTGGGACCAGACCTCGCCGGTCAAGTCGTCCCTTACATCGTCGGCATGGGCGCGTCGGCAGGCGGCCTGGAGGCATTCGAGCAGTTCTTCTCCCACTTACCCCTGGACACCGGCTTGGCGTTCGTCCTGGTGCCGCACCTTGAGCCGACCCACAAAGGCATGATGCCGGAACTCCTTGGGCGGCACACCAAGATGCCGGTCGTTGAGGTGGAAGATGGGATGAAGGTTCAGCCCAATCACGTCTACGTAATTCCTCCCAATGCGGACCTGGCCATCCTGCACGGCAAACTCCAGGTGCTCGAACCCGTTGCCCCTCGGGGCCAGCGGATGGCGATCGACTTCTTCTTCCGGCATTTGGCCGCGGACCAGAAGGAGAAAGCCATCGGGATTATTCTCTCTGGCATGGGAAGCGACGGCACGTTGGGTCTGAAAGCCATCAAGGAAAACCTCGGGATGGTAATGGTGCAAGACCCCGCCTCGGCCAAGTATGACAGTATGCCCCGCAGCGCGATCAACACGGGCATGGCGGATTACATCGCGGCGGCGCAAGGGCTTCCCGCCAAGTTGGTCCAGTATTTCACGCACGCCCCGGCAGCCCGCGAGAAGCATGTTCCGGCTGAGGGGGAACCAACTGCTGCGCTCGAAAAGGTCTTTGTTCTTCTGCGTGCCCACACCGGCAACGACTTTTCCTGCTACAAGAACAGCACGGTCGGCCGCCGGATCGAACGCCGCATGAGCGTCCACCAGTTTGATAGCCTGCCGCGGTACGTTCGTTTCCTGCAAGAGAACCCACAGGAAGTCGAGTTGCTCTACAAGGAACTTCTCATCGGAGTGACCAATTTCTTCCGCGATCCGGGGCTGTTCGACTTCCTGAAAGAAAAAGCGATCCCCCAGTTGCTCCAAGACCGGCCGAAAGGCAACCCCGTGCGCGTGTGGAGTCCTGGTTGCTCCACTGGCGAGGAAACTTACTCTCTGGCCATCGTGCTCAAGGAGTGTTCGGAGGAGTTGAAATCCCAGGGCGGCCCGACGATCCAGATTTTTGGCACTGACCTCGACAAGGACGCCATCGACAAGGCCCGCCGGGGGACTTTTTGCGCGGGGATTGCTGCGGACGTGTCCCCGGAGCGGCTGGCGCGGTTCTTCGACCACGAAGACGAGAGCTACCGCATCAAGAAAGAGGTCCGCGACCTGGTGGTCTTTGCGCCGCAGAACCTCCTAGTCGATCCGCCGTTTACGAAGGTGGACATCCTCTGCTGCCGCAATCTCTTGATCTACGTCAATGCCGAGACGCAGCAGAAGCTCTTGCCGCTGATGCACTATGCCTTGAATCCTGGCGGTCTCTTGATCCTGGGCACGGCGGAGGGCACCGGAGGCTCCGACCGCCTGTTTTCCACCTTGGACAAAAAGTGGAGAGTCTTCCAGCGTAGGGAACTGCTTGAGCGGCCCCGCCTCGAAATACGTTTGTCCGTATTGCCACGCGAGCGCGTGGGTGCTGCGGAACCAAAGACACCCGGAGAACCGGACATGGACATTACCTACGCGGCCCAACGAGCACTCTTGGACTGCTACGGCCCTTCCTCGGTGGTAGTCAATTCCGAGGGCGACATCCTCTACGTGAACGGACGAACCGGAAAATACCTGGAACCCTCTTCGGGAAAGGTCAACAACAATGTCTTTGCGATGGCCCGCGAGGGACTGCGCGAGGAGCTTGGCGCTGCGCTCCACAACGCCGCGACACGAAAGACTACCGTTGCCACCAGCGGCGTAAGGGTCAAGTCCAACGGGGGCTCGACGACCATCAACCTTACCGTCAGACCGCTTGCCCAGCCGGCTGCCCTGCAAGCCATGTTCCTGGTGGTGTTCGAGGAAGCCGTTGCGGACCGCTCCGAGACGGCCGCCAAGAACGGGCCGAAACCCTCCGAACCGGCCGCGGAGCCGACCGAGTTGGAAGACGAACTCCGCTACGCACGCGAGCGGCTTCAGGCCACCGCTGAGGAAATGGAGGTTACGCAAGAGGAACTTCGATCCGCGAACGAGGAGTTGCAGTCAAACAACGAGGAATTGCAGAGCAGCAATGAAGAGTTGAACAGTTCCAAGGAGGAACTGCAATCACTCAACGAAGAGATGCAGACGGTCAACGCCGAGTTGCAGATGAAGATCGAGGAACTGTCGCAGTCGAACAGCGACATGAAGAACCTCTTGTACGGCAGCGAGGTTGCCACGATCTTCCTGGACAACGACCTGTGCGTCAATCGGTTCACTCCGCAGGCCACCCAGGTCGTCAACCTGGCCGCCAGCGACGTGGGGCGTCCGCTGGGCCACTTTACGACGAACCTCAAATACGACCGGCTCGTCCAGGACGCCAGGGAGGTGAAGGACACGCTCGTGCCCAAGGAAACGCAAGTGCAGGCCAGTGACGGTCGCTGGTACAACATGCGAGTCCTGACCTACCGAACTGTGGAAAACGTGATCGCCGGGGTGGTGATGACGTTTGCCGACATCACGGCGATCAAGCAATTGGAGGAATCGCTACGGCAGCATCAAGTGGAATTGCAGGCGGCCCGCGATTACGCCCAGAACATCATCGCCACGATCCGCGAGCCGCTGGTAGTGCTGGATGGCGAACTGCGCGTCGTGTCCGCCAGCGCCGCCTTCTACGAGACTTTTCAAGTGACGCCTGCCGTGACCGAAGGCCGACTGCTCTACGAGGTTGGCCAGCGGCAGTGGGACATCCCCAGCTTGCGGCAACTCCTGGAGGAGATGCTTCCCAAGAGCACCCGGTTTGAGGACTTCCGGGTGGAGCACGATTTCCCGACCATCGGGCATAAAGTGCTCTTGCTCAATGCCCGTCAAATTGAACTGGGAGCCGAACCCGCGCGTCTGATCCTGCTGGCGATGGAGGACATCACGGCATCTTCGGCAGCTTCAAGAGAAACCGGGCCGTAGCCATGAACGAGAAGGAAAACGCGGATTTGGGACTGCCGCAAGCGAGTGATCTTCGCCACGAGGCGGAGCGGCGGTTGCACACAAAGAAAGCCAGCCCCGCAGAGGCCGTGGCCGAAGGGGACTCTCGTGCTCTGGTCCACGAGCTGCAAGTGCATCAGATCGAACTGGAGATGCAGAACGAGGAACTCCAGCGCACCCGAGCAACGGCCGAGGAGGCATCGGAGAAGTATTACAGCCTGTTCGACTTCGCCCCGGTTGGGTATTTCCTGTGGGATGCCGAGGGGCACATTCTGGAGGTCAACCTGGCTGGGGCCGCGTTGTTGGGCCTGGACCGAAACGCCGTGATCCAGAAGCGGTTCGGACAATTCGTAGTGATGGAAGACCGTCCAGCATTTGTTGATTTCTGCCAACGGGTGCTGACGACTGACACCAAACAGACCTGTGAGGTCAAGCTCCTCAAGGACGGGCAGCCCGTGTATGCGCTGGTCGAGGGGATCGCCGCCCAAGACCACCAGGGGCAGGGGAAACTTTGCCGTGCGGCAGTCATTGACATTACCGCACGCAAGCAGGCGGAGGAGAAGTTGGTCGAACTGGACCGCCGCAAAGATCAATTTCTGGCTATGCTCAGCCATGAACTTCGCAACCCTCTTGCCCCCATCCTCAACGCCGTGCAACTGCTTCAACTCCAGAAAGGCGAGAACTCCGTTCAGCAAAAGGCCCTGGCCATCATTGAGCGTCAGGTGGGGCAACTGACGCATCTGGTGGGTGACCTGATGGACGTCTCCCGCGCGATCGCCGGAAGGATTCAGCTTTGCCAAGAGCAGGTCACCGTGAGCGCCATCGTGGAACGTGCGGTGGAGACGGCTCGTCCTCTGATCGACCAGCGCAGACATGAACTCACGCTGTCGCTGCCGCCGGACCCGATTTGGCTGTACGCCGACGCCTCCCGGCTGGAGCAAGTCGTGACGAACCTGCTGACCAACGCCGCCAAGTACACCAACGAAGGCGGTCGCATCTGGCTCTCCGCGGAGCAGGAGGGCGACAAAGCTGTGTTGCGCGTGCGGGATACGGGCCTCGGCATCGCTCCCGCTTTCCTGCCCCACGTCTTCGATCTGTTCACGCAAGCCCAGCGGTCATCCGACCGTTCGCAGGGTGGTTTAGGGATTGGTTTGACCTTGGCGAAACGGCTGGTGGAAATGCACGGGGGAACCACCGAGGTTTCCAGCACTTTGGGGCAAGGCAGCGAATTCGTCGTGAGTCTTGTTGTGTGTCCGCCAGGGGCGATGTCGCTCAAGACGCAGCCGCCCCCAACCGAAGCAGCCAAGCCGACCGGGCTAGCCTTGCGGGTACTGGTGGTGGATGACAACGTGGATGCAGCGAATGTCTTGAAAATGCTGGTGCAAGAAGCGGGTCATTCGGTGCGGATGGCTCACACCGGCCCGACCGCACTGGCAGCGGCCCTCGATTATCGGCCCGACGTGATGCTGCTGGACATCGGCCTGCCGGAGTTGGATGGCTTTGAAGTGGCGAAGCGGATACGTCAAGAGCCCCTTCTCCACGACATCGTGCTAGTTGCTATGACAGGGTATGGACAGGCGAAAGGCAGGCAGCGTATGCAGGAAGCGGGGTTCGATCACTACCTGGTCAAGCCCGCCGACTTCGAGAAGGTGCGACAAATCTTGGCGGCAGTCTCGGAGAAGGCGACCTGATGCCCACGGACCGGGTAGCGTGACCTACAATTCAGGAAGGGGCTCAAGCCGTGGGGTTGGCGAAAGGAAAGAAACCTATGCCGAAGACAGGGAGAACTCTTCGGGTTCTCGTGGTCGATGACGACCGAGACGCTGCGGACACACTTGGCCTGGTAGTTGAAGAACTCGGCAACCAAGTGCATGTGACCTATGGTGGAACGTCGGCACTCGACGTTGCGATCCTATTTCGGCCCGACCTGATGTTGATCGACTTGGCAATGCCTGACATGGATGGTTGTCGTCTCGTAATGCGATTTCGCCAGATTCCTGCCTTTGCGCAAATGCAAATCGTAGCCATCACCGGCCATACCGACGAGGGACACAAGTCCTTGGCCATGAAGGCCGGGTTCGATAAGGTCCTCTTCAAGCCTGTTGCTTTGACAGAAATAAGAGCGGTCTTAGCCAGTGCCGTTCACGGGGTCGCACGCGCGGGCCAATCGCTGCAACTGACCAATAAGCGTGCGAGTCCCCGAGCAGAACGACGTTTGCCGATTAGCGAAGCGCGAAGAATCAGGAAGGATCGTACATCAAAGATCCTGACTCAAGCAGAAAGCGAGGCGGCGATCTGCGAGGGGATCATTCGCTTTCAAGAGGAATACTTGGGATGGGGAGCGGAGCAGATTCGCGTACACCTCATCAAAGACCTCCTGGTGGTCCGCCTTCTGGGTGCTTTGACGGTGGCCGAACGGCAACTGGTCAAGTCGTTGTCGCCGGAGAAAGGAAGGGATCTCATCAAGCAGACACGGGAGCAACTGCTGGAGTTGGCACGCCCGATGTTGGAATCAGTGGTCCATGAGGTTGTTGGCGTGAAGGTGTTGAGCATGCACCATGACATCAGCACCGTGACTGGCGAAGAAGTGGTCCTCTTTAGCTTGATCGAAGCGCCTCACTTTTCCTGAGACCCCTGCTGTGGCACCGATTCGGGCCGCTGGCGATTCCGTGCCAAGATAGACGGTGGCCAAGCGCACGTTCTTCTCGAAGGAGAAAACCGAAGCTGCGGTCGGTGGTGTGGGATGGCAGTGACGCTCTTGCGCCTCTTTGTTGTCTCACAACACCACCAATAAATGAGACTCGCGGCATTGCGGCGTCGTCGCCTGGCAGGGTCTTTCTTCTGACTGGCAATCGTAACGATGGACCTCGGGGCAGCATTCCCGAAAACCATCGGCGCTCCGAAGTCCCCGCCCCTCAACACGCCGGCCGGCCGATAGCTAGCGTTTCTTCTTCGGCCCGGCCTTCGTTGCTTCGGCCTTCATATCGGCGGCGACGGTACGGGTCTCCGCAATAATCGCCGACAGGGCCTCGTTCCATGTTTGGGCGTCCAGCAACCGAAGCGGATTCACCGTCGAGGTGCCGGTGAAGGTGATCCGCACTTCGGAACCCTTCCCCGGCTTCCAGATGGCGATCTCGGACTTGATGGTCAAGGCCGCATTTGCGCCCGTGAAAGGGCGTGTGGAAAGCTGCACGCCCCAGTCAAAGACTTCGCGTTCGACAGCCATGTCAGTATTCCTCGGGTAGCAGAATGGTGGTGGCGGATCGGTCAGCCTCCGTTATGATCCAGATTTTCACCCCCGTGTCAAGCTGGTAGGCGCTGAGCAGCCGGGTGCCTTCGGCGATGGCTACGTCGTTGGCCCGCCGGTCTTCCGCACATATTTGGCCCCAATCAACCGAGGCATGGCGGGCCAGGAATTCCATCGGCCGCTGCCCGGCTTCCTCGAACTTTGCCAACGCCCCAGGGGTCGCCACCAACTGGCCTAGCGCGAACATCGGTCGGTCACTCATGGTTAGAGTCCTGCGTCGATCCTCTGTTGTCGAGTAGTTTCGCCCTGCTGTTGCACAAACGCCTCCAAGTAGCGGTTGTACTCTTTGGTCGCCAGCGTGATGGGGTCGATGGACCAATACCGCAGCCGATAAAGCACGAAGACTAGGAACCAGGCGACGAGCAGCCTTGGCGACATCGGCATCAGCAGCGCGAAGGCCACGGCAAGGGCCAGCATGACGGCAATCATCCAGCGATGTCGTCGATGGTAGGTCTCCACCTCGGTCGGCGTCATTTGCAGCAGCAAGGCTTGCCGCAGTTCCCGCGAGCTGTGCAGCCCTGGCAGCCCGCGAAAGCGTGCAATGATTCGCCAATCACGGTAGCGAAAATTCATCGCCAACCTCGCTTCAGATAGACCGGATCGAATAGCCGTTTCAGCAGCGTGCAGGCATAGATCGAGGCGTCACGATCCGGCCGGTAGACGACCCAATCCGGCGTACTGGCCGCGGGAGACCACAGGTAGCGCGGTGGATCGGCCGCAGTCCACGCCATGCCGCGGGCCTCGGCTGCTGACCGCAAATGGCGCGTCGTGAAGTCCACGATCTCTTGGCTACTGAGAATGCCGACCCAGACGTGCATTTCCGGCAAATTGCCCAGGGCCACCGACAGGGCACTCTCCGGGTCAGTCGGCGTCCACATGTAGGCGAAGTGCGTGTCGATCTGGCCGTCGTCTTCCGCGCGGCGGACCCGCGGCCATTGGAGTGAGCCGGCCTGAATCACGGCCGGCAGTCCGTGTTGCCACAAGATGGTGGCCGTGTGGTGGGCGTAATAGAGGCACTGACCCGGCTGGTCTTCCAGCCGGCCGATCTGCCGCTCGATCTCGGCGATGATCTTCGCTCGCTTTCCCATCAGTACACGGCCTCCAAGACGGGATGCAGGGGTCGGATGCCGCCGGCCTTGAGCCGGACGTAGTTGAAGATCAAGGGCCGGTGCTGACCAGTCGGTAGCCGCTCGACGTAGGAATCATGGCCCCGCACCATCCCCCGCCGGCGCTCACGTTCCAGCGTCGGCGTGAGCAGTTTTGGGTCGAAGCCGAACGATTCGACTTCCTCCGGTTCGGTTCCCTGGGCCTGGACTGCGGCCCAAAGGCCGAGAATCCGGTAAAGCCGGGCCTGCTCTTCGCGCCGGGTCGTAATCCTGGCAAGTGTGTCTTCAGCAGGGGTCATGGTTCAATGATGCCGCGGAAAAGGTGAAGGGTAAAGGCATCGGGCGGGCTTGCATCCGCACTTGACTGCATTGCCTGGGTGACTCTGTCTATTGGGCTACCGACGCCACGGCAACTTCGCTTGCCATCTCCACTACCAGCCGGAGCAAGAAGTCCTGGAAGTCACGGCTGGCGTCGGTCGCGCCCGTGACCGAATGGGCAACTTCCTCCAAGGCAGTCTTGAGCACCATCTTCGTGACGCCGCTGGCATGATCCTCGGCGATGTAGACGCCCGTGTCGTCGCAGAAGCCCAACAACCGGCTTCCGCCGTTCATCACGTCGCGGAAGCACCCGACCGCCGGCTTCGCCTTGTCGTTGGTCATGTTCAGGTTGACCAGCCAGCCCCAGACCGTATCGACGGCTTCAATGGCGGATGGCGTGGCGGGCAGCTTCTCGCGGCCCTGCTTTTCGTTCTCCGTGAGCACCTGGGCATCGGTCTTGACGCCGAAGCGGGCGGCGGCCGTCACGATGTTGTCGGCCCGGATGGATTTGGCGGCGTAGCCCTTCCTCTCCACAAACTCGACAATGGTGGCGGATGGGCCGCACAGAACCGCATCACCGGCCACGGCTTGCCACGCCTGCTGCCAGTTCTTTTGCTGCTCAGGCTGGGGAGTCTCCCACGACGGGCAGATGTAGTGCGGGTCCAGCGTGTCCTCGAAGGTCGGCCTCTGGTCCACCAGAGCCTTGAACACCGGGACCAACTCCGGGGCGGACGCCTTGCGGTACAACTTGGCGATGGCCGCCTTGATGGTGTAGTCGCTGCTGTTGCGGCACTCGTCAATCTGCAACTCGGCCTGCTTGAAGTTGTAATCATAGACCGAATCGTCGGTCGCTTCCTCGATCTCGCGGACCCAGACGCCGGCACGGTAGATCACGGCCGTCTTCTTGCCGTTGAGGTTCCGGGTGGCCTTCGGCAGGAACGACTGTTTGACTTGCTCGGGGCGACCGGAGAGGTGCAGGAACCGTTTGGGCAACTCGTCCAAGTACCGCTGCACTTCCGCGTTCAACTCGACGTAAACGCGGGTGTAGCCATCCTTCGCCTTGACCTTTTCGTCTTCGACTGGCATGACGCACAGCCGTCCATCCGAAAGCGCCGGGATGAACTCGCCGTTCTCTTCGCGGAGCGTCCGGTCGATGGCGTTGCTGATGAATTCGCGCATCGCCATGCCCAGGTCGGTCCAGTCAATCGCGCCAAAGTCGAGCACCCAGCCCAGGTCAATGGTCCGGGTGGACGTGCCGCCCAACTTGCACATGACCCGCTTGACCAGCTTGCGGGTCAGGCCGTCGTCGATCTCGTCGTCACGGGTCTGGAAGTCAAGGCGGGTCTTGCCGCAGTAGACGACAACCTTGAGCCCGGCCCGCAAGAGCACGTTGATGGCGTGCTTGTTGCCGCTGCCGAATTGGCCGATCGCGCCTTCCACGCCGCAATCCCGGGTCGTGCTGACGCCGAGCAGGGTGAAGCCTTCCACGGGAGCGACGCCGGGATTCTGGACGAGAAGAAACATGGGTTGTGCCTCAAGGGTGTAACGTCGTGGATTGAATTTGTCTGGATGGCGGCAGCCGCCAGTTCCGATTTTGAGTCGCGGTCACAAGGTCTCGTCGGGCATCCTGTCCAATTGCTGATCCTGTTCGGTCAGTTGGCCTTCGAGTTGCTCAACCTTTCCTTCCAATTCCTTGATCCGCCTGATGGCGATGCCCAGAACTTCCGACTCCCGGCCGCCGACGATGCCCAACACGCCACGCAGTTTGTCGAGATTGCTGCTCACTGGCTGTCTCCATTGCCGTTGCCCAGGTAATCGACCACGGCTTGCCACCGCCGGGACACCTTGCTTAACTGCTCGCGGCCTGTATCCCGCCGGCCCAAGGCTTCCTGCCAATAGTCCTGGTCGATCCGCGCCGTCACGGCGTCCCGGATCAGGTCCGCCATCACTTGGGGTTCCAGTGCGTCCAACTCCCAACTGTCGTCGCCGCACTTCTCCCGGTATGATTCGTAGCGGGCGTCCGTGGTCTTGGCGGGATTGGGTGGCGGTTCGTACTCTTCGATCTGCTCCCAGGTCAGGGCGATGCGGTCGATGATGGCCGTAGAGCCGAACATTACCAGTCGGTCCTGGATGTCGCGGGTCATGTCGAGACCCGAGGGGTCATGGTCGCCCAAGTGGACCACCACCGTGGTCCGCCCGCCCTTCTCGTGGCCGATCAGGCGTTGGGCCGCGCCCCACATTTCGCTCTGGCTGGTGTAGCCCTTGCAGGCGAAGAACGGCACCTGCAATTCGGTGCAGATGCCCTCAATCACACCAACCAGGGCTTCCTTTTCGATCCACACTTCGACGTAGTTCTCTTGCTCGGCCCACAGGTCCACGGTGAACTGATCGGCGCAGGCACGGATAATGGAGTGCGGGCTGGACCAGGACGAATGGGTCTGCAAGTTCCGCGTGCGGTCTTCGATGGCGTTCCAGTCGATCAGCCCCGCCAGCCGGCCGTCGTTGATGATGTCGCCGAGGTGCTTGTAGTTCTTCAACGTGTTCTTCGTGTCAGCCGGCAGGCCCATCTTGATGTTGTACTCGCGGTCGATCCACGAATCGGGGAGCAAGTCCTTTGCCACGAACTGGTAGTACAACTGCCGCAGGGTCAACTTGAACCCTTGCCGCTGGTACTCGCCAATCACCTGATTGGCCTTCTGGATGATGGCCAGGGTGTCAGGGCGAAACTGTTTCTTCACGTAGCAGACGCAGGGCATAGATGCTTCTCTCAGAAGGTGTTGTCGTCAGATGGCAAACTCGGTGCAGTAGGTCTTGGCGCTGAGCAACCCAGTGCCGTTCATTCGTCGGCCCCTTCCTCGCCGCCCTCTTCCTCAATCATCTCGCCGCCGCAGCCGCAGGTCGGCTGGCCGGCTTCGTCCAGCCACTTACGGGTCATTCGCACCACGCAGCCGCACTCTTGGCAGGTGACTTTCAACATCCGCGTGGTCTGCGTCTTGGGCTTATTGCTCGCCACCAGGCGAGCGTGGGGATAAGGCCCAAGCTGCTCGACCAGTTCCTTGAGCCGCACGATCAGGGCATCGCCGGGGACCGTGGCCGTCATTTTGCCTTCGAGGCCAATGGCCTTGGCAACCCGCGGGAACGGTCCGCGATGCTTGCATTCGATGCCCACGGCCGTGTGGACCAACTCGTGGACCAGGGTGGCGGTGACTTCGACGCTCTCCTTGAGCAGTGGGGAAATGAAGACCTGGAACGACTTGTCTTCGCTCGACTCGACACCCCAGCACTCGCCGATGCGGCGGCCCTTGCTCGCCAGGGCAGACTTCGAGGGGAAGCCGCACGAAACGCGAATCTTCTCGGGCAATGGCGAGCCGATCTGCTCGAAATCGGGCCGAAGCAGGTCGATCATCTGTTGCAGCCAGTCTTCACGGATCACAGGTGTCTCTCCAAAGGTCGTGTCAGCGTAGCCTGATTCTTAGCAATACGACGAAATGGGTGAATGTCAATGCGCCGCAAAAATCGGTTCCAGGGTGCGCGGGCTCTTGATGCCGCCTAGGCACTCGGGCGCGTGGCGCTGGAACAGCCGCCACACGGCCGGCTTCGTGTACGCCTTGCCGTCGCGGGTGAAGTGGCCGTTATCGTTGAGCCACTGGGCGATCTCGACCAGCGTGCGCCCCTCGGTCCGCAGTTCCTTTAGCTTCGGGACCAGGTGGGCGTACTTCCTGTCAGTCTCAGCCCGGCGCTTCACGGCCGACCGCTGCGTTGCCTTCCTGAAGCCACGCAGGTGCTCACGGCCCAGCCACGCGCCCTCGCGGGCCGAGCCCAGCTTCACGCCGCGGGCCTTGGCAGCAGCCAGGGCCTTCTTCGTCCGCTCGCTTATCAGTCGCACCTCTTCCTGGGCCACGGCCGCCAGGATGTGCAGCGTCAGGGTGTTGGCCCCCTTGCAATCGCAGCACACAAAGTCCACCTTCGACTCCATCAAGGCCGCCGTAAACGCGACGTTTCGGGCGAGCCGATCCAGCTTGGCGACCACCAGCGTGGCATTGGAGAGCTTCGCGTGGGCGATGGCCTTCGTCAGTTCCGGTCGATCGGGGTTCTTGCCGGTCTCAATCTCGGTGTAGTGGGCGATCTCGCCGCCGTTGCGCTCGGCAATCAGCTTCGAGACATCCACTTGCTGAGCCTCAAGGCCCAGGCCGGACTTGCCTTGACGCTTGGTGCTGACGCGGTAGTAAGGAATGAAGCGTGCGGTCATCGTGGTGCTTTCTTCTAATACAAGCATACAACGAAATCGCCGCATGTCAAATTTCTGCCATGAGATTTTCGGGCCTGTGGGGGGGCGCTTGCCGAAGAATCGCGGCTTCCGCACGTGCCGAGCCGGCATTTTGGATCGCCGCCCCATGCCCAAGGGTCCAAACAGCCGAGCCAGACTAGGACTGCTAGACCTGCGGACCGACCTTTCATCGTGCGAAGTTGCCGGCCGTGAGGATTCTGCGGCTCGGTGAGAGTTTACCCACGGGATCGCCCAATCCCGGCGCTGCTTGGCTCGCCGTGTCAGGCCGATGCCTTGCCACAACGCCTGCCCCCGGGTTTGCGTCGGGGAGTTCGACGGAGTAGGATTGCATTGACAATTTGAAATTGGCGCGCGAGCGTCAAGTTGCTGCTTCTGAGAAAACGACCAACGTGAGTCTTCGGACTCTCGAACAAACGAAGCAGTGCTTGGACCGCGCTTCCCCGAAAGGGGGAGCGTCGGCCGAGTGCTGTTCGTTTGCACCCCTTGGTCGGGGTTCTCAGAGCGGTCTCGGTGCGGACGCTCCCTCTCTTATTTCGGGGCTCACATGATTGCACGCGATCTCGCTCAACGGTTCGACGAATTACGCGCGCCGGTTTCCTCCCTGCCCACTGTCGTGAGCTGGCCCGGTCTATCGCAGGTGGACCTTGTGGCCGACATCGTTCTCACAGGTACATCATGTTGATCGCGGAAATGCGGCATCGACTGCAATCCCTCGGCTGGAAGGCCCTCGACGGCGCACGACAGGCCGCCGATGGAAGCTGGTGGCTGAGTGCCAACAGTTGCGGGCATACCGTCGTGGCCCTTGTGCGCCTGATGATCCGCATTTGATTCCTGGAGGAAAACAAGTGCGGGAAACCTTGTTGACAATGTTCGGAATGAACCGTGGCCGTCTGGTCGGCCACCTGTACCTAGGGAGTAAGTTGGCGGGCCCGCGTGAGTCCGTCGGCCAAACAGCTCTCCCGAGAATGTGGGACACAGGCGACACCTCATAGCCGTGGAAGTCCTGCTAGGTAGAGTCCATGCATGGTTACTAACAGAAATCGACAAACACCTTCGGGAAACGACGCCCCCGTTCCCGCTAACATTGAGGTTGTCCGGGTGTCGTTGACCCGGAATAGGGAATGGCTCGGACGGCTGGAAGCCTTCAATGGCGGCGACCAGCCCAGGTGATCGAACACGAGATCATGCGATTCGCAGGAATAACCAGTGATCCAACGATGTTCCGAGGGAGCAGCAGACCGCTGTTTGGTGTCCAAAAGTCGAGACCTAAACGTGGACGCGAGTGTGCCAACAAGGAAACCAGGGAAGCTCGTCCGAGTAAGGTGATCGCGCAATCGGGATGGCGTAAGCCACCCCAGATTTCACCGATGAGGCGGACGAGTGGCGGAGCCGCCGTAGTAGTCGGAGGTCGGGAAAGCCGGCCACAGGGCGAAGGGCGGCAGGATGTTTCGTTCTGGACAGCGGAAAGGTTCGCAAATTGGGAGGGTTCCCGATGAACGTGGAAGTGGTCCAGAGAAGACTGTGGGAACAGTCCAAGCAACATCGAGAACACAGGGAATCAGATAGTCCGCTATTCCCCGCAAATCGTTAAGAGAAGCGGGTGCGGAATCTGATGGACCTGATGCACCAGCCGCAATGGATTGCGGCGGCGTGTGATCGAGTGCTGAAACGTTCCCGCGGCAAAGCGGCTGGCGTGGACAGAGTTACGGCCCGGCACTTTGAAGTGCGAAAACGGACGGAACTCGAAAAGCTGCGCCAGGAATTGAAAAGTGGGACCTACCAGCCTCAACCGCTCAGGCGTGTGATGATCCCCAAGGCCAATGGTAAACAGAGGCCGCTGGGTATTCCTTGCCTGCGTGACAAGATCGTGCAAGAAGCCATTCGCATGGCGCTCGAACCGATCTTCGAGGCTGAGTTCCACGACAGTTCCTACGGGTTTCGGCCCAACCGAAGCACGCACCATGCGGCCTTCCGCTGTCTACAATTGATGGCCTCAGATTATACCTGGGTCATCGAGGGAGACGTTAAGGCTTGCTTCGATGAAATCTCTCACAGCGCCATTCTTAGCTGCTTGCGGGAGAAGGTGATGGATCGCAAGTTCCTCGACCTCATCCGTCGCCTATTGAAGGCCGGGGTGAACGTCGATGGAGTGGTCCATCCAACTGAGAAGGGCGTGCCCCAAGGCGGGGTTGTATCTCCACTGCTTTCCAATGTTGTCCTGAACAAGCTGGACTGGTTCCTGCATGATCGGGGCAAGCATGGCCGAGCACGGAATCAAGCTTCAGCCAAAGGCATCCCGAATGTCAAATTTACGCGGTACGCGGACGACTGGTGTGTGTTTCTCACGCGAACATCAAAGCGCCATGCCGAGAAGTTGCGGGACCAGATACAGAGTTTTCTCCGCCAAGAATGCGGTGTGGAACTCTCACTGGAAAAGACCCACATCACACACGTTCGTGACGGCTTTGACTATCTTGGCTTCCACTTGCAGGTAGGATGTGGCCGGCACGGGAGGTACGTGCCGAAGATCAAGGTTCCAAGGCGGGCGGTCACCAATGCCGTGCAGAGGCTCAACGAGGCTATGCGCCATCGGCCGCTTCAAGAGAGCAGCATGTGTCGAATCGTTCGTGGTTCGGCGGTTGTGCGTGGATGGTCCAATTATTACAAGATCGCCCATAACTTTTCCAAGGCGGCGAGCTTGCTGGATCATCATGCTTTCTGGATTGCGACCAAAGCGCTATGCCGTAAGTTGGACCTTACCACGGCGCAGTGCCTTGCTAAGTAGTTCTTGTTGCCGAAGGCACGTTTTTTTGTTTTACTCGATTATGGTGGCTTGCGTTTTACGGCACGACCGAGTTTGGTGTGTCAATGTAGGCGAATCTCGCGGTGTGGGTTGACCAAGGCGTGACTCGCCGCGTTGATCAGCGCAGGGTATCCCTTGCATCGTTATCCTCCCGCGTCACTTTTTTTCGGTGCCGTCCTCAGCCGGATGCGCGATCCGCCAACACGATCAGGTTGTGGCAGAACACGCCCAGCCCCACGGCCGCTGAAAAACTCCTAAAGCCTTGAAAGAAACAGCGAATCAGCCGAAATGCGCGTTTCAGACCGGAAATAGTCCCCTCGATCCCAGCCCGAAACGCCTGCCAGTGTGCCAACACCTTGTCGACGAAGTCCTGCATCCGCCGGGGGATGGCCAACGTCTCCACCTGCTCGGCCAACTCCTTGAACTTCGCCTCCGCCGGGCAGAAGCCCTTGTCTGCCGCCAGGACCTCCGGCCGGGTGCCGAAGAGCTTCTCGTGACGCTGGATCACCGACTCCGTCAAGTTGCAGTCGGGGAGTTGCTTCTCATAGACCTCGTAGTCGGTGATGAACTTCTCCGCCGCCTGGCACAAAAGCACCTTGTGGCCAAACTCCACCGGCTTCTCACGTCGACCACGCTTGATCAGTTCGGTGTGCTCTTCGAAAAGGCTGTACACCCGTTGCGAGGCCGGAACCGTCTCGCCCGCGATCTGGGCGCGTTGCGCCGTGGCGACGACCGTCTCCATCGAGGGCAGATAGGCATTCAGTTTCAAGGCCATGGCCGTCAGAGCTGCGTTACCCTGCGCGGCGGCGTTGCCGCAGAATTCCCCGGCAATCGCCACGATCCAGGCCGTCCGCTCGATCAGCGTGCGGAACTCCGCTTTCACCTTCCGCTGGCGCGCTGCCGACTTGCTAGGCATGTAGCGGGTAACATACAGGAACAGCCGCTTGACCTTGCGGTTGTGGAAACGGTGCAGGCAGCTTGCCGGGGCGATCTCTCTTGCCCGTTTCAACAACCGTGACGCCACCCGCCAGGTGTCCCACAGCAGCGAAGCATCCGTGGGGTAGTGGATGTTGGATTCCACGACCGTCGTGTCCGTGCGGATGACGTCGGTGCTGACCGCCTTCTGCGCAACTCCATAGCGGCCCAACAGTTCGTTGACGTGTCGCCAGGTTTTCGGCTCGATGGCGAGGAAGCACTTGTCCAGGAAGCTGAAGTCCATCACCGCCCGCTTCCGCATACGCAGGAAGTCCTGGAGGAACGGTTCGCTGCCGATGCGGATGACGGCGTCGCGAAAGGCCAGCCCTTCGCAGTGCTGGACGATCAGGGCTCGCAGGATGTTCTCCGAGGTGTAGTCTGCCCCTCGCCCCGTGGCATCTCCCTGGGACAGTTTCAGCAGGTCCTTGTGTACCGCAGTCAGAACCTGGCGATTGGCGTCGAGCACTTGACTGATGGCCCGGTATCTGACACGATACTCACGAACGATCTTCGGCAATCCTTGGTCACTGGATTCAAAACACAACACAGCTTCCATCTTCTGACGCATCCTTGTTCTCCTTGGCGTTTGGCTAAACGATGTTGCCATAAGGATAAGGATGCGTCTTTTTTATACAATCCCGACCGCGCGAAACTCGGTCGGGAAGTTCCCGCAACAGAAACTAAGTACCGGACGGGCAACTATATCAGCATGGGCGAAGGCTGCATGTTGCGGAAGGCTCAGGACACGAAAATGTCGCTGAACTACCGAAAGCCCGACGCCTACGACCCAGGCACAGGCAGCTACCTTGACGATCTTGATTGGGAAGCCGACTTTCAAATCTACGAATGGCGGCGATCTGGGAGCATGGACCTCAAGGTGCTGGCGCTTCACCGTGACGGATTCCGTTGCAGGAAGTGCGGCACCACCGTGACATGGGAGACTTCAGAGGCCGATCACATTCAGCCCGTGAGTCAATTTGCCAGTTTTGCAGAATCCCACTCCTTGAACAATGTGCAGATTCTTTGCGATACCTGCCACGAGGAGAAGACCTATGCAAAGTAGAGTCAAGAAACGTCTGGAAAGCCGGATGCTTGGAAACTTGCACGTCCGGTTTGGGGTTGGGGTCAAGGTGGAACTCCTTGGCCTACACCACGCCGATAGCCGTGAAGAAGTCTGGTCACTCGCCTGCTCGATGGCGGTGAAACTTACACGCGACGGCCTGGCGAAACCCCAATGACCGATCGCACCGCTCCTCAAAGATGCGCAGCCATGAAGATCGACGACCTGCGCCAGCTTGTCGAGCGGAAGACGGAGACCGTCAGGCGGCTTGAAGCGGAATTACAGAAAGAGGATGCGGAATTGGTCGAGTTAGAGCGGCAACTTGAAACCCTGGAAGACGAACGCGAGCCAGGATGAAACCATCAGACCTGCGGATAGCCGTACTTCTTTCGGAACGCGGAGTCCGCGCGCTTGACCACCAGCGCCGCGTAGACCGCATTGCTGTCCTCGCAGCCGGCGACGGCCCGCTTCCACTCGTTGACCATGTAGCGGGTGACGCCCCAATAGTGCGCCACGGCCACCTCGTCTTCCTCCGCCACGGCCCGGACCAGGCTGGCGAACAAGATCGGCATGAGACCCTTATGACGGCCACGCTTGCAATGGAAACCCGGCCAGGGGATCGGCGTGTTGGTCATGCCCTCCACCACCACGTCGCCGTAATACTCGTCGTGGACGGTTGCCCCGACTTTGACGGCCGGCGGGGTGTACGGGCCCTCGCGGAAGTCGAACCGATAAGCGGGTGGATATGCCACGGTGCTCATGCTGACCTTTCCATCGCCTTGATGACCTGCGGATGGCCGCCGCGATCCTTGACCTTGCCCAGGAAATCGTCGCCGAGGTAACGTTTTAACAGTCGCCACACAGAGACCTGGTTAAATGGAGTGCCGACCGTCGTCAGATGCCCACGATCGTTCAGCCATGCGGCGATCTCGTCCATCGTCTTGCCCTCCAAGCGCAAACGCTTCAAATCGGGCAAGAGATACTCGTAGGTCTGCCGCGTGCGAGTCTGCCGCATCTTCACCGACTGCGCGATTGCCTTCCTCGTCCCTCGCAAATGCTCACGACCTTCCCAATGACCCGGCCGAGCCGAACCCAACTTGATCCCCTTCGCCTTGACGGCGGCTGCCAGACTCTTGCGGGTCCGGTAGGAGATCCTCTGCGACTCTTCCTCCGCAGCGGCCATCAACACACCGACCGTATGCGAGTTGCAGTGCTCATTGTCGAGACACACGAAGTCCACGCCCGATTCCAGCAGCAGGCCCAGGAACTTGGCGTTTCGCACGAAACGACCGACCTTGACGATCACAAGGGTAGCGCCGGCCTCCTTGCACTTTTGGATGGCCTCCACCAGGGAGGGCCATTTTCTTCGCCCTTCGACGTATTCGCCGGCAAGGCCGCCCCGGTTGTACTTCACGAACTCCGTGACCGCCGGGCGGTCTGTCTGGCGAAAGTGATAGGAAATGTAGCTGTTCATCTTGACCCTGTTTACCTGCTTAAACACAATCAGAATAGCCGATCTAGGCAAGTATGCACCATCTTTATGGAGAAGTCAAATGGAAGTCGAAGCTGTCGTGACCCCATTGCTCGCTCTCTTCCGTTCTGACACGCCTGCATATCAGCCCAGCCATCCTTCCGGCCCGCTGTGTCTGGAAGACGGCAACCCGCAGGCATCCCTTGAAAACCTCAAGCGGCTCGGATTGGAAGTCCAGAACATCTGGGTCCGCAAAGGACTCTCTCGGGTCTTGATCCAATTCGGCACCGGGGAACAGTACCTCGCGCTGGGCCTCAGCGCTCCGAAGACCTTAGCCCGCATCGCCTCCGACGCCGGCCTGGGCGACAGCGACGAGTTATACGAAATGTACCGCGACCTCCCGGACGAGTATGACGGAATGCTGCCAATCACCGCACACCCGATAGCAGCGATGATCCGAGCCCTTCCGCCCCTCGACGCCTGACGCCCCCCGGTTGTTTTTTGAGCCAAAACCGCCGAAAAGCGCGGGTGCCCCGATTTGAAAGTCGGGTGCCCCGATTTCTAAAAGGGGGCACCCGCGAAGTTTTCAACTCAACTCGTTCAGCAGCAAAGACTTACTGCACAAGTGGACTGTGGGTCGGGTGCCCCGTTTTGGACCGAGGGGCGTGAACACAAGTCGCTTGCTGGTCAATGGTTAGAACCGATCGGGTGCCCCGATTTGCATTTGGGTGCTCCCTTTCCCGGGCTTATTTTCTATATATATTGTGTTGAGATTCTGATCTCTTTTCTTAAGCGCCGATAATGGGAAAAAGGGGCACCCGAAGGCAAATCGGGGCACCCGCGCTAGTTAAGTAGCTGCTGGAAAAGGACTTAACGGATGCTCCATTTCGTGTTTTTCGGGGTCAAATGGGGCACCCGGGTGCTCCAATTGGAGCACCCGCGCCGTCGATCCCCATCTCGCGGATGGATCGTCGCCGGTCTGCGTCGGGGCGGAGCCCCTGCGTGTAAACGCCCGCTTGCTCACATGGCGGTCCCCCATCTCTTGGACGGCATGGGTTGGAGCGAGCCTTCAACTACACGTTGATGAAGGCGTCGGCAGACCCTCGGCAGGTCCTCGCCGGGCCTTCTGTTTACACTGCCGCGTCAGCCCTCCCGTTTTTCGCAGGAGCACAGACAGAGGAGCAAGCCCGCGCGCCGGCCGTAGCGATTGTGTCGATGTTGCCGATTTGACCCACCCTCCACCATCCATTTTCCGGCATTATCGCTACAACTCGACCGCAATAAACCCCCGTCCCCTCTATGATCGGAAGGGTTGCGTTTGCTTGAATGACGGTCAAAGCAAACCGAACTAGGCAGACAACGGGCCGCGGGTCCGCTCACCCGGCCGCAAACCGCGGGTTTGACGCCCAGGGACGGGCCGCGGGCCGATTGCAACCCGTTATCGGGGTTTCCCGTCAAGAAGTCTTGCTCCCTGTTGGACGGCTTATGCGGTCTGGACGGTTTATCATGCCGGCAGCCGACAGTTCTTGTCGACCGCAACGATTTGACACGTGACGCAAGTCGTGATGATTGCGTGGGTTATGCCGACATGGCCGTCGTGACTCGGCGCGCGGTTAGAAACATCGGTAGTAACCACGAACTTCTAACCGCGCGCGAGAATTGCGTGATTCGCGTGACGTAACACGTTACCCGCAAGCGACTTAGATACATTGCCGCGCTTCTAATGGCGCGCAAGACTTGACCCGCAAGCGACTAGATACGTTGCGGCATGAGTACAACGGGCCGCGGGGCCGGCCGCGCAGACAGTATCTATACGGCGCAATTCCGGCGCTAACTCGGCGCTTGCTCACCTAATCCTTGCAACCCGCAAGATTCTCTCTTCTCCAGCGCTTTCCGCGCGGATTCCGCTCAAGTTTGCTTGACCATATTTGCTATGTGGACGACATGGGTGCATACTTGATTAGTTCGGCCAGTGAACAACATGCGCGAATACTAGCAACAGTGAGGGTCAACCATGTTTTGGGTCACTCGGAAAATGACGGGAAAAGTTGTCGGGCGCAACGTGCCGCAAGACTCGCTTGACGCCTACCTATCGACCCTGCCATCCGGGGTTTACGGGGTGGAAGACTCGGAAGGAAACGAAGTCAAACAAGTTACGGTCAAGGCCGGTCGGGTTTCAACAAGGAGTTAGCACCATGAGTAAGAAACATTTTCGGGCGCTTGCCGATGCAATTGCCAGCATTGCCGACAAGGCGGAACGGGAGCGCGTTTGCGATCTAGTGGGCGCGGTCTGCGCCGGGTGCAACGGTCGCTTCTGCTGGCATACGTGGCGCGCGGCTTGCGGGGTCTGACAAATCTTCTTGGAGGGTAGCACCATGTTGGCAACGAAGAAAACCATTCTGGGCGAATTCACGGTTGAATACCTGGGGATTGATTCCCCCTCCTACTTCCCCGGATACGGGATTGCGTTTACCCCGTTTGATTTCTGCGCCTACGGTATCGGGGACACCGAAGAGGAGGCGCTAGAAGACTGCTTGGAAATGATGGCGCAGTCGGCCGGTTTCGATTTCGACGAAGAAACGGAGCAACGTATCCGGGCCGCATACGGCGCTTGCGACACTACCACGGTTGCCGATGCGCTGGGGTGGTCAGAAGAGGAAACCGAAGAGGTTTCGGATAGCGGGGAAGGGTGCTATTTCCACGTTGGCATTAGGTGGAATGAAAAGACGAACTAGCAACCGGGAGCAACTACCATGATTCGGTTTCGATGGTTGACGGGCGATAGGGATTTTCTGACCTACGGGGGCAAGTGGATTTCCACCCGTCAGAATAACGGGGAATTCGATTACTACCTTGTAATTGAGTTGCTCAACTGGCGGGAAACCGTAGGGGAACGGGAGGCACCCGCGGAAACCTACAATGTTTCCCTGTCTGTCGTTTCGCCACAAGAGGCGCAAGGAAAGATCGGCGCGGCGCTTGAGTGTTGCGGTATCACGGAGGGAATGCTTCAGACCGCAACCGGGAACGGATACCGCGATTCGGTTCTAGTGGAAGCGCTCTATGCCTACGGGGTACATACCCCGGTCTGGAATAAAGACGGGAACAATTGGCGCGCCCTAATGAGCGAAGCGCGCCAAGAGGCAAGGCAATGCGAATTCCTCTTCGGATTCTACCTTGACCGGCCGGTCAATCGCATCGGCACAACGGGGTGGGAATCGTTACGGGGTGACTTGACCAGCGCGATTGACCGGGTTTGCAACTAGGAGCAACTACCATGAG
>Ga0302320_10004077_pt1 | contig 33325 bp, 29 predicted proteins | sample Bog_T0_3_FD_202130 | JGI IMG/M metagenome (GOLD analysis project Ga0302320, IMG submission 202130) | Peat permafrost microbial communities from Stordalen Mire near Abisko, Sweden - Bog_T0_3 | ecosystem: Environmental > Terrestrial > Soil > Wetlands > Peat | place: Sweden: Abisko, Stordalen Mire... | reverse complement strand
ATCGAAATCCACGTTCTTGATGTCGCGCAGCGGATCGATCGGCCCCACGTGCGCGATCGACTCGTCTTCAAACGCCCGCAGCACGTGAATCAGCGCATCCACGTTGCGCAGACTGGTCAAAAACGCCGTCTCTTTCAGCGCTTCCTGCCCGATAGCCGCAACGTCCACATACTCCACCGTCGCGTAGGTCGTCTTCTTCGGCGAGTAGAGCGCCGAAAGCTTGTCCAGCCGGTCGTCCGGCACGCGCGCCACGCCAATATGTTCATGGCGCGAGTGGCCGCGCTCCTCAAGCTTGGCTTTGGTCAGAATCTTGAACAGCGATGTCTTGCCCACCTGCGGCAGGCCGATAATTCCAGTCTTCATGCACTTCCTATGGGGCTCAGGGCAAAGCGAGGTGCGCGCACCGGGGCATCTTCGATGATACAAGAGCAGGCAACCGGGGCCAGGCAACCCGGGGCAGCGAACAGGGATAAAATGCGCCGCCGGCCCCGGCGGATGCGAGGCGCAGCGGGCGCTCGGTCCCGGCACGGCGCAAAGAGGCCGGCCCAACGGCTTTGCTCCCATCTCAGTGAGATGCTGTCATGATCGCGCCCAGGATATCCATGCACCAATGACCAAGAATCAGCGGCCCCAGCCGCCGCGTGCGCAGGTAGATCGTCATCAGAATAAGCACTGCCGGAACAAACTGCAGAAATCGGAAGAGAAGATACTTCCAGTCGGGAACGAAGGGCAGTAAGGCGTGTTGCGCCGCCCACCAGAAGCCGGCCACCATCATGGCCACCCACGTGCGCCCCGTCAGCGCACGCAGCCGCGGCAACGCATAGCCCTGATAGATAGCTTCCTCCGTAGGCGACGAAATCACCCACCATACGGTCACGCTGTAAATGAATGCCCAAAGAGGCAGGGCATGCAGTTGCGTTAGATAGACCGATGTGGCCGTGGTCAGTGGCCCATACAACATTCTCTGTGCCAGCATGCTGCCGCCGACGATCGAGGGAAACACAAGCAGAAAAACACCCAGCCCCACAAACACATCGTGCCCGTGGCGCAACCGTAACGGCCCGATCAAATCGCGCAGCCGCAGGCCTTCTCTCCGCGTAAAGAAACGCAGGCCAACGAGGCAGCCGATATCCACAACCGTGCCGTAAACGGTCCACCACCTGCCGGCTTCATGCCATGCGCATGGGCGATGAAAGGCGAAATACCCAATCGCAAGCAGGCCTTGGACAGCGAAAAAAAGTATTGCACGCAAAGCCGCCAGAATCAGCGGACCTTTCCATGGAATGCGCCCCGCAGCCGCGCGCGCCTCAATCTCAGAGAGCGCGTTCAGCTGCACACCGGCGCCTGGCGCGGTTTCGTGCAGCTCGCTCATTGTGGATTTCCTTGCCCAGAAGCATACCACAATTTCTTGAGCGGCTCATAGCGCAGACTCAAACAGCGTTCAGCCCCGCCCGGGATAACCGGAATCAGCGCCGGCCGCACCTCGTTATCAATCTGCCCCAATGCCGGTCTTAAACTTCTGAGCAGCCGCCCCTGCTCACACTCGGTTTGACTCCGCGCTGGCTACCAGCACCACCGTCGCCAATCCCAACAGCAAAATTGCCTCCTCCACGTGCAAGCTGCGGTCGTGCAGCTTGTTGAAGTGAACGGTGGTCGGGTTGCTGGTGTCGAACGTGTTAATTGCCCCGCCCGCTGTCGCGCGGTCCACTTCCATCGCCGGCATAATCCCGAACTGCGCATAAATCGTCAGCCCTACCATCACCAGAGCCAGCGCCATTGGCGCCAGCACCGCGCGCGGCTTGTAGATGCCCCATGCCGGAGCCAGCGCCAGCAGCGCCATCGCCACCAGCCCCGATACCAGCCCCATCCCATGCAGAATTGTCAGCAGTTGCCGCACAATCATGCCGGCTGCATGCGTGTCTGGCCGCAGCGTGCCAAACGCAACCGCCGCCGTAATGGGGAAGAACACCTCAGCGCCCAGCCACACCATGAGCGCGAGATAAAGAAGCGACCGCAGCAGAGTTTTCATGACGAAAGAATACACGGCCCGGCGGAACAGGCAAAAGAGGGCAGGGAACTCAGGTCAGCGGTCAAACCTCACCCGGCGTCCCTAACCCCTAACCCCCGTCCCCAGCACCGACGGCCTTCCAATCAACCGCTCAATCCGCTTCTGGATCGGCGGATGCGTCGAGAACAGACTCGCAAACGTCGCCCCCGAAAGCAGCGGCGCAATGATGAACAAATGCGCCGAGCTAGGCGAAGCCATCAACGGCACCTGCCTGCTGACCGCCGAGATCTTTTCCAGCGCCGAAGCCAGCGCATACGGATTGCCCGTCAAATGCGCCCCGCTCGCATCGGCCTCGTACTCGCGCGTCCGCGAAACCCACAGCTGGATCAACATCGCCGCCAGCGGCGCCAGCAGCAGCATCAGCAGCCCGCCAATGCCGCCGCCCCTGCGCCGGCCGCCGCCAAACCAGAACGCCATCCGCGCCAGAATCGTGATCGCCCCGGCCAGCGTGGCCGCAATCGAGCTGGTCAGAATATCCCGGTTGCGTACGTGGCTCAACTCGTGCGCCAGCACGCCCTCCAACTCTTCGTCGGTCAGCAGCGCCAGAATCCCATGCGTCACCGCCACTGAAGCGTGGCTCGGATTCCGCCCGGTCGCAAAAGCATTCGGCGATTCCGTTGGGATGACATAAATCTTCGGCATCGGAATGCCCGCCCGCTGCGTCAGCCGTTCCACCACCGCGTACACCCGCGGCAGCTCTTCCCGCGTCACCGGCTGCGCCCGATACATCCGCAGCGCAATCTTGTCGGAGTAGAAATAGCTCAAAAAATTCATCACCGCCGCAAACGCAAATGCGAGGATCGCCCCCTGTTCCCCGCCAAAATACTCCCCGGCAAAAACCAGAATCAATGTCAGTGCGGTAAGAAGAATCGCGGTCTTGAACAAATTCATCACAGTGCCCCCAACCCTCCATTGTCGCACCCGCCGCATTCGCCCGCAGCGTCCCTGGCTTCCGCCGCAGCAACGCCCGCCCCCCTCCGCCCCGGCAGCAGATCGGCCCCGCCTACTTCGTCTGGATTTCGATCCGCACCGTCGGCTCCTGTTGCTCGTACGCGACACTCAGAGTCTGCCCGTCCGCATCGTAGTGCCATGTGCTCGCCGCGGCTGCCTTCCCATTCACTTCAACCGTCACACCGCCCAGCGGATACTTCGCCGCGTCCCACTTCACCTTCAAGCTTCCACCGCTGCCCGCTTCGCCATTCAGAATTGCATACAGGCTCTGCCTCTTCGCATCCCATCCCGCCGAGGTCAGCCGCGTCGTTGCAGCCGCAACATACGGATGATCGCCAAACTCCGGCTTGAACGGCAGCTCATAATCCATCCCCACTCCCCAATCCTTGCCGCCAAAGTAGGAGTACATGTAGGGGGCCTTCATGTCTTCGAGAAAGAAAGACGTATACCAGATCAGCCACACGCCGATCTTGTCACCGACCTTCTCCTGTAACCGGTCGTACGGCCTGCGGCTGCTGGCCGCCGATACCTCGCCGAACGCGGCATTCTTCAGATCCGGCGTCCGGCCCAGCACCGATGCAAAGAACGGATACTTCTCGTCCACCTGCTGGTACGAGAGCTGTGTTTGAATCAGCAGCTTGTAATAGTTTGCATAAAACGGGTCGCCGGTGATCGCGGCCAGGTAAGCAAAGGCCCGGTTGCTCACGCTCGCCCACGGCACATCGTACATCGGCCAGATGTTCTGCTCTTCCAGCAACCCGCGCGTTCCGTGCGCGAACCCAGGCATCTCAACCGGCATTCTCTCCAACCATCCGTAGGCGGCCACATCCTCCGCCCAATGCAGGTAGCGTGGCTCCTTCGTCTCCATGTACCTCACGGCGCTGTACGCGGCGAAATCAAAAGTCTCAATTCCGTCGTTGTCCTTGAACTGCACTGAACTCGCCGGCGGCCGCCAGGTATACGTGTCATCCTCGTCGTTGTAGTACTCGTTCACTTCGGCAAATGTCTTGTAGTACCAAGCTTCAAGTCTGTCGCGAGCCCGGTCATACTGCTTGTCGTGCGTCTCCTGTGAAAAATAGTCCAGCGCCCTCAGCGCAATCGCCGGCGCTGACCCAATCATCCCCGAAGACTTGTCATTCTTGTCATAGGAGTGCGCAAGCAGCCCTTCGGCCTCAACGTGTTGAACAATCCAATGCATCCCCAGCAGGGCAGAGTCCTTCCACCGCGTCTCGTCGATCTTCTCAACTCTCTTCCTCTCCAGATAGAGCTTGTAGAGGTTCTCCGCGCCCTGCGCCGTGTTCCACGGGCAATAGATAAACCCGGCCGGCAGCAGGTTGGGCGACTCGGCCGTGTACCTTTGCATCTCCTCATCCCAGTTGCGCGGCACGGCTCCGTTGGGCAGTTGGCTCTTCAGGAAGAAGTTCGCCATCTCAATGGCGCGCTCCTTCGCCCAGGTCTCCGAAGGATGCTGTGCCCAGTATTCGTAAAGTTGCAGCGCAAGTTGCACGTTCGAGCCCGGCCAGATATAGACGTAGTAATTGCCTCGATCGTCGGAGTTGGCCCAGGCCCGCCCGCGGTATCCTTTGCCCGGAACATAAACCGTCTGCAAAGGCGCATCCTTGTAAGCCCGCATCAGCGCCTTTACTGAATCGTCGATCGTGCGCCTCGCCGGCGTCGAGACGTCAAAGCCGCTCGTTTCACGGTATCCGCGAATGCACGCAGCTTGCGTGCCCGCGGTCGAAACGATCATGTGCATCTCGTAGGCCGGCGCGCGGAAGCTCGGATCGCTATCCGCCGGCTCACGGCTCGCCGCCTCGCTGCCAAAGTCGATCGCCGCCGGGTACCAGCGATACGGAAAATAAATCCTGAACGGCGCGCCCCCGTCCCCGGCGTCATACTGCAGCCTGCCCTGGGTAAAGTCCTGGTCCGTCAGTTTGTATCCCACACCTACAAAAGAATCCGCCCCTTCAAGGCTCTGCTTGCCAAAGATGAAAGGAACCTTGCCCACATCCGGGTATAACTCCCAGCGCCCCGCATAAGGCGGCCTCACCGGGTTCTCGAGAGGGTACTGAATAAACTGCATGGCCGCGTTGTTAAAAGGAACGGACCCATAGAGCGCATGAAAGCGCGCAGACCAAAGATAAGGTTCCACCTTGTAGTGGATCTGGTACGCGGTGTTCTCGCTCGTCAGCGTAATCGACACCATCCACTTCGACGACATGTTGCGTTCGCCGCCGCCCACAACGCCGTAGAAACGGATGGTCCCCCGCTGCGGAGTGTTCTCCTCAATCTCATACCGCGTCGCCTGGTACTCGTCCCAAACATAATTGCTGTCTTCCTTCAGGAAGGTCGTGACGGTGTCTCCCAGCTTCGCGTCGCGGAAGAAGAACGTGCCCATGCCGTACTTGTCGCCGTCGCGGTAAAAGGCCAACCTGCAGCCGAGAGCATTGCTCAGCGTTACGTCCTTGCCCTGAATTGAAATGATGTTCGCGGCTGGCGCCGCCGCTTGTCCGCCGTTGCCACCTGCCGCCGCGGCAGCCGTGCTGGCGTCCTGTGCAAAGGCAGAAAGCGCTACAAGCAGAAACACAAGCAGAAATCGGTTCACGAGCCGCATGGCAATCTCTCCCCTGAGAAATCTTCAGGGAGGATTGAAGCACCGAGCAGAGAATCATGTCAATTCGCACTCGGCGCCATCCCGCCCGATGCGCGACCCGGGCGAACTTCACGGCAGTTCCCACCATCGAGTTGCCGGCTTATCGAGCCCATCGACGCAAACCGGCCTGCAGATCCCTTCTGGAACCTGCAGGCCGGTTTGCAATATGCACTGCGTCTTGTTGACTCGATCCGCGCTCAGCACAGCACCGGGCTACGAGCTGCGCTTCAAGGCCCGTTTCAGCACCGTCTCCAGCGCCGCCTTCGCTTCGGCATATTCCTTTGCGTTCACTGTGCCGTTGATTTTCTCGCTCTCCAGTGCGAACATCTCTTCCTTCAGCGCGTTCAAAAGCGCATTCTGCTTGCCCGCGGGCGTGGCAACCGTCCCGCTCGCAGCCGCGCCGCCGTCCTGTGCCGCGCCGGCCGCCGGTCCCACCGGCTTGCCCAGAAGGAACGCCGCGCCCGCTGCAAGCAGCAGCGCCAGCCCGGCAAGAATCCACCACTTGTACTTGCTCAACGGGTCGGGCGTGTTGATCGGTGCGGCCAGCCCGCCGCCTGGCTGGTTGCCCGGCGCGCCGGCCTGGCCGTCCGCAGCCGCGCCTTGCTGGCCTGCCGCCGCGCCCTGTTGCTCGCGCGGCATGGCGCCCGTCCCCTCAATCGTGAACTCAATCACCTTGCCCGGCGCCGCGTTCTTGGTCAGGAAGGTCTGCACGTTCGGGTCTTCCGGCACAGTCTGGAATGTAGCTCCGGCGCCTCCCTTGAAGGTGATGCTCTTGGGCAGCAGCACCGCTACGTTCTGCGCCGCCAGCGACTCCTGTGCCCTGAACGTGAACTTGCCGTTGTAGGGCACCGTATAGCTCAGTTGAAACAGCGTGTTCTTCTCTCCGTCGTCCGGTTGAATCGGAAAGTTGAAAGAGAAGTGGCCCCGCGCTCCATCCGGATCGAGCTTGATGCTGGTCGGCAAACCGGTTGGCCGCTGAGCCTGCGCCCCTTCCACCGTCGCCTCGCCCGGCAGCACTATCTCAAACGAGTGCTGGCTCCACTGCGTCATCGGCGGCGTGCTCGTGTTGTGCACAAAGAACCGCTCCGTCACGCGCAACAAGCCGTTGTCGGTCTCCATCTCCATCACGTCCGCCTCGACTGAGACGCCCTGCACCCGCTGGGCAACGTCATACACCGCGATATCGCCCGGCGCTCCCCCCTTCGGCGCTTCAATAAAGTACTCCGCACCCTGGTGCATCGCCCGGACAAGCGCCGGTCCCTCGCCTTTCTTCTCCAGCGAATAGTGGCCGCGCGCGTCCGTGGTCGTTTGAGCCACTTCGCTCATCCCCGCCATCGGGTTCACCAGCACCACTGCGTCGCCGACCGCCGGCTTGCCCGTGGTCTTGTTGGTCACCGTCCCGGTGACTGGAGCGGCCTGTGCCGCTGCGGCTGTCAGCAGCAGGCTCAGGGCAAACATGCGAAGTAAAATCTGGCTTGATTTCATGGTCGTATAAAAATCCTATGTCTGTGTCGGGTTGAGGGTGATGCCGGCAAGGGGAGGGAAAACTCGTTCGTCCTTGCCAGCCAATGCTGCTGCATTTCGGCGCGCGCGCCTCATGCCTGTTGCAAATGCTCAATCTCGGCCATCAACTCCGCCGTCTCGTTCTCAAGCTGGCCCCGCTGCGCAACATAATCTTCTTCCGGATACTTGCCCGCGCGGAACTCAAAGCTCAGGTCGCGCAGGTTTTCATAAAGCTGCTCCTTGCGCTCCAGAAGGTAGTCCAGCCGCGTTTTCTCCCGCTGGCTGGCCGAGGCGTTCTCCGGCCAGAATGTGTAAAAGAAAAGTGCAATCGCCAAAATGGCGCCGAGGATCAGGCCCAGGGATTCGGTCACGGCTCAATAGCCTCCATCGTTGCCGGTGTCGGTCTCCCGGCGTATCTTTTCGCGCAGTTTGGCGACCGCGGGGTCATCATTTTCAGCTGCGGCCAGTTGTGTGTTGCTAACCGACCAACGGCGAACCAGCAGCACGGTACCCAGCATGGCAGCGGCAAAGACCGCGAACGGCGCGATCCATGCCACCAGGTCAAAGCCTTTGGCGGTCGGAGCGGCCAGCACCACGGCGCCGTATTTGGCCTGGAAGATGTCGAGGATCTGCTGGTCGTTCTTGCCGTCCTCGATGGCTGCGCGTAATTCCCTCAACTCGCCGGTGGAGTTGGGGCAGCCCACATGGTTGCATTCGCCCAGGATTTCGGCGCAACCGCAGGTGCACATCAAATGGTGGTTCAGCGTGTTGTAGCGCGTACCGGCATCGGTGGCGCCCAGTGAGAAGCACAGCACAACGGCCAGCGCCCCCGCTTCCACCGCTCTCCTCCAAAACATAAAACGCAACGGAGTTGCCATTACTGGCCTCCTTTTTGGGCGGCCGGCTGCTGGCTGGGGACCAGCGCTATCAGCGTACCGAATACCAGAATCACCAGGCCCGCCCAGATCCATCCCACGAGAGGATTGAGGAACGCCTTGATGATCGGCTGGCCGGTGTCGGGGTTGCTGCCCTCGTACACCACATACAAATCCCAGCTCGGAACCGAGTGGATGGCCACCATCGTCTGCGGCTGCATGCTGACCGTGTAGACCCGCTTCTCCGGCGCCATCTGGAACTCTTTCTTGCCGTTCTTTGAAACGTCAAGCAGCGCATACTGCGAGTCGTAATTCGGGTTCGTATCCTGCGTAGCGCCCACCTGCTCCAGCGTGTACGGCCCGATGGTCATCTTGTCGTGCAGCGCCATCTCGCTTTCAGTGGTGCGGTTGAAGGCCGCACCGGCAAGGCCGATGACCACGATCACCACTCCGATATGGATGATGTAGCCGCCGTATCTTCGCGTGTTGCGCCGTGTCAGCAGCCATGCGCCCACCAGCAGGTTGCGCCCGGTCTGTTTTGAAATCACCGCCGCGCCGCGCATGAACTCCATGACGATGGCGGTAAACACGCCGGCGCTCACCGCAAAGGCCACCAGCGCATAAAAGTTTCCGGCGTCAAACGCGCCGTCTTTCCACGGCCGGTCGCCCGCCAGCAGGCAAACAATCGCCATGACCCACAGCGCAATCACCGGCGCCACGAAGTTGCGCTTGATGGCCCGCATCGACGTGGAGCGCCACGGCAGCAGCGGACCGACGCCGGTTAAAAACAGCAGGAAGATGCCGATGGGAACAGCCACGGCGTTGTACCAGGGCGCGCCCATGGTGACCTTGTTGCCCACCACATACTCGCTCAGGATGGGGAACAGCGTGCCCCACAGAATCACAAAGCAGGCCGTCAGCAGCACCAGATTGTTGAACAGAAAGCTCGACTCGCGGCTCACCAGCGATTCCAGGTGGTGCTCGGTCTTCAGGTGTTTGCGCTGGAGGATGTACGTAAAGATGCAGACCGCCAGCACGATCACCATGAACGCCACAAACCACGTCCCGATGGACGACTGCGCAAACGCGTGGACAGAACTGACGAGCCCGGCGCGGGTCAGCAGCGTGCCCAGCAGCGTGAGCAGGAAGGTTGAGAAAATGAGCCACACATTCCAGCTCTTCATCATCCCCTTCTTCTCCTGCATCATCACCGAGTGCAGAAACGCGGTGCCCGTCAGCCAGGGCATGAAGCTGGCGTTCTCCACCGGGTCCCATCCCCAGTAGCCGCCCCAGCCCAAAACCGCATACGCCCAGTGCATGCCCAGAAAAATACCGCAGGTGAGAAAGAGCCAGGTCACCAGCGTCCACACGCGCGTGATCTTGATCCACTTCTCACCGGGGTAGCGCATCATCAGCGCGCCCAGCGCGAACGCAAAGGGAACCGAGAAGCCCACATAGCCCAGGTAAAGCATGGGCGGATGGATCACCATCTCCGGATACTGAAGCAGCGGATTCAGTCCGTTGCCGTCTTCAGGGATGGCGCCCTTCATCAGCGCGAAGGGTGGGGCGGCGAAGTTGAGGACGGCGAGAAAGAATACCTGGATGCCGGCAAGAATCGCCCCGGCGTAGGCGTAGAGGCGGACATCTGTCTTGTGGCGGAGGCGGAGGACGAAACCGTAGATGCCGAGGAGCCACGCCCAGAGGAGCAGCGAACCCTCCTGGCCGGACCAGAGAGCCGAGAATTTGTAGGCTCCGGGGAGGGCGCGGTTGGAGTGCTCCATGATGTAGGTGATGGAAAAGTCGTTGGCAAAGACGGACCAGACCAGCGCAAAGGCCGCCGCCGTCACCGCCGCGAAGCCGGCGATTCCTGCCCGCCGCGCCGTCTCTGCCAGCCGTTCCGGTGAGATGCGCGCAGGTTGGCCGGTGGCCAGCAGGCGCAGGGCAAACGCCCCGGCCAGCAGGTTATAGGCGGCCAGCGCCAAAGCAATAAGTAGAGAAAGACTGCCGAAGGTTGCCATTCAAGCTCCCTGATGATTCTCGCACGCGGGCGGGGAGCCTCCAGCGGAACCAGAGTCGATCTACCCGGAGGCAATCAGGCGGAGCGGCTTTTCCCTTAAGGAAAAGCCACCGCTAGGTCCTCGGCAAGGGCAGGGTCAATCTGGTTGCGCTCGAAATGCTTCCCAACGAGCATATTCTCACTCCATCATAGGCCCTCGGTGTGTGATCTGGCTCACACCATGGGATTCGCTCTGCTCAGATTGGGAAGGCCAACCTGTGCGGAATCAGCGCATGCCCCACTCCCAGAGGCCGAAGCTGGTTTTCTGGTCTACCGGATGCCCTAACTGCCGGGCCAGCAGAACCATCTGCCCACGGTGGTGGGCCTCATGGGCAATCAGGTAGGAGACAAAGGCCCAGGCGTCGGGCTTGAATCCTGAAATCTTCGCCGTCCCTTTCAGAATCGGCTCCAGCCACGCCCGCACGGCGGCGTCGCTGGCCGCGAGCGCCTGCTTCGCCTCGGCCACAGTGGCCGTCTTCTCCAGCGGAGCGGGCATCGATGCAGCCCCCCCAGCCTTCAGCCACATCAGCCGCACGCTATGGATGTGCGCGGCGAGGGCAGCCAGGGTGCGGCCTTTGCCGCTAGGCGTGGGCGCGGCCCAGGCTTCGGCCGGCAGCGCATCAAGCAGGTAAAGGTGAATGCGGTTGTGAATCGCAAACGACCGCAGCACGGCCTCAGCCGGGGAGAGCTGGGCTTCTTTTTCAGGTGCGGATTTGGGCATGGAGCAACCTCCCAGGGAAGATTGTGTCTAAATTACAGCCCGTGCAGTCTGGCCTCCTAGCATAAAAAGCCGGTTCCGATCGATTCTTTGCCCGGGGTTGTGATTGCGCCTGCCGAAAGCCGCGGTGGCCCGGAATGCATCCCGACCAGCCCGCAAGAAAACTTGCAGATCCTCAGGCCGTTCCTCAAGACTCTCCATTCTGCGCCGATACGATCTCCTATGGGTCGGCTTCGGATCTCGCACACCATCTACCTGCTCCTCGGCGCGGCCTTGCTCGCCGGCGGGTGCGCATCCACTTACCTGATCTTCCGTTGCGCCAGCATCAGTTCCCGGTACACGGCCATCATTCAGGGAGAGATCGCGCAGGCGCAACAGGTCCGCGTGCTGCAAGTCACATTCAAAAAACAGGTACAGGCCTGGAAAGATATTCTGCTGCGCGGCAAAGACGATGCGGCACTGTCCAAATACGATACAGAATTCCACGCCCTCAGCGCGCAGGTCGACGACACCGGCGTCAAACTGGAGGCCCAGATTCGCGACCCGCAGGCACACGCGGCCCTTGGGGAGTTCCTTGAGCGCCACGCGCTCCTCAACAGCCAATATGAAGCCGGACTAGCCGGCTACATAGCCAACCGCGACTTTGCCCAGGCCGATGCGGCTTTAAAGGGCAAAGACCGTCCGCCCACCGACATGCTTGACCAGGTGGCCGAGCGCCTCAGCGCCCTGGCGCAGACGGTGCCGGCCGAAGAGGCCATGCGGCTCCAGAGTGAACAGCGCCTTTTGGCCAGTGTGCTCATCCTGCTCTGGTCGGCTCTCGCCGCCTGGAGCGTCGTCTTTGCCCGCTCGCTGGGCCACAGGATGACCCGATGCGTCCACTTTGTCCACGATATTGCCGAGGGCGATCTCACGGTGAAGTCTCCGGAACACGGCCGCAGCGACGAACTCGGGCAGTTGATTGATGCGATGGGACACATGCGCGACAACTTGCACACCATGGTGGTGCAGATCCAGTCCGCGGCCGGCTATCTCGCTTCCAACGCCAACGATGTCTCCAACTCTTCCAACCAGATCGCCCATGCCGCGGCGGAAACCAGAAACCAGTCGTCGCAGGTTGCCGCGGCACTGGAGCAGATGATCGCCAGCGTGCGCGAGGTTACAGAGCATTGCCACAATGCCGCTCGCGGCGCGGTGGAAACCGGCAATCTCGCCTCTGAAGGCTGCCAGACCGTCGAGGCCGTTGCCCAGGAAGTGCGCGTGCTGGCCGATGAGGCCCAACGCAACGCCAAGAACGTTGAAATCCTCGGCCAGCGCTCCAGCCAGATCAGCCAGATTGTCACCTTGATTCAGGAGATTGCCGGGCAAACCAATCTGCTCGCCCTCAATGCGTCCATCGAGTCCGCACGCGCCGGCGAACAGGGCCGCGGCTTTGCCGTCGTCGCCGGAGAGGTGCGCCGCCTCGCCGAGCGAACCACCGCCGCCACCAAGGAGATCGGCGATGCGGTTCAATCCATCCAGGACGGCACCCGCGAGGCTGTCGAAAGCATTCGGGAAAGTTCTCAGCGGGTTGAAAAAAGCGTCACAACCGCCGACTCCGCCAGCCGCTCGCTCAGTGCCCTGGGACAAAGCGCCGCCGGAATGCGCCAGCGCCTCGAGCAGATTGCCCAGGCCGCCCAAGAGCAGTCCCAGGCCTCCGGCCTGGTGGGCGAATCCATGAATCAGATCGCCGCCAACATCATGGCCTCGTCAGAGGGCGCTGAAGAAAGCGCGCGCACCGCGGAGGAACTGGTGACCATCTCCCACCAGCTCAGAGAGCAGGCTAACCGCTTCAGCACCGGCGAGGCTCAAGAAGGGCCGCGGCTGGTTGCCCCCAGAGTCGCAGCCTGATCCCTACCCGAAGAGGAACTCCTTGTCGCGGAGTTCTTTGATGGTGTCGCGGAGTCGCGCGGCTTTTTCGAACTCGAACTTCTTGGCGGACTCGCGCATCTCGGTTTCGAGCTGGGCGATGTAGGCGTCCAATTCGGCCTGGGTCTTGAACTCCGGAAGGCCTGCGGCCTCGGCTTCCTCGACATCGCCGTACTCGGCCTTGAGGATTGCGGCCAGGCCCATATCCATCGTGTTGACGATCGACTGCGGGATGATGCCGTGCTCCTCGTTATAGGCGCGCTGGACGGTGCGGCGGCGATCGGTCTCGTCCATCGCGCGGCGCATCGAGTCTGTGATCCGGTCCGCATACAAGATCGCCTTGCCCTCCAGATGGCGAGCGGCGCGGCCCATGGTCTGGATCAGCGACCCCGCCGAGCGGAGAAAGCCTTCCTTGTCGGCGTCCAGAATCGCCACCAGAGAAACCTCCGGCAAGTCCAAACCCTCACGCAGCAAATTAATTCCGATCAGCGCGTCGTACTCGCCTTTGCGCAGCCCGGCCAGCAGTTTGACGCGCTCCAGCGTCTCAATCTCAGAGTGCATGTAGCGGCAACGCACGCCGACCTCGGTGTAGTAGCCGGCGAGATCTTCGGACATGCGCTTGGTCAGCGTGGTGACGAGGACGCGCTCGTTGCGCTTGGCGCGGTCGCGAATTTCGGCGAGGAGGTCGTCGATCTGGCCTTTAACGGGGCGAATCTCGACCTCGGGATCGACGAGGCCGGTGGGGCGAATGACCTGCTCGACGACGACGCCGGCCGAGCGGGTGAGCTCATAGGGGCCGGGCGTGGCGGAGACATAGATGGTTTGGTGAATGCGGTTCTCGAACTCCTCGAATTTGAGGGGGCGGTTGTCCATGGCCGAGGGCAGGCGGAAGCCGTAATCCACTAAGTTTTGTTTGCGGCTGCGGTCGCCGAACCACATGCCGTGGACCTGGGGGATGGTGGCGTGGCTCTCGTCCACAAACAGCAGAAAATCGCGCGGAAAATAATCGAGTAGAGTGGGCGGGGCCTCGCCGGGCAGGCGGCCGGAGAAGTGGCGCGAGTAGTTCTCGATGCCGTGGCAGTAGCCCATGGACTTGATCATTTCGAGATCGAAGCGGGTGCGCTGATGGATGCGCTGCGCCTCGACCATGCGGCCTTCGGCCTCGAGTTCGCCGACGCGCTGGTTGAGCTCGGCGACGATGGTTTCAACCGCCTCGGCCTTGCGCTCGGGCTGCATCACGTAGTGGCTCTTGGGATAGATGGGCAGGCGCGAGTACTTCTGCTTGACGGTGCCGAAGAGGGGGTCGATTTGCGAGAGCGATTCAATCTCGTCGCCGAACATTTCGATGCGGTAGGCGGTCTCGTCGTAGGTGGGATAGATCTCGATAATGTCGCCGCGCACCCGGAACGTCCCGCGGCGGAAGTCGGCATCGTTGCGCTCGTAGAGGATTTCCACCAGGCGGCGCGTAATGTCTTTGCGGCTGATGTGCTGGCCTTTCTCAAGCAGCAGCAGCATGCCGTAGTAAGCCTCGGGCGAGCCGAGGCCATAGATGCAACTAACCGAGCTGACGATGATGGAGTCGCGGCGCTCAAACAGGGAGCGAGTGGCGGAGAGGCGGAGCTTGTCGAGCTCCTCGTTCACCGTGGCTTCCTTTTCGATATAAAGGTCGCCGGCGGGGATGTAGGCCTCGGGCTGGTAGTAGTCGTAGTAGCTGACGAAGTATTCGACGGCGTTGTTGGGGAAGAACTGCTTGAACTCGTGATAGAGCTGCGCGGCCAGTGTCTTGTTGTGGGCCAGAATCAGCGCCGGCCGGTTGGACTGCTCAATGACCTTGGCCATGGTGAAGGTTTTGCCGGAGCCCGTGACGCCCAACAGCACCTGGTGGCGCTCGCCGGCGGCGAGGCCCTGGACGAGCTCGTCGATGGCGCGGGGCTGATCGCCTTTGGGCTTGTAGGGGGTCACCAATTGAAAGTCCATGGCAAGGATTATACGCGAATTTGGCGAAGAAGGGGCGAAGATGTGGGGGGAGTTTCAGGACTGGCGGCAGGTGCAAAAGTGCGCGGAAGGGAAAACCGGGTCTTACTAAAAGCAGACGAAATATGCGGGTTTGTAGACCTTTAGGTAGACGTCCTGGAGCAGTGAGGCCGGTGAGGGAGATTTATCGGATTTTAGGCAGAGACCTGGAGGCGGAAGGTCTGGTTATAGGCGGACGAAAAGTGTGAAAAACAGGTGAAACCAGGCTGTTTTTGGTCGTTTTTGGCGTGTTTTTGGCGGGCTATTCGCGGGCGAACTCTGGGCCACCGGGGTTGCTCTCCCAGATTCCGGAGCCCGGACCCGGGGCGTCGGGCGAGGCGGCAAGTATGATGGGGACGCTGGAGGTTGACCGATGCGGAGATTCTTGTTCAGGCGAGGGGCTTGCGCGCTGGTTGTGTTTTCGATGGCGGGGTGGGTGGCTGCGGCCCAGACGCGGACGCCAACGCAGGATGGGATTGTGTACGGGGTTGCCGACGGGCAGCAGTTGACGATGGACTACTACGCGGGGAAGGGCGCGGGTGTGCACCCGATCGTGATTGTGATTCACGGCGGCGGGTATCACGGCGGCAACTCGAAGAATGACAGCGAGGCCTACGTGGTGGATTTTCTGGCTCCGGCGGGGTACGCGGTGTTCTCCATCAACTATCGGGTGGCGCCGAAGTATCCGTATCCGTATATGGTGCTGGATGCGCAGCGCGCGGTGCGGTTTATTCGCTATCACGCGAAAGAGTGGAATGCGGACCCGGACAGGATTGCGCTGGTGGGCGGGTCGGCGGGTGGCTTTTTAAGCAACATGGTAGGGCTGAAGAATGACGGCGGCGATGCGAGTGCCGCCGACCCGGTGGACCGCATGAGCGCCCGCGCGCAGGCCGTCGTGAGCCTGTTTGCGCAGAGCAGCTTCGAGTTTGTTCCGCTGAATGGCGACGTGCACCGCTTTCTGGATCCGCTGATTGCGGCGAAGGGCGAGAAGGCGGCGATTCGCGAGGCTTCGCCGATTACGTATGTCTCGCCGGAGGATCCGCCGTTTCTTGAGATACTGGGCGACCAGGACGAGTACATTCCGTTTGCCGAGGCGGTGAACTTGCAGACCGCGCTGCACAAGGTGGGTGTGCGCTGCGATGTGATCAAGATTCCCGGCGGCAAGCATGGCACCGGGGGATGGAACAAGATTGCGGGCGTGCCCGACTGGGAGCGCGAGATGACGGAGTGGTTGAATGCGCGGCTGCATCACAAGGGACCGATTGGCGAGGGGATACGGGCGCGGGTTGCCGCGGCTGCGCAATGAGCGGGGGCGTGCCGGTTCCGCCTGGCTACCCGCAGGCAATAGAATGATCGGCTGAGTTGTCTGCCAATCATTTTCTGGGCTGAGGTGTGGGATGGATTTTGATTACGGTTTGGTTCCCGTGCTACTGGTGCTGTTCGGGGTTGCAATCATCTTTCTCTGTGTGCGCCGCATGTTCTCTCTTTCAGGCAAGAGCTACCGAACCTGGCGCAAGGTGATTGAGCGGATAGTGCTGTCGATCGCGGTGCTGTTCTGGGTTGTGATCGCCGGCAGCGCTGGCTATAACGCGATTGCGATGGGCTGGTTCCGCGCGCACAATCCGCCGCCGGGCGAGTACTACACGGTCAACGGCCACACGATGCACATCAACTGTACCGGCGCGGGTTCGCCGACGATTGTGTTAGAGGCGGGCCTGGGCAACGACGCGCTGATCTGGGGCGGCGTGCAGCCGGAGCTGGCCAAGACGACGCGGGTTTGCGGCTATGATCGCGCCGGGTTTGGCTGGAGCGATGCGCTGGCTGCTCCGCGCGACGCCGACCACATTGCCGACGAGTTGCATGGGCTGCTGACCGAGGCCAAAATCACCGGGCCGATTGTGCTGATGGGGCACTCGATTGCGGGGATTTATATGCGCGAGTTTGTCAGCCGTTATCCCGAAGGGGTGCAGGGAATCGTGTTTGTGGATGGATCGACGCCGATGCAGCAGGAGAACCCCGCGTTCAAAGCGGCCATGGGCAAAGGGCCGCCGATGTGGGTCAACACGCTGATCCAGAGATTCATGATGGACGCGGGCATTCCGCGGCTCTTCGGGCAGTGCACGCGCACGATGCCGGGGTTCGATGCGCACGCCTCGAAGCTGCAGGCCGAAGATCTTTGCCATGCGCAGATCACCGCGGTGTTGGCAGAGATGAACAGCATGGACGCTTCAGGCAAGGAGACGGTGCACAGCGGCCCTTATGGCGCGCTGCCGATTCTCGTCTTCTCTGAGGACCCGGCGAAGCGCGGCGGCATGCCGCCGGCCATGGCCGCCGCGTGGAACCAGATGCAGGAAGACCTGAAGAAGCTGTCGACAAAGAGCCGCAGGATTATTGCCAAGGGCAGCTCGCATTACATTCAGCTCGATCGCGCCGAGCTGCTGAAGAAAGAGGTACCGCTGTTTATCGAGCAGGTGCGCGGGACTGCGCCGGAGCCAACCGACTACGGGAGCACGATTACGGAGTAGGGGAGCGGCTGTGCGATGGCGCGTGGGGCTCGGTAACGGCGCGGAGTATATGCTTGCTGTTTGGGAGAACTCTGAATAGGGTGTGCCGTTGTGGTTTCCCAGGTCTCAGAATCGAGACCTGGGGCACCCAGGTTTTGTGGGGGAACGGGGACACGAGATGAAGGCGTTGGTACTTTCCGAGTACAAGAAGCTTGACCTGGTGGAGATGGCGGAGCCGCGTCCGGCTGAGGATGAGTTGCTGATTCGCATCCGGGCCTGCGGCATCTGCGGCAGCGACGTGCATGGCTACGACGGCTCGACGGGGCGGCGGCTGCCACCGATTGTGATGGGCCACGAGGCCGCAGGAGAAGTCGAGGCCGTGGGCAGCGCGGTGCGCAACTTCAGCGTGGGCGACCGCGTGACCTTCGATTCAACGGTTTATTGCGGCAAGTGTTTCTTTTGCCAGCGGGGCCTCGTGAACCTGTGCGACGACCGCGAGGTGATTGGAGTTTCAACGCCGCTGTTCCGGCGCATGGGCGCATTTGCGGAGTATGTGTGCGTGCCGGAGCGCATCGCCTATCCGCTGCCGGCCAACATGCCCTTTGCCCACGCCGCGCTGATTGAGGCAGTCTCAGTGGCCGTGCATGCCGTCTCGCTCACGCCCATCGCGCTTGAAGATACGGTGGTGGTGGTGGGCGCGGGCATGATCGGGCTGCTGACGATGCAGGCGGCGCGGCTGGCCGGTGCGGGCAGAGTGATTGGCGTGGATCTGGACGACACGCGGCTGGAGATGGCGCGCAGCCTGGGCGCAACCGATACGCTCAATTCGACCAATCCCGATGTTGCCAAACAGATTGTGGAACTGACGCATGGGCGGGGAGCGGACGTTGCTCTGGAGTGCGTTGGGTCCACGGTTCCGGTGAAGCTGGCCATCGATTGCGTGCGTAAGGGCGGCTCGGTGACGCTGGTGGGCAACGTTGCGCCTACCATTGAGCTGGGCCTGCAATCGGTGGTGACGCGGCAGATTCGCGTGCAGGGCTCGTGCGCCTCGTCGGGAGAATATCCGGCGTGCATTTCGGCCATCTCGCGCGGCGCAATTCGTGTGGAGCCGCTGCTCTCGGCTACTGCCCCGCTTGACGAGGGAGCGCGCTGGTTTGAGCGGCTGTATGCGCGCGAGCCGGGGCTTCTGAAAGTGGTTCTTGAACCGTGAGGAACGATACAAATGAGTGACATGTTCGATTTGTCCGGAAGAGTGGCGCTGGTGACCGGAACCAGCCGCGGACTGGGCCAGTATTTTGCGCGGGCGCTGGCTCGCGCCGGGGCTGACCTGGCCCTGACCAGCCGTGACAAGAAGGCGCTTGCGCCCTTTGCCGCGGAGATTGAATCGCTGGGGCGGAAGACATTTTCTGTGGATCTCGATGTTCGGGACCATGCCAGCATTCAGTCCGCGGTTGCCGCCGTTGAGGGCCACTTTGGCAGGATCGATATCCTGGTGAACAACGCCGGCTGCAATATTCGCAAGCCCGCGCTGGATGTGACCTGGGACGACTGGAACACGATTCTGGACACCAACCTGCGCGGCACTTTTTTTGTGGCCCAGGCGGTGGCGCGCGGCATGGTGGAGCGCGGCTACGGGCGCATTGTCAACATCGGCTCGGTGACCAGCGTGGCCGGCTACGCGGGCCTGGCCCCCTACGGCGCAAGCCGCGGCGGCACGCGCCAACTGACCATGAGCCTGGCCGACGACTGGGGCCGCCATGGCGTCACCGTCAACTGCCTGGCTCCGGGGTGGTTCAAGACCAACCAGAACAAGGTGATGTATGAGAACGCGGAGTGGGTGGCTTATCTTACGGATCGCATTCCGGTGAAGCGCCCCGGAAGGCCCGACGATCTGGACGGGGCTGTTGTCTTTCTGGCCTCAGAGGAAAGCCGATACGTGACCGGGCAGACGCTGCTGGTGGATGGCGGCATCTCAACCGGGGCAACCCGGGCGACGCTTCAGCCTGCCGTGTGAGAGCATGGATGTGCGTTTGTGTGCCATGGCCGGCGCGCTTGAAAAATCCGGTCCGGGACCGCCGCACAGCTTCCGCCTCTGGTCTGTTCATCTCCCCGCTGCGCAGCCCGACGAGCATGATTGGACCCGCATGACCCGCTTCTTCCGGTTTGCGCCGCTTCTGCTTTTGCTTGCGCCCTGCCTTGCCTTCGCGCAGTCTTACACGGTGAACGGACCCTTCGTTGCTTCCACGTACCATCCCATGGATGGAGCCGAGCGCTGGCAGCGATGGTGGAGTGAAGATGGCGGCTCGCCCACCGTTCACCTGCACACTCTTCTGGTTGCCGGCTCGGAGCAGATTGTGAATGACCCGCCCCAGTGGGGCAGGAACACAGGAGGCTTTTTGCGCCGCGCGGGCAGCGAGTACGGCAGCCTGGTGATCGCCAACACCGTGCAGGAAGGCATGGCCGCCATGGCGGGCACAGATACGCGCTACTTTGCCTGCGCCTGCACAGGATTCTTGAAGCGCAGCGGCCACGCCGTGGAGATGACGTTTCTCACCTACAACCGCCGTGGGCAAAAGGTGCTGGACGTGCCGCAGTTCGCGGGGCAATATGGCGGCGCGATGATCAGCACCCTGTGGTGGCCCCATCATTACAGCGCGCTGGTGCAGGGCGTGCAGGTGGGCCACATGGAGATGGGCCTCACCGGCGTCCTTCACATGCTGCAGGAGTTCTCGCCGGAGCTCAAGCGCGCGTTGCATCTGAAAAGCAGGGAATAGGGAACAGGGAACAGGGACAGGCGCGGCGACGGTACAATGTGGGCAAGCGATCAACTGGAGGGTTTCATGCGCAGGATTGTCTTTGCTTTTCTCGCTCTTGCTTTTGCCGCCTCATTCGCGCCGTCGCTGAAGGGGCAGGGCGCACCGCCGCAGGGCGGCACGGGCCAGCCCTACACCGTGGAGTACTACTACAAGTGCCAGTGGGGCCATCAGCAGGAGTTTCTTGACCTGTTCCTCAAGAATCACTACCCGCTGCTGCGCAAGGTCCAGTCCACCGGGCGCATCATCGCGTTGAAGATTGAGTCGCCCGCGTATCACACCACGGAAGACGGCCGTTGGGACTATCGCGTGACCATCACGTATAAGAACTCGACCGTGGCCACCACCGCCAACCCTGATGAAGAAGCCTTCAAGCTTGCGCTTTGGCCTGACCAGGCAACCTATAAGAAGGAAGAGCAGCGGCGCTTTGAGATCCTGCTGGCGCACCAGGATTTGCCGGTCACGGATATTACGCCTGCGGGGAAATAGGGAAGAGGGACGTAGGGAATAGAAAGCTCCTCTTGGCCGGAGCGTTGAGCAGACACGCTGCCGGCTCCGTACCTCGTCCTAGTCCCTTCGTCTCCACTGCCGTACCAGGTCTACGGCGGCCTCTGGCCAGTCGGGGAACTCGAACTCGAAGCCCGCATCGAGCAGCCTGCCCGGCACGGCGCGGCAACTGCCCAGCACCAGTTCCGGATTGGAACCCATCACCCATGCGCCCAGCCAGATGGCGATGGCCGGCGCGGGCAGGCCGTTGGGCACATCCCACGCATCGCGCAGCGCCTCCATGAAGGCGCGGTTCTGCGCCGGGTGGGGCGCGGAGAGGTTCACGGGGCCGGCCAGATCTTCGCGAGCAATCAGGAACTCCACCGCGCGCGCGTAGTCTGCCTCGTGAATCCAGGGAACAAACTGGCGGCCATTGCCTGCGCTGCCCCCCAGGCCGGCGCGCACCAGGTTTGACAGCACGGCAAAGACATTGCCCGGCGTGGGGCTGAGCGTGACCGCGCTGCGCAGGGCAATCTTGCGGGTGCGCGGGGTCTCGGTGGCAAAGAACGCAGCTTCCCAGTCGCGGACCACGCGCTGGGTAAAGCCGCGCGCCCGCGCCCACGGCTCCGGCTCCGCGGATCGCACGCCCGCCGCCTCGCGCTCCGGTTCGCAACTTTCATCCAAGGGCAGGTCTGCGCCGCCGGCGTCGACCACGCGCTTGTAGATCGTCGCCGCCGAAGCGTTCATCCACAGCCGCGGCGGGTTCGCGAGGCCGGCAATCGCCTCATGCAGCAGGCGGGTCGACCGGATGCGCGATTGGTAGATGGCTTTGCGGTTGGCCTGGGTGGGCCGGCAGTCGATGGTGTGCCCGGTGAGGTTGATGCAGACGTCGGCGCCTTCGAGATAGTCCACCCAGGGGCCGGGGTTCTCGCCGTCCCAGTGCACGGTTTGCCAGGCGGCGCTAAAGGGGCCGCGGGTCAGCACGGTTACATGATGGCCGCGAAGTTGAAACTGCCGCGCCAGCATCTGGCCCACCTGGCCGCTGCCGCCGGGCAACACAATGCGCAGCGCGCGTTCGCTGGTTGGGGCAACAATCTGCATGAATTCAGCCTACAGCGCCCGGGTGGGTTCCGGCTGAGCTCGATTTACCGGGGCGGGAAGGGAACACCGCGCAGCCGCTGATTCCGGCGCTGGTTGCGGACCTCGCGCACAATCACGATCACGATAATCAGCAGAAAGCCGAAGGGGCCGAAGAAGATCCACGCCGGCTGAATGACGCGATTGTTGCCGACACTCGATGAAGTGGCCGCGTGCACGCCGCCGAACAGGGCCACCATGTCGTGGCCCACGGTCACGTTTTCTCCGAGGCGGATGCCGCCGAAAAAACTGACCAGGTTATTGTCGATCGAGGAGTTGTCTTCCGCCGTTACCTTGCCGAAGAAGTTCACGACGTCATGCTGCGCGTCGCCGTTGAGGTGAACGTTGCCGAAGAACACCACAATGTCGCCGGTGACCTTGCCGTCCACGTGGACGCTACAGAAAAAGCAGACAGCGTCGTGAACCGGCTGGTCGGCGCTGACGTGAATGTCGGTGCCGAACTGGACCGCGTCGTTGTCAGCATGTGCCGGTGTTGCGGCTACCGCCAAGGCGGCTGCCAACAGGCAAAAGGCGAGCTTGGGCTGGATCATGATCGGCGTTTCTCCGGAAGGGTATACGCGCGCGCCCCGGAACAAATTCCACCGCAAGCTGGAGGGCCGCGCCGGGATGCCTCCCAGTCTACACGCGAGCAACCGCCAAATCGAGCGTTTTCGCACTAAGAGGGACCCTGATCGCACCCCAGGGAGAATCGCAAGGCGGCGCATACCTGGCTCATGTGCTGGGAGCCCAGTTGGCAGACGCGCTTGCCTAACCGATCCTGGGAGACGGTGACAACGTTGTGCAGGTTGATGGCGCAGGAGGTTTTCATACCGTCTTCTTCATTGAGAACAACCTCGGAGGGCACGCCCCGGATGGCCGAAGTGATGGGCGCAACGGTCACGGTGGAGAGATAGCCGAGGGCGCTTCCGCGCGTGAGGACGACAACAGGCCTGCTTTTATCCGGCGGAGCGAAGCGATAAAGGCGCACGTCTCCGCGGGCTATTCTGCCGGCCATACCGCCTCCGCCTCCCAGAGATGCGATTTGTCGTGCGTCCGCGGCTGCCGCAGATAGCCTTCACGATCGCGTTCTTCCCGGGCGCGCAACTCCATTCTGCGCAGGTGTTCCCGCAGCGCTTCACGCACCAGCGCAGAGCGATTTTGCTTTGTGTGGCGCGCGGCCAGGTCGGCGGCGTGCAGGAGCTTCTTATCGAGAACAATCTGGATTGTTTCCATACTGTGGACTCTACTCCACAGTATACTCCACATCCCGCATTAGAACAGGAACCGCATCCCCAACTGAATGCGCCGTGGCGGTGCGGCCGCGGTAATCCGCCCGAACTCGCTCGATGTCTCCACCGGATCAATGCCCTGGCCGTTCAGGTGGTTCAGCACGTTGAAAGCGCCGGCGTTGAAGCCGAGCCGCGGCGCATCCTCGTCCTTGCCGGGCGTGATGTGGAACTCGTGGCCCCAGCGCAGGTCAACGTCCATATAGCCCGGGTTGGTCTCCGTGTTGCGCGCCACGCCCGCGGGCCGGGTGTTGAACAGGTTGTCGCCATAGGCATCGGTGCCGGTGACAATGGTCCACGGCGTGCCGGTGTTGGCAAACACGCCCGCGGAGAGGTTGAGCACGCTCTCGGGATGAAAGCTGGCGTACATGCCGAGGCGGTGCCGCCGGTCCCAGCCGGCGTTGGACCACTCGTCGTTGGGCGCGTACTGGTTTTGCGGGTACCAGCCGATGCCGCTCGAGTTCGCCTCGTAGTGGGACCACGTATAGCGGCCGAATCCCGTGAAGTATTTGTTCAGCTTGCCGCGGTAGGAGATGTCGAGGCCCTCGCCGGCAAAGTAGCCCGCCGGCTGCATCTGCCGGATGCGCCCATACGCCGCATTGGGCCGCGTCGTGTAGCCCGACCCCGGCGTCGGCGCATTCACGTCCACTGAGCGGAACTCGTCAATGCCGCGTGCCGCGTAGCCGCTGATGACGCCGGTCGCCTTCTCGCCCAACTGCCGCTCAATCGAAAGCCCATATTGAATCTGGTAAGGCAGCTTGGCGTTGGGCGCCAGCTCGGCCAGGTTCGGCGGCTGCGCGCCAATCGTCTGGCAGGCCGAGACCGGGTAGCAGCTCGATGCCGGGTCGGCGGGGTTCATGGAGAGCGAAATCGAGCGCCGCCGCGCCGTCTGGTAGCGCGCCAGATCCAGCAGCGGCCCTCCGCCGAAGCGATCGTAGTAGATGCCTCCGCCGCCGCGGACAACGATTTTCTGCTTCTGGTTCAGCACCCACGCAAACGAAGCGCGCGGCGAAAAGCCCAGCCGCCTGCCGCCCAGAAAATTCTGCCAGTCGTAGCGGATGCCGGGCGTGACGGAGAACCAATCCGCGATCTTGAACTGGTCCTGGATGAACGCTCCCAGCTCCTGCTGGTGATAGAGGAAGTGCGTGTCGCCTGTGTTCTCGGAAAAGCCCGACGGTAATCCATCGGAATAGTTTTCGAGCGCGGTCTTCAGCACCGTGACGCCATCGGGGGCCAGCGTGGGCCCGAAGGTGTAGCTGCCCAGCTCATTGGTATGGTCGTCAAAGGCGCGGCGCGCAATATGCGGCGTGTCGATGCCGGCGCGGATCATGTGCTTTCCGCGCGTCCACGTGGCCATATCGTAAAAGTGAAAGTTATACTCGGTGCCGAACGAGTCGCTCTGGGCCGAGCCGGAGGCAAAATCGCCGGAGACATTGATGCGCGGCCCCTCCGCGGCATCCGTGTTGCGGTTCGAGTCGTGCTCGCCCACAATCGAAATCTGATTCAGCAAGATAGGCGACAGCGTCGAGTCCATGTGCAGCACCAGGTCGTCTTCGCGATACTCGGCGTTATAGCCGGCCGCGGCCAGCGCCTGGCCGCCCACGCCCTGGTTTTGCCCGGTCCAGTCCTCATAGCTGTACTGCACATACGCCGAGTGCTTCTGCCCAAACTGGCGCGCGGCGCGCATGCTGAACTCGGTGTCGCGCTGGCTCGCCGGAACGTTGGCGGTGAACGCGCCGGCCGGGTTGCCGGTGGTGGGCACAACGGTGGCGTTGACGACCGCGTCCTGGTCATAGAGTGTGCGGTTAAACGAGCCCAGAAAGCTGCTTTTGGCCATGTGCGGAATGGGCCCCGTCACGCTGCCTTCGTAGTTCTGCCGCTGCTCGAAGGGCTTTGAGGGCGCCAGCGCGTTTTGCGCATTCATCGCCGAGTTGCGAATGAGAAAATTCATCTCGCCGTGATATTTGTCGGCGGCGGACTTGGTGAGAATCTCCATCTGTCCCCGGCCTGGCCAGTAGTACTGCGCCGAGTAGGGGTCCTGGTTGATGCGCACCTCCTGAACGGCCGAGGCCGACACCGTGGCATGGTTGGCCTCCACGCCATCCACCAGCAGCCCGCTTCCGCCCGTCGCCGTGGCGCTGTCATCCAGAAACGTGCTCATCGCGGTTGTGTAGTCGTTGTCATAAATCGGCAGCGCCTTCAGCTCCTCGGTATTCATCACCGACGAGTCGCGATTGTCATCAGAAGCGGTCAGGTCTGCGTTGTTCTCCGCGCTCACTTGCACCGTGGTGGCGAAGGTGGCGATAGGCAGGACCACTTTTAACCGCGCCGCAATGGGCAAGGCGGCCTTGGAGGCGGCATGGGCAACCACCACCACCGGCGTGCGCACGGTCTCAAACCCGGGCTCACTCACCACCAGCGTGAAGGCGCCGGGATGCGGGGCGACCACGCGAAAGTTGCCGCTGTCGTCAGAGTGGGAGGTGCCGGTCACCGCGCCGGTCGCATCTAATAGATCCACTTCCGCGCCAGGCACAATTCCGCCCGAGGGGTCGGCCACAACGCCATTCAATGCGGGTGCGGGAGGCGGGGAGGGATTGGTTGCAACGGCTGCAATGAGTGCGCACGGCGCCGCGAGAACTACCGCGAGGGTAAGAAAGCGAATCATGGACATCTCCAAGGCAAACGCAATGGGCCGCGCAAACGTGCAATCGTACGCCGGTTCACCCCGGCCGGGACTCGGCATCCGCGGCTAACGGGATGCAGGTGAGCAGGATAGGCGCCTTCCGCACGGGGTCCGTTCACGGAATTTGCGCCATGCAACGTGTGAAACTTACACCACGAGTATGCCTGATAGACGGCTCAAAAAAGCGATTGGAAGCGCGCCTGCATCAATTTCGTAAATCGATTTTCGCAGGTGTCAGAGCTTGCGTCCACTCTGCCGCCGTATCCACAACCACGTCGGGCGGCGTTTCCATCAGGTTCTGCGGGCCAAACCCGAAGACGCACCCGATGCTCCACACGCCGGCGTTGCGCGCCGTTTCCACATCCACCTTGCTGTCGCCGATCATCACTGTCTCTTCAGGGCGCGCCCCGGTCTCCTCCATAAGGGAGACCAGTCCCAGCGGATCGGGCTTCTTGCGGGGAAAGCTGTCGCCGCCGTAGATGTGCAGAAAATAGGACGCCATGCCCAGCCCCGCGCAGATGCCGCGCGCCGGCCGCACCGGCTTGTTGGTGAGCACGGCCATCACGCGGGCCATGCCGCCGGCCGAGTCGTGCAGCTCGTGCAGGGCCTTCAGCGCCTCCACAACCCCGGCGTAGGCGTAAGTAAAGTCCAGCTTGTGCTCGCGATAGTAGTCGAGGAAGAAGGAGTAAGCGGTGGTTTGCTCGTCCTCATTCACCTGCTCGACGGGGATGTTTCTGCTTGCCGCCAGCGATCGGCGCATCAGCAGCGGCGCGCCGTTGCCCACGTAGCTGGCGATGACGGGATTGCGCAGGCGCTTGAGGCCCACATGCACCAGGGCTTCATTGACCGAGTTACAAAGATCTTGCGCCGAGTCGATCAGCGTGCCATCCAGATCGAAGACCAGCAGCTTGAGTTTTTCAACGGGAATCGGGCGAAGAACGCGAACCATGGAATTATTGTAGCGGGACGCGGCGCTTACTAACCCCGAGGAGGTCGGCCGAGTCCCGGTGACCCATCGCGGCCTATTTTTTCAGAGGCGGCGGTGGCGGCTGAGGTGGCGGCGGTACGGGCCTGGGCATTGGGGGTCAGCTTGTCCGGTTCTCTTTCAGTTCGGTCATGCAGTTTCCAGCCGGTGCATTTTGAAGACCTGGTCTTGCCAGCGGAGCATCCGCTTCGGGTCGCTCGGCGCATCCGTCGTTGCCAGTTCCGACAGCTCAGCTTCGCGGCGCTGAAGGTCTGCCAACTCCGACTCTGCCTCATCGCTATAGGTGTGATTCCACAATCTCCCGTAGTCGTTGCCGATCTGGTTCCAGGCAAAATGAAGCTTGGCCATCGTCCTGATCGCCGAGTCCAGATTCACCGCGACCGCATATGCGGTGACGACGGCCACAATGATGGAGAGGACGGCTGGGAACACCACCGGCAGCTTTGCGATGAGTGTTGCCGCGGCTCCCGAGGACAAAAAGAAGGAGATGCCGGTAATCCATTGCTTGCGCCGGGTATAAACGTTTGCCAGATCGCCAAAGTAGAGTGAACGCACTTAGGCGGAGATCTGGCCTTCCCATACATTCGTGATTTGGGGTTCGGTCAACATATGCGGACCTCCCCACTCTTCTAGACCAATTTGCAAACGGGCGGGCGGGAAACGACGGACCCCCAGCCATCCGTTCTCCGTTCCACAGTCGAGCGGTGCAAAGGTAAGCTCGGCAACCACCCCCCTGCCCCCCCTCGCCTACCAGGGCTTCTTCTTCGTGATTGTCTTGGCGACAAACTCCTGGAAGAGATTAAAGGCCGCGTTGACCGCGAGGCCGACCCCCGCGTCGCGCAGGATGACGCCGTTCGAGTCGCGGTCGGCGGCGGGGTAGTAGTACTTGCTGACGAAGCCGATGCCGAAACGATCGATCAGGCTGGAATAACAGAGCTGGTCCTTCTTGTTGTCGCCGCGGCAAACGAATGTCCTGCTCATGGCATAGAGCGCGCGCTCGCGGTTGGTTCCGGTTCCCTTATAAAAGTAGCGCGGGTCCTGTTTGAAGATGGATGTCATGACCACCTTGTCGAGCATCAGGCTGGTGCCAAAGTCGGCAAAGGCGGCGCCGTAGCGCTTTCCATAGCCCTGCGCGCCCTGGCCGAATCCCTTGTGGGTATTCTGTGCCTGCCATACGCCTGCAATGATGCCGTTGACCACAAACGACGATGGGTCGAGCCAGGTCTTGGCCGAGAGTTGCAGCTTTTGGCCGGCGTTGAGCGGAACCGCGTCGCGATCGTAGCTGACAAAGAAATTGGGCAAGACGCCTACGAGCCGCTGCTGCTCTTCAACTCGGATCTGCTGCTGGGCGAGTTCGACCTGGGTCTGCGTCACGCTCACTTCGGTCACCAGCCGATCAATGGCCAGCGTGGTCTGGGGAAGAGCGAGAGTTTGCCCTGGCAACAACTCGCCGCTTATTGCTTTCGTTGCGAAACCATTGGCGCTGAAGGTGAGCCGGTAGGCGCCGGCGGGCACATTTGCAAAGCTGAACTCGCCGCTCTCGGCCGACAGCGTCTCCTGGTCCGGCGCGCGCCCCGCAAGCGAAAGCTTGATCTGCGCATGGGGCACAGAGGCTCCGCTGGGGTCAACAACCGTTCCGCCGATGCGGCCCTGTTGCGCGATTGCCGCTGGAATCAGGGTGAGCAGCGTCAGCGAGAGAAGACAACGGCTTGCAAGCCGCAGTGGGGCGAGCGGATTACCGGGAATGAAAGCAGTCATGGCTCTTCGATGTTAGACGGTCCGGTCCGGGCTCACGAAATTGCCGCTTGCGACGCCGCGCGCCGTTACGCCCAAAAACTTTGACGAAGCGAAAATCAGGCGAGGCTGGGGCTTGAACCCGCACGCACCTCGCCTGAAGAAGTATTTTTTGGGGCCAGAGCCGGCACGGCTGGATCAAGCCGGAAATTCCCGATCTCTGCCCCCTGCTCTCTGTCGACTCAGTGGACGCGGATGTCGCCGGAGCCGGTTTCAATGCGTACCGTGGCTCCGCCGCCCTTCACCTTGCCTTGTACATGGTGGTGGTCGCTGGTGCCCTGGGTCATCATCTCCATATCGGTATGCACGTCGCCCGAGCCGGTGGCGGCGTCGAGGGTGAAGGCCGTGCCGCCGGACCAGTACTCGACGTTGCCTGAGCCGGTCTCAAGATGCCAGGGCGCGGTGGCCGCTCCGCCCACCTTGATGTCGCCCGAGCCGGTGCCGCCGCGCAGTCCGCCGCGCAGGTTGCGCAGTTCAACGTTGCCTGAGCCGGTTTGGGCCTTCACGTCGCCCTCGCCCGTCTGCTCGGCATAGATGTTGCCGGAGCCGGTCTCAACCGTGAAGCCGCCATGCAGCCCGGTGGCATGAATGTTGCCCGAGCCGGTGGAGACCTTGGCGTTTTCGCCCACGCCGTCGATGGTGATGTCGCCGGAGCCGGAGCCAGCCTCGAGAATCGCATTCTCCGGGGCCTGAATCTCGTAGTCGATGCTGATGTTGTGGTAGTTCTCGTGGCGCGCGCCGATGCGGATGATGGCGCCGGTCTGGTCAATGGGGGGATTGGCGGCGATCTCGCGCACGCGCTGCTCGCTGGCGCCCGAGCCCCAGCCGGACTTGACCCGGCCGAAGATGTGCACCTGGTTGCCGGAGCCGCGGGTGAGGTGAATGTTGCCCGAACCGGTGGAGACGGAGAGTTCCACGTGGCCGCTGACCTGGAGGGTGCGGTCAAAGGTTGCTTCAGCGGCCAGCGCCGGAAGCGACGCCAGCGCAAGCGCGACGGTTGCTGCAAGAATATGTCTCATCGATTTCCTCGTTTCAGATGCGGTTGTGAAAGCCGGACGAGGGAGGTACGAAGCCGCGGGGCGGAATGTTCCCGGAATGAACGGCATTGGCCATGAGCCTCCGATCGGGGCGGGCGCAGCGCGGTGTCATGAACGGGCGCTGAGGCCCGCGACCATTCTAGGGCAGGCGGGGTGGGAGTGGACAGGCTCGGAAAAGGATCTAGTGAGTGGCTTGCTGGGCGCCAGCCTGGCCAACTGTTTCCCAGACGCCCGTGGTCAGAAACTCGTGAATCGAGACGGCGGCCTTGCGACCGGCGCCCATGGCCAGAATCACGGTTGCGCCGCCGGTGACAATATCGCCGCCGGCAAAGACGCCGTGCTTTGAGGTGCGCATGGTTTCGGGGTCGGCCACAATGTAGTTGTGCTTGTTGGTTTTGAGGTCCGGCGTGGTGCTCTGGATGAGCGGATTGGCCGTGGTGCCGACGCCGATGATGACCACGTTGGCCGGGAGAACAAACTCCGAGCCCTTGATCTCCACCGGACGGCGGCGGCCGCTCTCGTCGGGGGCGCCCAGTTCCATGCGCACGCACTTGACGCCGGTGAGCCAGCCTTTTTGGTCGCCCACCATCTCGACCGGCGCGGTGAGCATGCTGAACTCGATGCCCTCTTCGCGCGCGTGCTTCACCTCTTCAAGCCGGGCCGGCATCTCTGCCTCGGAGCGCCGGTAGACCAGCGTAGCCGTCCGCGCGCCCAGCCGCCGCGCAGTGCGCACCGCGTCCATGGCCGTGTTGCCTCCGCCCACCACAATCACGTCGCGGTTGCGGCAGTCATACACCGGCTGGTCGTAGGCAATCACCTGGTAAGCGCGCATCAGGTTCACCCGCGTCAAAAACTCATTGGCCGAGTACACGCCGTTGAGGTGCTCGCCCGGTATTCCAAGAAACACTGGCAGCCCCGCCCCGGTGGCCACAAACACCGCGTCGTAGTGCTCGTCCTGCATCAACTCGTCGATGGTGACGCTGCGGCCCACCACCACGTTGGTTTCAAACTCGACGCCCATGCGGCGCAGGTTGTCCACCTCGCCTTTCACAATCTCCTTGGGCAGGCGAAACTCCGGAATGCCGTACACCAGCACGCCGCCCACCTCGTGCAGCGCCTCGAAGACGCGCACACGGTGGCCCTTCTGCACCAGGTCGCCGGCCGCGCTCAACCCCGCTGGGCCGCTGCCCACAATGGCCACGCTCTTGCCCGTCTGCGGCGCGTTGGCCGGCAGCCCGAGCTGGCCGCTGGTGCGCTCAAAGTCGGCCACAAAACGCTCCAGGTTGCCGATGGCCACCGGAGCGCCTTTCTTGCCCAGCACGCAGCCGCCCTCGCACTGGTTCTCTTGCGGGCAAACGCGGCCGGTAATGGCGGGCAGAACATTGTCTTCGCGCAGCTTGGCCGCCGCGGCGAGATAGTCGCCGGCATAGATCAGCGCGACCACATCTTTGATCTTCACACCCACCGGGCACTCGGCCACGCACCCCGGCTTGGCGCAGGCAATGCACCGTGTCGCCTCGGTGAGCGCGTCGGCCGTCGCCAGCCCCAGATTCACCTCTTCAAAGCTGCGGCTGCGCTGCTGCGCATCCCGCTCTGGCATGGGCGCGCGCAGAATTTTCATCCGGTCTTTCAGCGGCAGGGGATTCTTCTCAGACATGCAGCGCGTCCTTTCCGGAGGGCTCGGTCGCGTGTGCGACGCGTTCTTCCTCGGCCAGCTCGGCCGCCAGCCGCGCCACTTCCTTTTCCTTCTCAGCCAGCTCGGCGCGCAGCTCGGCCAGCTCTTCTGCGCGGTGCTCTTCAAACTCGTGCAAGGACTCGCACTCCTTGTCGCGATACATCTGGTTGCGCTGCATCAGCACCTCAAAGTTGACCAGGGAAGCGTCAAACTCCGGTCCGTCGACGCAGGCAAACTTGCTGGTGTTGCCCAGCAGCACGCGGCACCCGCCGCACATCCCCGTGCCGTCTACCATGATGGAGTTCAGGCTCACCATGGTCTTGATGCCGAGCGGCCCGGTAATCTGCGCCACCGCGCGCATCATGGGCACCGGCCCCACGGCCAGCACAAAGTCGATATGCCGCCCGGCGGCGATCAGGTCGTTCAGTTTCTTGGTCACCAGACCCTGTTCGCCGTAGCTGCCATCGTCGGTCATGATGTAGGTTTCTTTGCTGGCGGCGCGCACCTCGTCTTCAAAGACCACCATCTCTTTGCCGCGCGCGCCTTCAATAAAGACGACGTGGTTGCCCGCCCGCTTGAGCGCGTTGGCCGTGGGCAGGGCCATGGCCGTGCCCACGCTGCCGGCCAGAATCACCGCGGTGCCATACATTTCAATCTCCGACGGACGGCCGAGCGGGCCAACGATGTCGAGGATGGAATCGCCGGCTTCAAGACTGTTCATCATCATGGTGGTTTTGCCGATGCCCTGGACCACGACGGTGACGGTGCCCGCCGCCGGATCGGAGCTCTTGATGGTCAGGGGAATGCGCTCGCCCTTCTCATGCAGCCGCAGGATGAGAAACTGTCCCGGCTTCTGCTTGCGCGCAATGCGCGGCGCCTCAATGGTGAACTGCTTGATATTGAGGCCAACGTTGCGGGCTTCCACAATCTTGTACATAAAGACAGATCTCCAATAATGCCCAGGGCCGTGATTCCGGCAAGAAAACTTGACTGTTCGCCTCCGCACTCCGGCGCGGAAACCCTTTGCAGGGTCTTGCCCCGCCCTCGTACGCGGCCGGTCAACGGCCATCATTCAGAATTATTCAGCACTTGGGAAGGGAGGCGTGTGATGTGGATCACGTGCGGGCTTGGCCAGTTGGCAACCTACTGATCGACCGCTTCATCGGGTGTCAGTTTATGGATAGGCGGCGCAGCCGGCTCGGATGCCTTGAGGGCGGACGCTCTGGTCTCTGGCGGCGGCGGGGTGGGCGCCCCGAATGAAATGTTGTTTGCCGGTTCGTCCACCGCGGAGCTGTTTACCTGGGGGCTATCAACCGCAGGCGGATTGCCCGCGGCCTGGCCGTTTGCCGGGATTTTGATTACGGGGTCACTCAATTGTGGGCTGCCGAGGTTCGCGTTGCTGGCTACCGCCAGGGGCGTGGGCGCGCCGCTGCCCCAGGCAACGGGATCGCCATAGGGATTGAGCCGGAGCCTTTGCCCATACCGGTTGGCCCACGACCGTGCCGCGGCCTCCAACTCGGAATTGCCGGAGTTGTAGTACTCCTCGGCGATCTCGCGGCTGGGAAACTTCGCCAGAGTGTCGGCCAATGCCGGTTCCGATCCCGGCACGCCCAGCCGCACAAACAGCGTGTGCACGCCGAGAATGGCGGCGGAGTTATGCGCCTGGAGGGCGTCGAGCAGCGCAGCCCTCGCGCGCGCATCGCGGATGCCGTTCAGCGTGAGCGCCGCCAGGGCGGGGACAAACGGATTCTTGTCCTTCAGCAGTTCGGTCACCGGCTTGACGGCCGCGGCGCCAAAGCTGACCAGCGACGCGCTGGCGCATGCGCTCACAATCTGTTCATTGTCTTTCAGGGCATTGACGAGGGGCAGAATTGCTTCAGGGGTCTTCAACTCGCCCAGCGCGACGGCCGCATTTTTGCGCACCACGCCGTCCTTGTTCTTCAGTTGCGCAATCCAGCGCTTGGCCACACGGTGTTGTTTTTGCGCCAGGGTTTTGCCGGGAACAGAGGCTTCACTTCTTCTGGCGCCTGTGTACTCGCATGTCCAGGTCACAACCACCGATGGGGTCGCGCTGCTTTGCGCCTGGCCGCCTGAATCTACGGCTAAAAGGCCTGCGCAAAAAGCGGCGATGGCCGCATGTTTTACCCAGGCACTCGACCGGATTCTGCGCTGTCCCAACATTT
>Ga0302320_10004075_pt1 | contig 33330 bp, 27 predicted proteins | sample Bog_T0_3_FD_202130 | JGI IMG/M metagenome (GOLD analysis project Ga0302320, IMG submission 202130) | Peat permafrost microbial communities from Stordalen Mire near Abisko, Sweden - Bog_T0_3 | ecosystem: Environmental > Terrestrial > Soil > Wetlands > Peat | place: Sweden: Abisko, Stordalen Mire... | reverse complement strand
CGTCATCGGCTTTCTTCAGATCCCGCCTCGCGACGGACACCCTTGCTTAGACGGATGGTTCCGGTCATCACGGTCCATGGGGGACTTTCACCCCTTGAATGCAAGTCATACTGAGCACACCAGGCCAAAGGCCTACTCCACTGGCGTGTAAACTGCCGATTCCTCGTTGTGGAGTAGGCGTTTTCGCCTGCGCTTTTATCGAATAAGGGACTTTTTCAGCAGTCTCTGCCAATCGGCCGCAGGTTACCAACCTGCCCCACATACGCACAGCTTCCATTTCAGCCCGCCGGCGCCGGTTGCGGCGCAGCCCCGGGTTCACGGTGTTCCACTCGCTGCGGTGCGCGGTTGAAGCGGCTGGCCAGCCGATCGAAGAACAGATAGATCACCGGCGTTGTGTAGAGCGTCAACAGTTGGCTCAGGATCAATCCGCCTACGATGGTGATGCCGAGCGGCCGTCGTAATTCCGATCCCACGCCGGACCCGAGAGCGAGCGGCAGCCCGCCCAGCAGCGCTGCCATGGTTGTCATCATGATGGGGCGAAAGCGCAGCAGGCACGCCTGGTAAATCGAATCGACCGGCGACATATGCTCCACGCGTTCAGCTTCAAGTGCAAAATCGATCATCATGATGGCGTTCTTCTTCACGATGCCGATGAGCAGCACAATGCCGATGAGCGCAATGACGCTGAAATCGTTCCCTGTGATGTAGAGAGCCAGCAGCGCCCCCACACCCGCCGAGGGCAGGCTGGACAGAATCGTGACCGGATGAATGTAGCTTTCGTAGAGCACGCCGAGCACGAGGTAGACCGTGATCAGAGCGGCCAGAATCAGCATCGGCTCGCCGGTCAGAGAATTCTGGAAAGCTGCGGCCGTTCCCTGAAACGCGCCCTGAATGCTCGGCGGCATGGCGAGATCTGCCTTTACCTTATTGACGGCTGCGATGGCGTCGCCCAGAGAAGCGTTCGGCGCCAGATTGAAGGAGAGCGTCGTAACCGGAAACTGGCCCTGATGGTTGATCGTAATCGGGACCGAGGTGGTCTGCAGTTGCGTGAACGCGCTGAGAGGCACCTGGCCGCCGTTGGGAAATGCGATGGTCGATTGCACCTCGCCCGACTGCAGCGGTGACGCCGTCACAGCCGTGCCGGCTGCGCCCGCCATCCCGGAACGGATGTACAGATTGCGCAGATCCACCGGCCTCTGGTCGAAGCTCGGCTGCACTTCGAGCACGACGTGATACTGATTCAGCTGCGTGAACATGGTGGATACTTCACGCTGCCCGTAGGCGTCGTAAAGCGTATCGTCGATCGCCGTTGGAGTGATGCCGAGGCGGGAAGCGGTGGGGCGATCGAAGACCAGCTTTGCCTGCACGCCCTGCGTTTGCTGATCGCTCGCCACGTCGCTGAGCTCGGGCAGCTTCTGCAGTTCCGCCAGCATCTTCGGCGCATACGAATTCAGTTCGGCGGCGCTTGGATCCTCCAGCGTGTATTGGTATTGAGTCCGGCTCACGCGATCGTCGACGCTCAAATCCTGCACCGGCTGCATGTAGAGCGTAATGCCGGTAAGAGTCGCCAGACCCGGCTGGATGCGGCGAATCACGTCGCTGGCATTGATCTGGCGCTGCGCGAGAGGCTTCAGGTTGATCTGCACGCGTCCGCTGTTCAGCGTGGTATTGGTTCCATCGATCCCGATGAACGAGGACAGACTTTCGACCGCCGGGTCCTGCAGAATCTTCGCCACCACGGCTTGCTGCAGCCTGGACATTTCGCTGAACGAAACGGATTGCGATGCCTCTGTCACGCCCTGAATAACGCCGGTGTCCTGCACGGGAAAGAAGCCCTTCGGTATTTCGTAGAAGAGAAAAACGGTTAGCAGCAGAGTGGCCAGGGCGACCAGCAGCGTTATGGTCTGGAAGCGCAAAACGAACTTCAGCGTGCGTCCGTAAAAAGCGATCACCGCGTTGAAGGCGTTTTCCGAAGCGCGATAAAGAGGTCCCCGCGAGGACTCGGGTTTATGCTTCAGCAGTCGCGCTGACATCATCGGCGTCAGGGTGAGCGACACGATGGCGGACATCAGAATCGTTACGCTCAATGTGACGGCGAATTCGCGGAAGAGACGCCCCACGATGTCTCCCATGAACAGCAGCGGAATGAGCACCGCGATCAGCGAAATCGTAAGTGAAATGATGGTGAACCCGATCTGCTCGGCGCCCTTCAACGCGGCCTGCAACGGCTCCTCCCCTTCCTCGATATAACGCGAGATGTTCTCGATCATCACGATGGCATCGTCGACCACGAATCCCGTGGAGATGGTCAGCGCCATCAGCGACAGGTTGTCGAGACTGTAGCCGAGCAGATACATCACGCCGAAGGTCCCGACCAACGACAACGGCACGGCGACGCTGGGAATGATCGTGGCCGAAACGCTGCGCAGGAAAATGAAAATCACCATAACCACCAGCGCGATGGTGAGCATCAGCGAAAATTCAACGTCCTGCACCGAGGCGCGAATGGTAGTGGTCAGGTCGGTCAGGGTGGCAATGTGGACCGATGCCGGAAGCGTGGTCGCGAGCTGAGGCAGCAGTTGCTGGATCTGGTTTACCACCGAGATGATGTTGGCGCCAGGCTGGCGCTGAATGTTCAGAATCACCGCCGGAACCTGGTTCATCCACGCGGCCTGGCGTATATTTTCGACGTCGTCTTTGATGTCCGCGAGGTCGGTCAGTTTGACCGGAGCGCCGTTCTTATAAGCGACAACCAACCCGGCGTAATCCGCACTCGAAAGCAGTTGGTCGTTGGCGCCGATCTGATACGACTGGTGCGGCCCATCGAAATTCCCCTTGGCCTCATTGGCGTTGGCCGCCACCAGCGCGGTGCGCAGATCTTCCAGATTCAGCCCGTAAGCCGCCATCTGCGCCGGATTGGCCTGGATGCGCACGGCGGGCTTCTGACCGCCGCTGATACTGACCAAACCAACGCCGGGCAGCTGCGAAATCTTAGGAGCCAGCCTGGTATCGGCGAGATCTTCCACCTGCGAAAGCGGAATCTCGCTGGATGTCAAGGCGAGGGTCAGAATGGGCGCGTCGGCGGGGTTGGTCTTGCTGTATACCGGCGGCACCGGAAGACCCGCGGGCAGATATGTGCCCGAAGCGTTAATCGATTGCTGCACTTCCTGTTCGGCGATATCAATGTTCAGACTGAGATTGAATTGCAGGGTGATGACGGAGCTGCCATCGGAACTCACCGAGGTCATTTGCTGCAGGCCGGGGACCTGGCCGAACTGGCGCTCGAGCGGCGCCGTCACCGATGAAGCCATCACGTCCGGACTGGCGCCGGGATAAAACGTGACCACCTGAATGATTGGATAATCTACTTCGGGCAGGGCCGAAATGGGCAGCTGCCGGAATGCGACAAAGCCTGCCAGCAGAATCCCCACCATCAACAGCGTCGTGGCCACGGGGCGCAGGATGAATGTGCGGGACGGACTCACACCTTATTTCGTTCCATTCAGAGTGGCGTTCACCTTGCTGCCTTCCTGCAACTTGTCGACGCCGGTCATCACCACTACATCGCCCTCCGCAAGTCCCGACGTAATCTCCGATTGGTCGCCTTCCGTGGTGCCCACCTTGATGGTTCGGACAGTAACCGTGCTGTCAGGCTTGATCAGATACACGTAGGTGTCGTTGGTATTGCGCTGAACGGCGGCGGATTGCAGCAATACGACGCCGGTTTTTTCCTGCTGCAGCAGACGCGCATTTACAAACTGATTGGGAAAGAGTGTGCGGTTGGCGTTCGCGAAAACGGCGCGCAGCTTCAGGGTCCCGGTGGTCTGATCGATCTCATTATCGATCGTGTCGAGTGTGCCCGACGCAAGCTTGTTCTTAAGCGCGCGATCCCAGGCGTCTACCGGCAGCTTCTGGCCGGCGCGTACTTTTTGCAGGATGGGGGGCAATTGATCTTCGGAAACGGTGAAGATCGCGCTGATGGGCTGGATCTGTGTGATCACCAGCATCCCGGTGGTATCGCTCGAGTGCACGATGTTACCCGGATCCACCAGCCGCAGACCGATCGCGCCCGTGATGGGCGCCGTGATGTGGCAATAGGCGAGGTTTACCTTCGCGGCATCGAGCAACCCCTGGTCGTTCTTAACGATGCCTTGGTCCTGGATAACCAAAGTTTTTTGCGTGGCCAGTTGTTGCTCGGGAATCGCTTCCTGCGCCAGCAGGGTTTCATAACGGGATTGATCGACGAGTGCGTTGGCGAGCAAGGCCTGGTCGCGAATCAGTGCGCCTTCGGCCTGATCGACGACAGCTTGGTAGGGCCGGGGATCGATCTCGATCAAGGGATCGCCCTTCTGGACCAGATCGCCTTCCTTGAAGTCGACGGCCATCAACTGGCCGTCCACGCGGCTCTTGACGGTTACGGTATAGATGGGAGTTATGGCTCCCAGGCCCGTTATATAGACACCGATGTTCCCTTTGGTAGCCTTCACCGCGACTACGGGCGTAGCGGAGGGTGCACCTCTGCCGCCTTTGGCAGTGGTTGCGGCCGCGGCGGGCGCCTGATGCATTCTGGACCAAAGAACGATTGCCCCCAGGACGAGCAGAGCCAAAATCGCTGCATAAAGCCATCCCCTGCGCCGCGGCTTCGCATCTTTCGCCTCGACGACACTCGGTGGCATCGATCCGGGCGGAGGAGCCAGGAGCGTTTGTGGTTTTTCGGGTGCCTCGATCTCAGGTGCCCTCATCCAAATTCCTCGGTGAACGCTGCAGACTCAAAAGGACCCGGTGACTAACGCCCGCATGCCCGCAACCGCAACTCTACCACGGCACGGTGCCAGGCTTCGTCCGGCGATCCTTCCGGACAGCCTCTGGCCCGCCACAATTCAAGCGCGAGCGCGGCTGTCTCATCGTGTCCGAAAGAGGCGATGCCATGTCCAACCGTGCCTTCATGCCCCGTGACATGAGCGTGCGGGGCATGCACCAGGTCCTGACGTGAATGCTCGCTCCCTGTCAGGTGATCCTGCTCTCCGTGCAGTTCGCCAACGGCATGGGCGTGCGCCCGGCCCTCGCGTAATTGGGCGGCGGTCGGGTGATTCTCGTAATGCGAACCATTGTTAAAGCGTTTGGACATAATTCACTCGAGTTTCCATCCGCCCAGATTTGTTGTGGGCTTCCTTTGCAAGCTTCCACGCGTGATCCGAGTATTCCAGCGCGCTGCGAATGCCAGCTTTCCTCCGCGTCGCTTCCTTTTTCGTTATGTTCCGCCGCGGTACGGTGGGCCTGGGCCGCCAAGTCGTGCTGCTCGGCGGCTCTCAGGTGCGTCTGACGCGTGGCATTGTCGTGTGCGTCGGGCATGGGAACCCCCGGCTATTGCTCGCGCCGAGGCGAATCCCGATGCAGCGCTCTTTCAAATTTCTCGGCTGCGGCCGGAGTTTTGAAATCGCCAGTCAGGATCTCGCGATTGGTCGAGTCGCGAGCGTAGAGTTCGTGGTTGGCTTCCTCATCCGGACGAAGCGTAGCGCCTTCGAGCGAGATGCCGGCGAATAATCCGCGCGAACGGGAATAAGAAAGCATCTCCGCGTTCATCATGGCGTCCGTCTGTGCCGTGGTTTCGCGGCCTATCTGACCCGCCGCCGCGGATGCGTCTCCGCCGATGGTGAACTTATCGGACAAGAGGTGCTTCATGCCGCCGTCGTTCATCACAAGAAGCACGATATCGGTCTCCGAAGCACCGATCTGGAATCCAACACTGCCACCTTCCACCCGCATCGCAGCCGGAGCGCTCCAGCCCGATCCACCTGCGCGGCGGCAAGTGGCAAATCCGCGGCCATACTTGGCGCCGAAAATGAAGCCGGCCTTTTTCATGCCGGGCACGACAACGACGCAGCGCGCCTTATCGAGCAGATCGTGAGGGATACCGTGGTCGGAAGCCTGCATCATGTCGGTCAGGGTGTCCGCCGAAGCGTCCAGCCGGTCGTCGACTTTAATTTCCCGGTCCGCCGCGAACGAAGCGGTGGTCAGAGTTCCGGCTATGGCCAATATGGCTACCAGTGTTTTGCGCATAGTTACTTTCTCCTGTCTTACAGACGAATAGCGTGCACGGGGACGGCCAGGCCCCTCGCGAGCATGCAGGCTTGAATCGAATGCGATAACCGGCCACGGGACCGACGCATGCTTTCCCATAAAGTGACCGCCCGTGGTCAAAATGCGTTGCACCGCGCACCCACGCCGATCAAATTTGCGCTCCGATCCGTCTGGGCTTCCGATTGCATTGCAATAAATCCGAAACCAAGGTTTCAAATCAAGGAGAGTAAGAGCATGCTTTGGACGATTTTTGTGATTCTGCTGGTGCTGTGGTTGTTAGGGCTGGTCACTTCGTATACGTTCGGTGGGTTTGTACATATCCTGCTGGTCCTGGCCGTGATTGTGCTCGTGTTTCAGCTGGTATCGGGGCGCCGGGCCATCTGACATCGGCGTCGGGCAGGTTGGGTATATGATGGACCCGGCATGCTGCGAAGAGACTTTTTTAAAACCATTTCGGCCGTCGCGATGTTGCCCGCCGTGCAGGCTGCTCCCCGTCTGAAGATCACCGATATTCGACTCGTTCCGCTGAAGGTTTTGCGCGAAACGGGAATGATGGAAGCAGCATGGGACCCCGGCAGATCCACCATGCACCGCATCGGCGGTGGATCGTATCTCGAGATCCATACCGACCAGGGATTGATCGGCATCGGGCCGTCCATGGACGCGTCGGCCCTCGAGAACGCAAAGGCGCAGTTGGTCGGGAAGGATCCGTTCGATATCGAGCGCCTCGCCGGCCCGCTGCGCTATTACGTTGCAGGACGTCCAGTGGCGAGCCTCGAAATCGCGCTTTGGGATCTGATGGGTAAGGCGACTCAACAACCGGTCTATAAGTTATGGGGCGCGCAGAAAGATCGCGTGCCGGCTTATGCCAGCATGATTCAGCTCTCCACGCCGGAGGAGCGTGTTCGCATGGCCCTCCAGTTGAAGTCTGAAGGTTGGAAGGCCATTAAGCTACGCCTCCACTACCAGACCATGCGCGAAGATATCAATCTGGTTGCCGCCGTGCGCAAGGCCGTGGGCGATGGTATGGAGATCATGACGGACGCCAACCAGGCGCAGTCGTCAACCGGTTGGCAACCCGGCATCGTATGGGATTTCCGCCGCGCTCTCGAAACGGCGCGCGAGCTCGAAAAGCTGAATGTCTATTGGCTGGAAGAGCCTCTGCGGCGTTATGAGTGGGACGCTCTGGCGGAACTGAATCGTCAGGTCGGAATACCCATAGTCGGCGGCGAGAATAATATCGGCGTGCATGAGTTTCGCACCATGCTGGAAAAGGGCGTCTTCGATATTGTGCAGCCGGACATTATGGTCGCGGACGGTGTCACTGGAATTCGCGAAATCGCATCCCTTGCCGCATCGTTCAGCAAACGCGTGATCCCTCACCATGGAGGGGGAAACCTCGGCACCGTTGCGCAACTGCACTGTATTGCTTCATGGCCGAACGCGCCGTGGATCGAACTGCTGCACGATCCGCCGATCGCCGCCTATACCACGGGTTTTGCCATGATGGAGAACGCTCCGGTGGTGGACAAAGAAGGTTATATGAACCTGCCGCAGGGCCCCGGGTGGGGAGTCGGCATCAATAAGGCGATGCTTACGTAATCTGGGACAGGCCAGCGGCCTTATTCGTGCTGAAAACTAACGGCGGGTTTCCGCCGGTGCATGCACGGGATCGTACATAACCTCGCTCATTTCTTCTATTCTCTCGGCGGCCTCGGTTTACTATTGCTGGGCACGCTCGATTCGTCGTTCCTCTTACTGCCCCTCGGTAACGATTTGTTGGTGGTTGCGCTCACTGCCAACCATCGCCCGCATATGTTCTATTACGTCCTGATGGCCACGGCGGGTTCGGTGATCGGCGTCGCCATGATGCATTGGGTGTCGAGCAGAACGGGGAAGAAAGCTATCGAAGGCGGCCACAAAAGCAGGCGGATCGCGTATCTGGAGCGTCAGGTGGAGAAGTACGGAGGGATTGCCGTCGCGGTGGCCGCTCTGGCGCCTCCCGGATTTCCGTTCACAGCATTCATTGGCGTCTCCGCCGCCTTGCAATATCCCCTCAAGCGAATGCTGGCGATTATCGCCGGTTGCCGATTTTTGCGTTTCGTGGTGGAAGGTGGGCTGGCACTGATCTACGGACAGCGTATTGTCGCCATGGCAAACTCTCCGGTCGTGCAGGGATTTCTGGTGGCGCTGGTAATCGCTTCCATCGCCGGCAGCGCGTTTTCGATATGGGGATGGGTGCGGAAGGGCAGAAGCCGAGCGTGAATCCTCAGATCATTTTCTTCTTCCACACGCCTGTGCGGAAGACCACCAGAGATGAAATTGTCATGGCGGTTTCGGCTGCCGGGATGGCGGTGAAAACGCCACGCGGACCCCAGTGCAGATTCATAGCGAGCATCCATGCCAGCGGGATCTGGAAGCACCAGTAGCAGAAAAAATTGATGAGCGACGGCGTCCTGGTGTCGCCCGCGCCATTGAACGCCTGCACCAGTACCATGCCCCACGCATAACAGATGTTCCCCAGGCTGATGAAGCGCAGGCAATCCGCAGCGACCTCCTGCACGGCTGCGTCGGCCGTGAAGAACGCCGCCAGGTGGTGGGCAAACAGCAGGAATACGATGGCGATGGCGCCCATGTACGTCATGGTGTAACGGCCGGTTTGATAAACGGCAGCTTCCGCGCGCTCGGGCCGTTTGGCGCCGAGATTCTGGCCGACCAGGGTCGCGGCCGAGTTCGACAGTCCCCACGACGGCAGAATCACGAACATGAAGATCCGGATCGCTACCGTGTAGCCGGCGACGGGCACGCTGCCAAAGGTGGCGCAGAGGCGGACCAGCCCGGCCCAGCTCGCTGTGGCGATCACAAATTGCAGCATGCCGGTGAAGGAGACTTTGAGCAGTCGCCAGAGCACGTCCCAGCGGATGCGGATCTGATGGGCGTAAATGCGCACGCGGCTGTAGCCGCCGAAGAGCAGCACGAGTTGAAAGACGACACCCAGGCCGCGGCCCGTGGTGGTGGCGACCGCCGCGCCCATCACGTTGAGGCGCGGGAACGGGCCCCAGCCATTGATCAGGCAGGGGTCGAGCACAATGTTGATGGCGTTGGCGAACCACAGGACGCGCATGGCCAGAGCCGGGTCCCCCGCGCCACGGAAGATGGCGTTGATGAGGAAGATCATGAAGATGGTGACCGATCCGCCCAGAAGCACGCGCATGTAATTGCCGCCGATTCGCACGACGGAGGCGCTGGCGCCCATCAGTGTCAGCAGGTGCGGGGCATAAAGAATCGCGGTAACGGAGACCACCAGCGAGATCAGCAGTCCGACGGCGATGGCTTGTACTGCGGCGACGGCGGCGCCCGCGGGATCCTTTTCGCCGATGCGCCGGGCGACGAAAGCGGTGGTCGCCATGCTCAGGCCGAGGGCGATGCCGAAAACCAGCACCAGCAGCGATTCGGTGAGGGCGACGGTGGCCAGAGAATCCACTCCCAGGCGGGCAACGAAGAACATGTCGACGACGCCGAAGAGCGACTCCATGGCCATTTCGAGGATCATCGGAATGGCGAGCACGACAATGGCGCGGCGCAGATTGCCCTGGGTGAAATCGCGGTGGGAGCCGGCCAGCGCCTCGCGGATCAAGGCGAATACGCCGGTGCGTGGCGGGGTGGGAATAGCTTGCAAGTTCAGGAGTTTTTCTTGCGCGGTATGGTCAGGTTCAGATCTTCGCCGGTTAGATTCTTGGTGGCGAAAATAATCTGTCCTTTGTGCTCCGCGAAGTGCGCGACGACATGGAACACAGCTTCGAGCCCGGTAGACTTACGATTCTGAATCTCGTACACGCGGGTTAGTTGATCGGCGGTGAGTGCCGCTATCACCTGAGCACCTTCGTCTACGGTTTGGCGAAGCTGCGCCGCCAGTTCGTTGCCCGTCATTCCGCCTTCGGCTGAAAACTCGCGGTCGCGCACGCGGATATCCGGCTTTCCGCCCAGTCCTGCAACGATCCACTGCCGTACATTGCCCGTGAGGTGAAGCACCAAGTTGCCCACGGCATTTTCATTTTCACGGCCGCGTGCCCAGATCTGGTCGTCGCTCAGTTTGCCGAGGCAGAGGACAATCTGATCGGTGAATTGCCGCAGACGCGCCACGGCGGTGTTCAGGAACAGCGTTTCAACGCTCATTGATTATGCCCGCTCCAGTATAGCGAGAGCGCGGGTGAGCGGGCCGTGAATGGGCCTCCTCATATACAATTCCCTTTATGGCAAAACTTGGATTTCTTGGGCTCGGACTCATGGGCTATCCCATGGCGCGGAACCTTCTTAAGGCCGGACACGAAGTCGCCGTCTGGTCGAATACGGGCAGCAAAGCAAAGCAACTGGCGGCCGATGCGGGGGCGAAAGCCTGCGCGACGCCAGCCGATGTGGCGCGCGACGCCGAGGCCGTTTTCCTGTGCGTAGGGAATACGAAGATGGCCAGAACGGTGATTCTCGGCGCGGACGGCATTAAAGAGGGCGCCAAAGCGGGGTCGATGGTGGTGGATGCCAGCACTATCAGCCCGTCGGCGAGCGTCTGCATCGGGAAGGAACTGGCGAAATCAGGCGTGGATTTTCTGGGCGCACCGTGCACGGGCTCAACGCCTGGCGCCATCAACGGCACGCTCACCTTTATGGTCGGCGGGGACGAGAAGATCTTCGAACGCGCCAAGCCATTCCTCGAGATCATGGGGAAGAGGATCTATTTCTGCGGTGGGCCGGGGATGGGCCTGCATGCCAAACTGACGCAGAATCTGGTCTTGTCGAACATCCTCCAGGCGTTCAATGAAGGTATCGTGCTGAGCACTAAGGCCGGGGTGGAGCCGAAGCTGATGCTCGATATCCTGTCGAACAGCGCCGCCAAGTCGGGATTGATCGATTACAAGGCTCCGTTCGTCTTTCGCCGAGACTTCACGACCAACTTCTCCGTCAAGTGGATGCACAAGGATATCGGTCTCATGCTGGAATCGGCCGATGAACTGGGCGTTCCGCTGCCGCTCACGGGTTTGACGTCCCAGTTGTTTCAGGCGGCGATTGCCACGGGGCATGGAGATGAGGATATCTGCTCTACAATCAAGGTCTTAGAGGGTCTGACGGGGATTGAAGTGCGCGGCTGACGTACGGAAAACTACGGGCACCAAAAATAATATACATTTTTTGGTTGCTTCCAAATTCAATTTCTACTAGTATTGGAAATAAGCCGGGGAGGTAATTAACTCCCACCAAAGCGAGACTAACCTCTAAACTGAAAGACCCCTGAAGCAACCTCCCCGGCGCCCGCAAGGGTTTGGGTCTCGCAAAAAAGATCAGAATTCTGCAAGGCTCATGATATGATGGCCTTACGTAGTTTCTCGAATGGCTTCCCGCACTTTAACCATATTGGGATCGACCGGTTCTATCGGCACCAACACACTGGATGTCGTGAGACAGAACGCGGACCGCTTCGGTGTTTTCGCGCTGGTGGCAGGTCGCAACCTCGAGCTATTGGCTGAACAAATCCGTGAATTTCATCCTCAGATAGCTGTCGTAGAGGACTCGGCCGACGTGGATCGCCTGCGCGCGCTTCTGAAATCGGGAAACTCGCCACATTCAGGAACCGAGTTATTGAGCGGGCCGCAAGCGCGAGTACAGGTTGCCATAGCTCCCGAGGTCGATACCGTCATGTCATCGATCGTCGGGGTCGCGGGTCTGGAGGCAACTTACGAAGCTGCCTGCCGCGGTAAACGAATTGGCCTGGCCAATAAAGAGGTGCTGGTTTCGGGCGGCAAATTGATGATGGATGCGGTCGCGCGGCACGGCGTCGAACTGCTACCTGTGGACTCGGAACACAATGGCGCCCACCAGTGTTTGCGGGCGGGACTCCGCAGCGAGGCGCGAAAGCTCATCCTCACGGCTTCCGGTGGTCCGTTTCGGACGACGCCCAAAGAGGCACTGGAGTGGGTGACTCCGGCCGATGCTTTGAAGCATCCTACCTGGAAGATGGGCAATCGCATCACAATCGATTCGGCGACGCTCATGAACAAAGGTTTTGAGGTCATCGAAGCCTGCTGGCTTTTCGATTTTGCGCCGGAAGACATAGAGGTTGTGGTACATCCGCAATCGTCGGTGCACGCCATGGTGGAGTACCAGGACGGCAGTGTCATCGCGCAAATTTCAGCCACAGACATGAGGATGCCGATTCAATATGCGCTGACCTGGCCGGAACGCGGAGCCGCGCCGGTTCCCCGCATCGACTGGTCGGAAGCGCGAAAGTGGGAGTTCCACGCGCCGGACTACGAAAAATTTCCCTTGTTGGGACTGGCATACGAGTCGTTAAGAAGAGGCGGATCGGCCTCTTGTGTTCTGAATGCGGCGGATGAGATCGCCGTGAGCGCTTTTCTGGAGGGCCGGATCGGCTTTCCGGCGATAGCCCGCGTGGTGGAAGAGACGCTGCAGAGGATGCCGTATCAGGATCCGTCCAGTGTGGGTGAAATACTGGAAGTTGACGCCGCCGCGCGGCGGATGGCCCAAAACGTGATCGAAACCAACGCAGCGCTGCTTCCTTCCGGCGCACTGCCGACGGAAGTATAAGGACAATTGAATTATGATGCCGATTCTGGCTAATGTGTGGTGGCTGCTGGTGCTGATCGGGGTGATGATCCTGGTCCACGAGTTGGGTCACTTCTGGGCGGCGCGCGCCTTCGATGTAAGAGTAGAAGTATTCAGTTTCGGCTTTGGGCCGCGTCTGTTTGGTTTCAAGCGCGGCGACACCGATTATCGGTTCTCTTTGTTACTCTTCGGCGGCTACGTCAAGATGCTGGGGGATCAGCCAGGCGATGCAGGCGCGGAGGATCCCCATGGCTTCCTTGCCAAACCGCGCTGGCAACGGTTGATCATTCTCTTCGCGGGTCCGTTTATGAACGTCGTGCTGGCGGTCGCCATACTGACCGGCCTGTTCATGGTTTCTTACGAGAAGATTATCGACGACAATGGCGGACAGATCGCGCACGTGATGCCCGACTCGCCGGCGGCCAAAGCCGGAATCCAGGCCGGGGACAAGATTGTCCGCCTGAATGGCAAGGATAATCCCAATTGGGAAGACATCATTACCTCTGAGATCGGCAACGTGGGTCGTCCCCTGACGGTCAGCATCGAGCGGCAGGGGCATATTTTCTCCACTTCGGTGACGCCGGCGCTCGATGAAAAGAGCGGGTTGGGCGATGCCGGGTGGGAGGGTCGAAATCAGATCCAGCTGGGTGCTGTCTATGCGGGCATGCCCGCGGATACTGCCGGCCTGAAGAAGGGTGACCTTCTGATGAAGGTGAATGGATTGCCCATCCACTCGCTCTACACGCTTCCCGAAGTGGTTCGCAAGAGCGAAGGCAAGCCGGTGACGCTGGAATATGTCCGCGACGGCGTTTCGCGAACCGTGGCCATCGTTCCGGTTTATAAGAATATGGATGGCAGTGCGCGCTGGGTGATCGGCGTACTCTCGGATGTGAAATGGAACATCCAGAAGACGCGGCTTTCGTTCCCGGCCGCTTTAGGCGAGTCGGTCCGCCAGAATGAGAAATCCGCCACGCTGATTGTGGAGCTGCTGCGCGGAATTATTGAGCGCCGCATGCCGGCGAAGAACGTGATGGGTCCCGTCGGCATTGCCCAGCAAGCTACCGAAGCCGCCCATGACGGGCCGGCCGCGTTTCTTACATTGATGAGCATGGTGAGCCTGAATCTGGCGATCATGAACCTGCTGCCCATCCCGATTCTCGATGGCGCCATGATCCTGACGCTGCTGGTCGAAATGGTGATGGGGCGCGACATCAGCATGAGCGTGAAAGAGGCCGCGCTCAAGGTAGGCTTCGTCTTTCTGATGATGCTGATGGTTTTTGTCCTGTTCAACGACATTGCCCGTCGGATTACTCCCGGGTAAACGCCGGAATTCCGAAGCGGACGCTATTCGCGCTACATCTGATAATCTGACACAAGCTCATGCAGTGTACGTGTGTCCGCCAGACGGACCTGCCGAATACCACGAAGCTGTATGCCGATCTGATCTATGGCTTTGATCGGGTCAAAGACTTATATCCCTTCCCTCCCAATAATGCAGATGCCCTGGAACAGGCGGCAAGGTTTACTTTTCCCGACGCACGGCGTGCCGCGTTGGTGCAGGCGATTACTCCGCTGAATGAAGGCAGTGCTTCGCTTAACTCGCTCAAGGTGCTGGCGCAACCGGGGACTGTCGCGGTCGTCAGCGGCCAGCAGGTCGGCTTGTTCCTCGGGCCGGCTTACACAATTTATAAGGCGTTAACCGCGATACGGATCGCGCGCGAGCTGACGGAACGGGGAACTCCCGCGGTCCCCATGTTCTGGCTGGCCACGGAGGATCACGACTTCGCGGAGGTGGATCACACGTGGGCGTTCGGTCCCAGCCACCACCCGGTACGGCTTCAACTGAGGGGTGCGACTTCGACCGGAACACAGCCAGTCGGGGGGATTCCGCTGGGTGATGTTCCGCTGGCCGAAGTGAGAAGCGCGCTCGCCGGTCTGCCATTCGCCGACGAAGCCGTGGCCATGGTGGAGCGGGCTTACCAACCAGGGGTCGGCATGGGGTCGGCATTCGCCTCGATGATCCGCGAATTATTCGCACCCTGGGGACTGTTGCTGGTGGATCCGATGCTGCCCGCCATCCGGCAAATCGCCGCACCGCTCATGAAAGAAGCCGTACAGCGCATGCCGGAGTTAGCCGACGCCCTGATCGCGCGGAGCAGGGAACTGGCCACTCGCGGGTATCATTCGCAGGTATTGGTGGATGGAAGAACCTCACTGGCATTCCTGCTGGAGGACGGGCAGCGCATCGCCCTGCGGCGTTCGAATGGTGAATTTGTGGCGGGGCACCGGAAGTGGTCTTCCGCGGAACTGGCCGGTCGCGCGGCGGAACTTTCCCCCAATGCTTTGTTGCGTCCGGTAGTGCAGGATTACCTGCTGCCCACGGCGGCGTACGTGGGCGGGCCGGCGGAACTGGCTTATCTGGCGCAATCGCAGGTGCTGTATCAGAAGCTGCTGGGCCGCCAGCCCGTGGCGTTTCCCCGCGCGGGATTCACTTTGCTCGATGAGCGCAGCGCGAAACGCATGGTGAAATACCGGCTCAATCCTGCCGATCTGTTCACTGGCGAGCGGGTGCTGCGGGAAACGTTGGCCGGGCGATTGGTGCCGGCCGAACTGAAGCATCGTCTGGATCGGACGAAAGCCACTGTGTCGAGCGCGCTCGACGCTCTGGGCACGGACCTGCAGACGTTCGATATCACGCTGGCGGCGGCGCTCGAAACCAGCCGGCGGAAAATCGAATACCAGGTCGCGAAGATTGCCCGCAAGAGCGCGGCGCAGATGCTGGCGAAGGATACGCAGGCTCAGCGCGACGCCGATTCATTGCATGGTCTGGTTTTTCCGAACGACCATTTGCAGGAGCGGCTGTATTCGATTGTTCCGTTCATTGCGAAATTCGGCCCGTCGCTAGTCGGCGATCTGTACCATCAGGTTCGCCTCGAGTGTCCGGATCACCAATTCGTCGTGATGTAAACGTCCACGACAACAGGTACACAACCGTCGTCTCGGTGTCGGCCGGATCCGGCGTCGGATCGCCGTATATCTCCCACGAGTGACCGGCGGACTCCCTCCGATTCGTCGCCATCCATTTTCTAATCGCGTCGTGCGCCTCGTTCATGCGGCCGTATGGGCCCCGATGGACAGCGACGGCAGCTTCGCCTCCTGGCGTTTCGGTCGCGTACACCTCGCCCGCAGTTTCAAATGCGCGCGTGACCTCTACACCGAAGTCGCACAGTATCGGCGCGCTCGGCTGGGTTGGATGGTGGTAGAGGAAAATGTTGTGGCCAACAGTCCATAGGCCTGGCTGGCTGCGAATGAAGTCCCAAACCTTGCCCACGGCAGGCCCCCACGCGGAGCCAACCGCGCGCGGCCTGACCTCGCGGCGCACGGCGGCCAACTTGCGTGGCTGAACAGTCAGTAAGTTAACGGAGACGGCCATTTTTCGATCATAAACGAAGATTCGCGAGGTGGCGTAGACGGAACGTCGTCTTGACGGCAATCCCCAGTAGTCAGAGGATCGTCACGTATCCTTCATTTGGATGTAACTCCACTGCGTTACGTTTACGGTTCGTAGAGGGGGCTTAACGTTTAATGAAGCAGGTCCGCAACGTTTTGATCGCAGGCTGCATGCTGGCAGTGAGTGGGGCATGGGGACAAAGTTCGCCCGATTCGGCCACGATTACGCCGATTAAGTACGTGGTGGTGATTTTCGATGAGAACAACTCATTCGATCATTATTTCGGGACCTACCCCACGGCTCTGAATCCGGACGGTGAGCCAGCCTTCCACGCGGCCGCGGGAACGCCCGAGGTCAACGGCCTGACGCCGGCGTTGTTGAATCACAATCCCAACTCGGTGCAGCCATTTCGCCTCGACCGCAACATGGCTACGACGTGCGACAACGACAATCACTATGCCGACGAGCAAAGTGCCTACGACGCGGGGCTGCTGGACAAGTTCCCCGAAAGCACCAGCGCCACCGGCTGCCAGCCCGGGCTGAACATGGGATATTACGACGGCAACACCGTCACTGCGCTGTGGAATTACGCGCAGCACTTCGCCATGAGCGACAACTTTTTCGATACCGAGTTCGGCACAACCGTGATGGGCCATCTGAACGTGATCTCCGGGCAGACCCACACCGCCAGTGTGACTACCATCAAAAACAAAGTGGCGAACGGATCGGTTATTGCCAACGTTGAGGCCGGATTCGACGATTGCGTCACCACCGCGACTGGCACGCCGGTGCAGATGACCAGCGCGAACATCGGCGATTTGCTGAATGCGAAGGGCGTTTCCTGGGGCTGGTTCTACGCCGATTTTCCCCAATCTACCAACAACCAGCCGATCCCGTTTGCTTCCTGCCCATCCACTTACAACAGCCACTACGATCCCTTTCAGTACTACAAGAGCACTTCGAACATCCACCATTTACCGCCGTCTTCGCCGTCGGCCATCGGTACAGCGGCCGATCAGGCCAATCACAACTACACGGTGAACGATTTCTGGACCGCGGCCAACCATGGCTATATGCCGGCCGTGAGTTTTCTGAAGGCCGCCAAGCCGCAGACGGGCCATCCGAGCGATTCCACTCCGCTCGCCGAGCAGCAGTTTCTGGTTCAGACGATCAATGCGCTGCAGCAATTACCGGAGTGGAAGAGCATGGCGATTATGATCACCTATGACGATTCGGACGGCTGGTACGACCACGTGATGCCGCCAATCGTCAACCAATCGAACGATCCGGGGCAGGATACTCTGCTGGGCGCAAGCGGCATGTGTGGCAAGCCTGCCAGCGGGGCCTACCTCGATCGCTGCGGTTATGGAACACGGCTCCCGTTTATCGTGATCTCGCCGTACGCCCGGCAGAATTATGTCAGCCACACGACCAACGATCTGACTTCGATCCCGCGCTTTATTGAAGACAACTGGGGCCTCGGACGGCTGGGGAATCAGTCCTTCGACGCCCTCGCGGGCAGCATTCTGGATATGTTCGATTTCAAGTCGGCCCCGCGCGTGAGGCCCGTGTTCCTGAACTCCACGAGCGGCGAAGTGGCAGGAAGCCCCGGCCAGTAAATGTGGGACAGGCGCTTCCGCCTGTCCATCTCCTCGAAAGTCAGCGCTGAATGCGGGCGGAGCCGCCTTTGGCGAACGAGCGCACCTGATCGAGCGTCGCCATGGTAGTGTCGCCCGGAAACGTCGTAAGCAGCGCGCCGTGGGCCCAACCCAGCTTAACGGCATCCTCGGGTGATTCCCCGTTCATCAGGCCATAGAAAAAGCCGGACGCGAAGCCATCGCCGCCGCCCACGCGATCATAGACATCCAACTCGCAGTGCGGCGCGGAATGGATATGGCCGTTGATCCACGCCACCGCGCTCCACGTATGGCGCGACGTCGAATGCACTTCACGCAAAGTTGTCGCGACGATCTTCACGTTGGGATGCTTCTGCACCACGTTGTCCATCATGCCGACAAACGCAATGGTGTCCAGCTTCGAGGTTGCTTCCACGGCGGGGCCTTTGACGCCCAGGCCTTTCTGCAGATCCTCTTCGTTGCCCACCAGCACATCCACGTTCTCGACGATGCGTCCCAGGGTTTCAACGGCCCGATCGGCGCCGCCCGAGATCTTCCACAGCTTTTCGCGAAAATTCAGATCGAATGACGTGACGGCTCCGGCAGCCTTGGCCGCTTTCATGCCTTCAATGATCAGCTCGCCGGTGGTTTCCGAAAGCGCGGCGAAGATACCGCCGGAGTGAAACCAGCGCACACCGCTCGCGAAGATTTCCTGCCAATCGAAATCGCCGGGCTTGAGCAGCGCGCCCGCCTCGTTGGCGCGATTGTAAAAGACGACGGGAGCGCGCACGCCATGGCCGCGATCGCTATAGACCGCGGCCATGTTGGGCCCGTTCACGCCGTTGTGCTCGAAGCGCTTGTAGAAGGGCTTAACGCCCATCGCTTTAACGCGCTCCGCGATCAGATCGCCGATCGGATAGTTGGACATCGCAGTGGCCACGCCGGTCGACATTTCGAAGCAGTCGGCGAGGTTGGCGGCGCAGTTGAACTCACCGCCGCTCACATGGATATCGCAATGCCGCGCTTTGCGGAACGGGATGGTACCGGGGTCCAGGCGATGCACCAGGGCGCCCAGGGCGAGGAAATCGAGACCGCCGCGGAGGAAAGGGGCGATCTTCAGGCCGTGGCTCATACGTTGTACGTGGTGGAAGAAACTCTGCCGCCGCGGCCCGTCCAGTTGGTGTGGAAGAACTTTCCGCGCGGCTGGTCGACGCGTTCATAAGTATGGGCGCCGAAGAAATCGCGCTGGGCTTGCAGAAGGTTCGCGGGCAGCCGCGCGGTGCGGAAACCGTCGAAGAACGAGAGCGCGGTGGAGAAGGTGGGCGTAGGCACACCATATTCAATGGCGCGGATAACGCCACGGCGCCAGCCACCCTGATATTCGTTCAGCACTTTGCTGAAGAAATCGTCGAGCAGCAGGTTGCTGAGATCGGGATTCTTATCGAAGGCTTCCTTGATATTGCCGAGGAAGCGGCTGCGGATGATGCAACCGCCGCGCCACATGAGTGCAATGGCGCCGAAGTTCAGATGCCAGCCCTGTTCTTTGGCGGCCTCGCGCAAGAGCATGTAGCCCTGCGCGTAGGAAATGATCTTCGAGCAGTAGAGCGCGCGGCGCACGTCTTCGATGAATTCCTTGCGGTCGGTCGCCTTGGCTTTCGTCGGACCCTGCAATACATGCGAGGCTTCTACGCGGGCGTCTTTGAGTCCCGAAAGGCAGCGCGCGAACACGGCCTCACCGATCAGCGTCACGGGCATCCCCAGGTCGAGCGCGTTAATGCAGGTCCACTTACCGGTGCCCTTTTGGCCGGCGGCATCGAGGATGTTATCGATGAGCGGCTTGCCGTCTTCATCCTTAACGGTGAAGATATGCTGGCTGATTTCGATCAGGTAGCTGTCGAGTTCGCCTTTATTCCATTCGGCGAAAATATCGTGCAGTTCTTCGGCAGTGGCGCCGAGGCCGTCCTTAAGCAACTGGTAAGCTTCGCAGATCAGCTGCATGTCGCCATACTCGATGCCGTTGTGGACCATCTTGACGTAGTGGCCCGAGCCGCCTTCGCCAACCCAATCGCAGCAGGGCGAGCCGTCTTCCACTTTGGCGCAGATGGATTGGAAAATGTTCTTTACAAAAGGCCACGCTTCCGGGCGTCCGCCGGGCATGATGGAGGGGCCGTTGCGCGCGCCTTCCTCGCCGCCCGAAACACCGCTGCCGACGAAGAGGATGCCTTTCTCTCCAAGCGCTTTTTCGCGGCGATTCGAATCCGGGAAGTGGGAGTTGCCGCCGTCGATAACGATGTCGCCGGGTTCCAGATGCGGCGCCACGGCGTCGATCATCTGGTCCACGGTGTCGCCGGCTTTCACCATCATCATGATGCGGCGCGGCTTCTTGAGCAGGCCGACGAACTCTTCGACAGAGTGCGCCCCGACCACGTTGGTGCCCTTGGCTTCGTTGGCGACAAAATCGTCCACCTTCGAAACGGTTCGGTTGAAAACGGCCACGTTGAATCCGTGGTCGTTCATATTCAGGACCAGGTTCTGACCCATCACGGCCAGACCGATCAATCCAATATCACAAGTTGCCGCCATTGCTTTTCTTTCTCCTCCCGGAAGTTGTCAAGATACGAATTTTCTATTCTACCCTCAGGTGAGGTGGTTGTGCTCACAAACGGGAAATTTCCGCCAGCATATTCGCCACTGCCTTACGAAATTCCTGCGGCGTGTTGATGCTGAGAACACGGGCGTCGAGCGACTTCAATGCGCTTTCGAAATCGTCGCCGGGGAGAGAACTCACCAGCGGGCGAGGACCCTGCGTAAAGGGATCGAACATGGGGCGCGGCAGCAGGGCGCGGTAGCGCAGGTAATAGACACGCCGGTTTCCATCCTTCGGCAAGACCACCGGTTCAAGCTTGTCCTGGTGCTCCAGAAATACCGGTGCGCTGAGGACAATCGCTACACGAATCGGCTCGCTTGCAGAGTGCGGATCGACGTGACCTACCACTTCATCCCAGAAAAACTGGCGCATTTCCGTCCTCGCGGCGAGCGACTGAACATCGATAACTCCGGGATCGTCGTTGGCGAGCGGCTCACGCAAGGTGGCCCAATCGAGGCCGTGGGCGTTCTTCTGTTCCCAGGCGCGACGCCGCGTCAGATCGAGCAGCGTGACATCGAGCGATCCTTCGCGCGGCTCGATTGCGGAAAGCATCTTGAGAGCCGGCACCAGCACGCTCATGTTGCGATTGAAGCTTCGCAGCGACCCGTAGGATCGCTCGGATGGCGTCAGGTTCATGATGAGGTCGACGTGAACCGGCCGGGTCGTGGCAAGCGGGAGCCGAAGGTGGCCTCTGATCGAGGGCTGATACCATGCCTCGGGCAGGTCGAAACGACGCACGAACTCTACTGCCGGCAGATCGCTCCATGAGCCAGGCAGGGGATCGTCCCGCATCCTGGGCGCGCGAAACGTTCGCTCGACCACGCCGTGCTCGAGCGTCTGTGTGTCGCACACCGCCACGTAGACCTTGTATTCGCCAGGCAGAATGAAGATTTCCTGCTCATAGCTCACGTCGTGCATCTTTACATCGGGCGGGATATGAGCAAGGTCAATCGTTTTATGAAGGCGCCATTGACGGCCCTGCGCATCCACCATTTCCAGGAAGACTACGAGTTCGCCCCGGCCGCGCCGCTTTTCGATTTCGCGGCGCTCGAATCCGATGTCGATTTTAAACGTCAGGCGCTGGTGAACCGAAAGCCCGGTGCGCAAAATGTTCTCCGACCATTTGATCTGCGGCGGCGCTTTTTCCGTCTTCCACGTATCGAACGGATAACGGACAAAATAGCGGTCGCGCATACCCGTCTGGGCGCTGATGTTTGAAATCGCCACAGCCCACAGCAGGATGGCCAGCGTACGCGCCATACCTACATACCGGACAACTGATCCATTACGGCAGCGAGGATGCGCCGGAATTGCTCCGATGAGGTGGCGTCGAACAGACGGGCATTGAGCGGTTCTAAGGTATGCTCCAGATCGTCGACAGGCATCGGATAGGTGGGCGGAGGCGTTAACAGCGGGCCGCGCGCGCCGGGCCGAAGCCGCGGATGCGCAGGGCGCGGCGGAATCGTGCGATAACGAATGTAAAAAAGACGGCGATTGGGATCGTTGGGAGCTTCCAGAGGCTCGACCGGTTCCTGATCCTCAAGGAAAGCCGGGCCGCTCAGCACGATGACGACATTTTGTCCGGCGGGGTCCTGCTTCAGCCGGCGGTTCACCTCATCCCAGAAGAACCGGCGCATCTTCCATTCCCCTTCGAGCGCGTGTACATCGATGATGCCGGGCCTGATGTCGACGAAAAGCTTGCGGATGGCGTCCCAGTTCAGGGCATGCACGTTCTTCTGTTCGAAGGTGACCCGGCGGTGCGTCAGATCGAGCAGTGCGGCGTCAATGGAGCCGTTGGCAAGATCCATCTGCGAGAGGATTTTCAACGCGGGGATCAGCACGCTCATATTGGAACGCAGAGCGGTGACGGATCCGGAGGAGCGCTGCGTCGGAGTAGTATTCACGAGGATCTGAAGATGAACCGGGCGATGTGTCGTTACCGGCAGGCGCAGTCGATTTCCGTTATCGGGCAGGTACCAGACGTCGGGCGGATCGGTAACTCCGGGAATGAATTCAACGCGCGGCAGGCCGGCCCACGAATCGGGCAGGGGATCGGTCTTGAGCGGAGCCACGTGAATCTTGCGCAGGGTTACGCTGTGTTCGAGAGTCGCGGTGTCGCAGATGGCGATCGACAGGTTGTAGTCGCCGGGCAGAATGAACGCGTATTGATACAGGCTGAGGTCGCGGTTCTGTACGCCCGGTTGCATGTCTTCGCGCTTCAGGGCGGTGTGATTCTGCCAGGTGCGGCCGTCGCTGTCCTGGAATTGGAGAAGAGCGGTAAGATCGCCCGGCCCGCGCTTCTCGAGCTCGCGCCCGTCCACATGAATGGCGACGCGGAGGATTAATCTCTGGTGGGTGGAAAGTTCCGGAGCCGGCACATCCACCGACCAGTGGATCTGCGCCTGTTTGCCCTGCGTCATCCAAAGATTGAAAGGCAGTTTGCTGAACGCGGGGTCGAGATTGCCCGGCGGCGCGGGCATGGCGGGAACGGCGGCCATCATCAGCAACAGGCAGGCGCGAGCGCACAGCCGAAGCTTATGACTGGAGGACCGGGTGTTTGGTATGCCAATCCGTTGCCTGCTCATATGCATATGCAAGGCGCATGGCCGTGCCTTCTTCGAACAAACGTCCGGTAAACAACAACCCCTGCGGCAGATTATCCACGAAGCCACATGGTACGACAACCTGCGGGTGCCCGGTAAGATTGGTTGCCGTCAGGCTGGTACCAGACGGGTGGGATACGAAGGCATCCCACTGGCTCATCAGGTCCTGAAACTTCCGCATATAAATAGTGCGGGCGCGTTGGGCGCGAATGTATTCGACCGCCGGAATCAGGCGCGAGGTGCGGAACTGGTTGGGCCAGTCGGAGGGCGACTGCCCGGTAAGCTGCTCGAGGCCGCCATCGCGCGTCAGATCGTCGAAAGCGGCGCCGGCTTCCGCGTCGAGCACGAGGTTAATCGCGCCGGTGGGATAATCCGGCAGCGTCATGGGCTCCAGCTTCACGCCGATTTTGCGAAGAACGTTCAGAGCGGCATCATACAACAATTTGTCGTTGGCATTCAAGGCTTCGAAATCGCCTTCCAGATAACCGACCTTGAGCGATCGAACCGGCCCGCGCGCGTCCCAGTTCAGGGGGGCTTTCACCACGGTCAGATCTTTGCCATCGGGACCTTCGATGAGGCGCAGGACCTCGGCGCAATCGGCCACCGAGCGGCAGATGGGACCGACCTTATCCATGGTCCAGGTGAGCGCCATAGCGCCGTGGCGGCTGACACGTCCGAAGGTGGGACGCAGGCCGGTCACACCGCAGCGCGTGCTCGGAGCGACGATGGAGCCCAGCGTTTCGGTGCCGATGGAGAAGCCCACCAGGCCGGCGGCGGTCGCGGAAGCGGACCCGGCGGAAGACCCGCTGGAGGATCGGTCGTAATCCCACGGCGTTCGGGTCAAACCGCCGAACCAGAGTCCGCCTTGCGCGAGTGCGCCCATGGAGAGCTTGGCCACGAGTACGGCTCCCCCCGCGCGCAGCTTTTCGATTACCGTGGCGTCGACGTCGGGCACGCGGTTTTGATAGGGCTGGGCTCCCCAGGTAGTGAGGATGCCTTTGGTGTCGAAGAGGTCCTTGGCGCCGTAGGGTACGCCGTGCAGGGGGCTGAGGTGTTTGCCCCGGCGCAGTGCGGTGTCAGCCCTTGATGCTTCGTCGAGTGCCAGATCGCCGGTGAGCGTGATCACACAATGCAGCTTCGGTCCGTAAATACGGAGGCGGTCGAGATACATCTTTGTGAGAGCGGTTGAGCTGATTTTCCGTGCCCGGATCATGGCGCCGAGTTGCGCGGCGGGAAGAAACGCGAGGTCGTCCGGTTTGGCGAAGCGGATCAGTGCGGGTGCTTTGCCTGGGCGGAATTTCGAGGCACCGCGCGGCATGGCAAATCCGGGGAGTACTGGGGAAAACGAGATGGCGGGCGGTGTGTCGAGCGGGATATCGAGCTTCCGGAGCCGCCCATAGCGCTCGAGCGATTGATTCACCGCGGGCAGCATCATGTCGAGCTGGGGATCGGTGAGAGTAAGACCCATCGTGGCCAGCGCCGCCACTATCATTTCTTTTGAGACGCGTTGGGGGTTTTGCGCTTCTCCGGCAGGCACCGCGGCGAGCGCTGCGATCAGTTTCAGCCAGGTGCGACGGCCTACCGGGGCTTGGGTCTTGCGAGCCATCGAATGTTGTTCAGGGTAGCAGATTGGCCGGATGTGCGGCGAGTGCAGAGGGCCTTCCCTTTGGCCGCCTGACCACGAAGGAGGAACGTTTTCGGAAACGGCCCTTGGCCGCAGATCTTGAACAAACCAAAATCCTTGCACCGTTCGCGATGGGGTACCTCCGGCCTGGATTCGATCCAAAGGCGAAGCTGATTCAGATCCGCCAAGCCAATCGAACGGTCGTGCATCCTGTCAATCAAATGCTGACGCACGCCGGCGGGAAAATTATCCAGCTTTTAATGCGCGGCATCAGCCGCCGAAGACCATACGTCCCAACTGATCGCCCAGTTGTCTGACTTCGTCGGGGTCGGTGGCGGCGCGGAAGCGCTCGGCGAGGTCGAAAAACTCCTGCTGCCTGCGCTTCTCGGTTTTCAAACCCGTTCTCGATCAGTTCGAGCGGAATCCGGTTAGCACTCACCCTTCGGGCCCTGGCCAGGTTACGGACTTGTGCCGCAACACTGGAAGGCAGCCGCCGCGGCACGCAGGGCTGCGGACCTCCACCAAGCGGTCTGTTATCCCTTGTTTCAACTTCACAAGAGATAGACACGCGAAAGCGCCTATCCCACATGTGGCGCGCCACAGCCGTTCGTCAGCGGTACCAGAGAATCTGCGGGCATTCGAGCGGAACGCGCGCCCCGGCGTGCTCCGGTACAATCCTCGGAGTGAAACGATCCGCCGGGCGATCCGCCGCCACCGTGGCTGAAAACGAAAACGCGTTACCCGCGCCCGCCAGCGGCTGGCCCTGCATCGTCTGCCGGACTTCGGGAAGCGAAGGCTCGTTCGCCGCAAACAATTCCACCCGCACTGCCTGGGGATTCAGCTCATCCAGATAAACCTGCACCGTAACCACATGGTGGTCCGGATGCGACTCGACGTGCATCGCACCGAAACGCAGCCGGTACCAGTGTTCGTTAATCTGCCGCTGCCAATCGAGAATGGCTTTACCTTCGGCGCCCCCGTCTTTAGCACGTTCGAGATAGCTCTTCGCGGCCGGCAAATAATGCTGCTCAGTGTATTGCCGAACCGCGCGATTAGCTGAAAACGCGGTGGTCAGGCGCGCCATGCTCTCCCGCATCCGCGCAATCCAGCCCTGGGGAAGTCCCTTGTCGTCCACGTGATAAAACTCGGGGATGATCTCCTGTTCGAGCAGCGTATACAAGCGGTCGGCCTCCGCCGCGTCCCATCCCGGATCCTCACCGTGTTCTTTACCGTCGCCGAGCGCCCAGCCCACTTCAGGCGCGTAAGCTTCCGCCCACCATCCATCCAGCTCCGAAAAATTGAGGCCGCCGTTCACCAGCACCTTCATGCCGCTGGTGCCGCTGGCCTCCCACGGTCGCCGCGGCGTATTGAGCCAAAGATCCACACCACCCACCAGATGCTGTGCCAGCCGCATATCGTAATCGCTCAGGAAGACGACCTGGGAACGGGCCGGGGAGTTACGGATGAACTGAATCCACTGGTGGATCATCTCTTGGCCAGCATGATCCGCCGGATGTGCCTTGCCCGCCAGAATCAGCTGCACTGGGTGCTGCCGGTTCATCAGGATGCGCAGCAATCGATCGGAATCGTGCAGCAACAGATTGGGACGCTTGTAGGTCGCAAAACGGCGTGCAAATCCCAGCGTCAAAGTAGCTGGATCGAAAATTCTGCGCGCCTGGTCCACCTGATCAGGCGTTGCGCCATTGCCGGCCAACTGCCGGGTGAGGGTTTGCCTGGCGTATTCGACCAGCGACTTACGCCCGCGTTCGCGCATGCCCCAGAGCTTGTCGGACGGTGCCTGGCGGATCTTCTCCTCCACCTTTTCAAGATCGCCGCGCCAACGGTCTTTGCCGCAAATGTCAGTCCACAGGTCGTCCGCCGCGTCGGAATCCCACGTGGGCATGTGGATGCCGTTAGTCACCGCGCCCACCGGCACATCCTCTTCCGGCCAGCGCTGGAACAGGCTCTGGAAAAGCCTGCGGCTTACTTGTCCATGCAGTTGGCTCACGCCATTCACAGCTCCGCTGCCGCGAATGGCCAGATACGCCATGTTGAATGGCTCCGATTTGTCGCCCGGATTCGCCCGGCCCAGCGCCAACAACTCATCGAGCGAGATGTGCAGCTCATGATTACAATAATCCGTGAGTGAAGCCATGGCGTCATACTGGAAGCGGTCGAAGCCGGCGGCGACAGCAGTGTGCGTGGTGAACAGATTCCCCGGGCGCGTCGCCGCCAGAGCCTGGGCGAACGGCACATGGTTTTCCTCCATGAACCAGCGGGCGCGCTCGAGAACGGCAAACGCGGCGTGACCCTCGTTGAGGTGACACACTTCCGGATTAATTCCCAGCACCCGCAGCAGCCGCCACCCGCCAATGCCCAGAATTCGTTCCTGCTGGAGACGCAGCAAAGGCGTTCCACCGTAGAGTTCGCCCGTGATGCCGCGATACTCCGGCAGGTTAGCGGGGTCGTTGGTGTCGAGCAGAAGCAGTTTCGTGCGGCCCACCTGGACCTGCCAGCAGCGCACACGAAGCGTGAAGCCCGGCAGTTCGATGGCGATGCGCAGCCACTCCCCGTTGGCATCGCGCAGCGGCGAAATGGGTAGCTGGCCAGGATCGTTGTAGGGATAGAGAGCGTGCTGCCAACCCTCGGCGTCGATGTGCTGCCGGAAGTAGCCCTGCTGGTAGAGCAGCCCCACTCCTACTACCGGGACGCCCAGGTCGTCGGCGGACTTGAGTTGATCGCCCGCCACGTTGCCCAGACCGCCCGAGAAGATCGGCAGGGCGTCGCTGAGCATGAATTCCATGCTGAAGTAGGCCGTGCAGGTCAGCTTGGCATCGGGCCACGTTTTTTGGAACCATCGCTGCCGCTGCAGGCGTTCTTCCCGGGTCTGCATCAGGGAATCTAATTTCGCGGCGAAGGCAGTGTCCGCCAGCGCCTGCCGCAGCTTCTCGCCCGCTACCGTCTGCAGTACTACCCACGGATTCTTCGTCAGCTCCCACAGTTCGGGATTGAGATGGCTCCACAGTTCGTCCGACGCGTGATTCCACGACCAGCGAAGATCGAGCGCCAGATCCCGCAAGTCGCCGCTCAGTTTTTCGATGTCCATTTTACGTGGCCCGTCCTTCCTGGATTGTACGGCGCGCGGTATGACATGATAGTGAACCGGAGCGGTAACCGGCGCGCAAGTAGTGCAATTTCCCCTTGTTGTTATTTGCTCTGCAAAGAACTCTGGTGCGATTAGCAGGTAACGATCTGTAACGGGTGCTTGAATAATCGCGCCGAATCAAGTGAAATAGGAAGCCACGGCGGAATTATCGTTTGTCTGTGACCGCAGCATCAGAAATCGAATCGTTGCTTGAAGTTTCGGCGCGCATAGGTGGCGAACCTTTGCTGGTGCAGGCCGCCACCGGCAACACTTCCATTAAGGTCAATGGAGTCCTCTGGATCAAGGCGTCCGGCAAGTGGCTGGCCCACGCCACGGACGAGGACATCCTGATTCCGGTGGATCTCGAGGAAGCGCTGCGCCGCATCGGTCGGAACGCAGATCCGGCGGGCCAGTCAGTCATGGTGGGCGGCAGGGCGCTCGGTACCTCAGTCGAAACAGCTATGCATTCGGTGCTGCCGCATCGCGTGGTTCTGCACGTGCATTCCGTCAATACCATTGCGTGGGCGGTACGCCGCGATGGCTGCGCCGAACTGGCATCGCGGCTCGAAGGCCTCGACTGGCAGTGGATTCCCTATGTGCCGTCCGGATTGCCCCTCGCCCGTGCCATCGAGGCGGTAATGGCGCGTTCTCCCCGAACCAGTGTTCTGGTGCTCGCCAATCACGGTTTGGTGGTCTGCGCGGAAGATTGCGAAGCGGCCGAAGAGCTTCTGCGCGATGTGGAGCGGCGTGTCGCCATCGTTCCTCGCCGCGCTCCCGATCCCGAATGGGGCGTCCTGAATAGAATCTCCGAGCACAGTTGCTGGCGTGTTCCCCAAAGTACGGCGCTTCACGGCATGGGAACTGATGGCGTCTCGCGCGGTATCGTCCGCGGTGGCATTCTGTATCCCTGCCAGGCGATCTTCCTCACTCCCCAGGCTCGCACCTTTCGGCAACCGCTCGCTGGCCGCGACCTTCCCGGGGAGGATTTTGCCGGCGTGAACGAGCCCTTTGTCATGATCGAAGACGCGGGTGTGCTCGTTCGCCAGAAGCCGAACCCTACCGAATCGGCCACTTTGGCGGGGCTAGCCCAGGTGCTCCAAAGAATACCCGAAGAAGCGCCGCTCCAGTACTTGCGCGAGGAACAGGTGCGCGATCTGTTGTGCGCCGACGTTTATCACTACCGGGAACTGGTCGAGGATAACGGCACCGGCCGATTGGCGTTCCAACAGGGCGGAGGTCTGTTGGGCAGGGACCGCGAAAATCCGGTCACAATTATCTAAAGTTTTTTTCTCCTTCCCGAAATCCCCGTTTTTCCCCAATAAAACCTCATTCCGCGGTTCTTTTGATCAGCCCTCGGCCATGCACTGAGCGCGCTGAAATGCTCCGTACGATGCCATAGTGAGGCCAGGAACCGGTGCCCGCTGTGGGCGCCGGTTTTCCTTTTTAGAGGAGAATATCAATGAAGATCGCTCTTGCGGCCCTCGCGGCCCTGTTCTTAATCGGCTTTCAGGCCGCGGCCCAGACGGGCGCGGCCCTTCCGGCGACTGCTCTTCCGGCGACAGCCACGGCGCTTAATGTCACCATCAACTATCCTTCAGCCTCCGTCGTCACCTCCATGTTCGGCAAGCTGCCGGCGGACGTCGCACTGGTTGAAATTACCGCATGCAACGATACCGCCCAGACGCTGCAGCTGTCTAATGGACGTGTCGTGCAGGCGCTGCGCAGCAGCGGTATACAGGTGCTCTCGCGGGATGCCGCCATCGCCACCTTGTCGACCTCGGAGAGCCATAGCTGGCAGAGCATTCTGATGCGCAATGCGACGCACGGAATGAATATCGTCAACTTTCTCGTGATCTCGAAGGCAGTCGTTTTGGGGCCGGCGCTCAGTAAGGCGCTGCCGGCGGTGCAGGCTCTGATGGAGGCAGTCATTCCCGAGTTTTCCCGGGACGTTCCGAACACGCAGTATCTGAACTTCGACCACGACGCGCTGCCCGCCAGCACGCAGCTCACGCCGCTCGATTGCGCGGCAGGGATGATGTTTACCGCCAAACTACCGGCGCCGCCACCGGCAGCACTCATGGTTAATGTGCCCACGGTGGGCGCAAAGGTCCCTTAAGCACGGACCCGCGTCTCGACCGGCACACTGTGGGCGAACTCCTCAGCCAGCCGGTCGAGCCTGCTCCAGTCGGTGTATTCGTAGTCTTGCGTGGTGTCCGTGGGCCGCCCCGTCTTGCGTGCGATGCGCTTCATGATGAAGCGAGTCAGGAAATTGTATTTGCTGTACATGAGGGCCCCAGCGGCGGCGGTAACGAGAGAAGGCACCCAGCCGGTTTCCGCCAGAAAGGCAGCTGTGGCCTTCTTAACGTGGACCTCAGCCTCGGCGCGATACTCCGGCCTTGTATTGGCATCCTCGACGCTGGCTTCGGCCAGACTGACGGAGAGGAAGGCCGAGGGCATCTCCTGCAGATCCGCCAGGTGGCGCTTCACGAATTTCGCCATCTCCGCCTCATACTTGCCCATGTGGAGGGATGCGCAAACGATCGCAGCCGAGTATTCCGTCAGAGTGAAGCCTTTAGGGATATGCGCTGCGTCGATCAACTGGCACGGATGCTGTTTCACGCCTAAGGCGGTGCCCAGATGTTCGGCAATATGCCGGGTTTGTCCCTCACGGGTTGCGTAAATCACCAGCACAGGTTTCATGATTGTCTCCACTACAGGAAGAGTGAAAGCACGCATCCGAAACGCCATTCGGCTTCGTTCTGCAATCAGCGATTTGCGGACACCGGGTTGCGTGAAAACCAGCGATCTGTGTTAAATGGCGCGGTATGATCGACAAAGCATTTGGCACACGACCACCATCACGATCATCAGGCTGTCCCGTCCGATCCGGCGCTGCGGGTGAAGGCGCTCGAATCTTTATTGGTGGAAAAGGGACTGGTAGATCCGGCGGCGCTCGACCTGCTGGTTGACACCTTCGAGCACAGGGTCGGCCCGCGCAACGGTGCCCGCGTGGTGGCGCGCGCCTGGGTCGACCCCGCATACAAAGAGCGCCTCTTAGCCGATGCGCCTGCCGCCTTGGCCGAACTGGGCTTCACCAGTGGCCAGGGTGAACATATGCTGGTGGTCGAGAACGATTCGAAGGTCCACAATCTTGTCGTTTGTACGCTTTGTTCGTGCTATCCGTGGCCCGTGCTGGGGCTACCGCCGGTGTGGTACAAATCGGCCGCATATCGGTCGCGTGCCGTAATCGATCCGCGCGGAGTGCTGCGGGAGTTCGGCACCGAGGTCGGGGAAGATGTGGAAGTGCGCGTTTGGGACAGCACCGCGGAGTTGCGCTACATCGTGCTTCCGGAGCGCCCGGCCGGCACGGAGAATCTGAGCGAGGACGAATTGGCCGCGCTGGTCACGCGAGACGCCATGGTGGGTGTTTCGCGGGTGACTGCTCCCGGAGAAAAGGCATGAACGGCATCCACGATATGGGCGGTATGCAGGACATGGGCCCGATTCAATACGAGAAGGCTGAACCGGTGTTCCATGCAGCCTGGGAGGGGCGCATATTTGCGATCAATTCGTCGCTGCGTGCCAGGCGTAAGTGGAACCTCGATGCCTGGCGTTATCAAATTGAAATACTGGCTCCCGTCGACTATCTGCGGCTCACGTACTACGAGCGCTGGTTGGAGATCAATGAGCAACTGCTGGTGAAGCATGGCTTGGTCACGGCGGAGGAACTGGCAACGGGTACACCGGCTGCTGGCTCGACGAAAGCTGTGCAGGCAACGCGCATTTCCGGCGTGGGTCGGGGTATCCCGTCGAGTCACGACCCAACGGTGCCGGCTCGCTTCGCGGTTGGTCAACGTGTCCGCGCCCGCAATTCAAACCCAATTGGACACACCCGGCTGCCGCGCTACGCAAGGGGACGAGCCGGCACGATTGAGCGCGATCACGGAGTCTACACGTTTCCCGATACTAATGCGCACTATGAAGGAGAGCATCGCCAACACGTCTATTCCGTGCGTTTTTCAGCCCGCGAACTTTGGGGCGAGCAGGCATCGCCGCGCGATTCGGTTTATCTGGACATGTGGGACGAGTACCTTGAACGCGCCTGAACCTGTATTTTCCGAACCCTGGCAGGCGCAGGCATTCGCCCTGGCCGTCAGACTTTCAGCACAGGGCCACTTCACCTGGAAGGAATGGGCGACGGCGCTGGCTGAGGAGTTGAAAGCCGCGGCGGATCGCGGTGAGCCTGACGATGGTTCTCATTACTATCACCATTGGCTGGCCGCGCTGGAGCGTCTGGTGATAGCTAAGCGCCTGACGGATCAGCCTGCACTGCTGGCGCGCAAAGAAGCCTGGGCCGACGCCTACCGGCATACGCCTCACGGCAAACCGGTCGAACTAACTCCGAAGCGATAGATCAGAAGAGCGTCGGTTGTTCACCCGTGGCCGGCGTCTTCTTGCGCTTGCCGCGTAAGGGGCTTCCGACCACCCCCAGCACCTGTATACTGCGCAATGCTTGCCTGGGGACGAAGATGCGCTGATTGTTTCCGTCGGGCTCCGGCGGCGTCACCGTAAAACCGGCGAAATCCCAGTTCAGCAGGTTATTGGGCATGATGCCGTCGAGCACCTCGCCGTCCGTGAAGACCATGCGCACCCAGAGGCCTTCCAGTTTCGGCCGCGCCAGAAAAACGCGGCGCGATTCCGTCTCCCCGTCGAAATCCTTCACGAAAGATACGCTCTTAACCTCGCTGTAAGGCATCAGAACGAGCGCTCCGTCGGGTTTAAGTAATTCTATAGATTGTGGTTGTAAATAACTGAAAGGATTAACGAATCCGGTCAAGCTTTCCCGCTCGAAGCGGCGCACGATCACCTTCTTGGCTGTTGTGCTGGCCACGGTTCTTCAGCTCAGGCCCAGGGAGAGTCCCCGCAACGCTTCGCACGGAATTGATTTAAACATTTTTGCGGATATTGTATCATTGCCACGAAGGGTTCAGAATCGAATGGCGGACAAGTTGACCAGAGCGGAGTCGCCGATCTCCCGAGGAATCAGGAGTTTCCTGGCATTTTGCCGCATGGAAAAAGGGCTGTCGAAAAACTCGCTGGAGGCGTATGCCGCCGATCTGGCCGGGCTGCGGACATTCGTGGAACCGCTGAACGGGGGCGCTTATCCCGATACGGAGATCCTGCTCCAATTCATTAACTCCCTTTATAAGAAAGACTTAAGCAGCCGATCCATCGCACGCCACATGAGCGCGATGCGCAATCTGTTTCAGTTCCTTCTCACCGAAGGCCTGATCGAAGCGGATCCCACCGAGCACCTTTCCAGCCCCAAACAGTGGACCACCATCCCGAAATTCCTCAACCGCGACCAGGTGGAGAAACTGATCGCCGCGCCGGACATCCAAAAAGCCAGCGGGCTCCGCGACCGCGCCATGTTCGAACTGTTGTATGCTACCGGAATCCGCGTGACTGAATTAATCGAGCTACGGCTATCCGGTCTGGACCAAGGTCTGGGATTGATTCGCGTCACCGGCAAAGGCAACAAACAGCG
>Ga0302320_10004073_pt1 | contig 33353 bp, 25 predicted proteins | sample Bog_T0_3_FD_202130 | JGI IMG/M metagenome (GOLD analysis project Ga0302320, IMG submission 202130) | Peat permafrost microbial communities from Stordalen Mire near Abisko, Sweden - Bog_T0_3 | ecosystem: Environmental > Terrestrial > Soil > Wetlands > Peat | place: Sweden: Abisko, Stordalen Mire... | reverse complement strand
GGAGGCGCGCCCATATCATGAGCAGCCAGCAGAATCGGTTGATCCGCGCCGAAGTCGATCTGCCGAACGAGCGCCCGGAATTCCTCCGCGAGCGCACGGGAATCGTATCCCTCATCACCGGCTGGCTTGTCGGAGTCCCCGTACCCGCGCATGTCAGGTACGAGGATTGAAAAACCAGCCTCGGCAAGCAAAGGCATGACCTTATGCCAGGAGAAGCCGGTTCCGAGGAACCCATGCCACAACAATACGGGCATACCATTAGGGTCGCCGCCTATCCAGTAGTGAAGACGGACGCCGTTGACGACGGCCGTCTCACTCCGGAAATTTGCCATCTCTCGCGCATTTGAATCGGCGCTCATGGAACCCTCCAGAACGAATCTAGCCGGCCTGCTGCATCATCGGCGCCGAACCAAGGAGTAACTGAATCAGTTGCATGCCTGCCGGAGTTGCCCAGTTCTGCACCAGCTCCGCCACCATCGTGTTGGTCGTCGTCAGCACCACGCCGCCGTGCATCATGCGTCGTTGAGCCATTTCTTCCTGGACTTCGTAGGACGATCCGCCTGCGTCCATCACTGCAAGAACGTTGTACCCTTCCTGCACCGCACTGATGCTCGGGAAGACGAGGCAGATGTCGGTCGTCACGCCGCCCATGATGATGTTCTTGCGGCCAGTCGCGGCGATTGCTCCGCTGAAATTGGGATCGCCCCAGGCGTTGACAATGCCCTGGCGCTTCACGCGAGCCTTGTATGCGTCGGGAAGAATCTTCTGCAAGGCCGGTGAAATAGGCCCTTGGATCCTGTCTTCCTGGCTGGAAGTGAGCACGACCGGCATATTCAAGGTCTTGGCGGCGGTAGCCAGCGTGACAGCGTTGCGCAGACAAACGTCGGAACTCGAGGTCCGAATCAGTTGCATGGTCCCGACCTGATAGTCGACCAGGACGAGCACGCTGTTTTCCGCGGTGAACTGCCCCTTCATCATGTAGTCCTTCTTTGAATCAGACATGCATTGCTCCTTTACTGGTTGAAATCCTGTCAGATTATTATGACCGCAAGTAGAAACGCGGCGCTGGTTGTAGAGCAAAGTGGATTTGCGCACGCGCAACGCTCACCAATTACGCAGCAGGCACAACTTTTTGCGCGTAATCCATTTAATCCAAGTCGGAGACGGGTCCCAGTCCGGTGGGCTTCCAGTTGAGATTCTTGCGGGTGATGGCGCTCGATGCCGATAGGTCTTGTCCCATGAACACATCTCCTCCGCATCATCAGCGAGCGTGCGATGCAGCTTCTTCGATCAGAGCTGCAACCTCCTTCGGGTGCGAAACGTAGACGGAATGGCTGGCGCCTGCGACTTCGACCTTTTTGCTGTTGGCTCGCGTGGCGTACCACCGTTCGAGGTCAGGATTGATGGTCCGGTCTGCCCCCGCTACCAACATCCAACTCGGTTTGCTTCTCCACGCAGCCGTGGTGATGACCGCTTTGAAGTTCTCAGCCAAGTTCAGCACCTGCGATCGCGCCATGAAAGCGGCCTGCTCGGCAGGCAGGTCAGCTGCGAAGTACTCATGAAACTGAGCCGGGTCGAGGTAGGTGAAGCCGTCCGCTGTCTTTGTTATCGCACCAGACTTGGTGAGGTCGCTGGGGAAGCGCTTTCCGTCGTCAGCCTCATTCTCACCGGCGTCTGGCATGTGGGCTGCGATGTATACCAAACCGACCACCGATGGATCCGTGCCGGCCTCGGTAATAACGGCTCCCCCGTAGCTGTGAGCAACCAGAATGCACGGTCCATCTTGTTGAGCAAGGATTCGCTTCGTGGCAGCCACATCTTCTTTAAAGGATGTCTCCGGTTCCTGGACGATGCTAACGTTGTAGCCACCCTTGACCAGAATGTCATAAACGCCTTTCCAGCCAGAACCATCCGCCCAGGCCCCGTGAACCAGAACAATATTCCGGACCCGATGGTCTTGCTTCTGCGCGGAGAGGTCCTGCGCGTAGAGCGCGACGCAAGTCAACAGCAATAACACGATGCAGAGGGACCGAGATATTACTCTTACGGCTCGCATACTATTTATTGAATTCCTCACTCTGTTGCTCCATTCGTGAATTGAATTGGCTTCCCGGACGGACAGCGGGCCCTGTACCAGCATCTCATTGAGTCTTTTATCTGGAGTTGTTTCATGCAGCCGGTTTTGCTGCCGCCTGCTGCTTCTGCCAGCTCAGCGCGGTTTCTTTAGCGAAATCTTCATATCGGCGAGGACCATGCCCCAGCAACTTCGTCAACGTCTCAATATCTCCATCTTCAGCAACAAACCCACGTTCGAGATATCCTTCAAACATCATGCGGATGTCGAAGGCTGACCAAGCAGGGCCTCTTTTGCGCATCTGCTCCTCAAACGCATCCATGTCGTCGCCGCCGTAACGAATCTCTTTGCCAAGCAATTTGCTCCAGATCGATGCCGCTCTAGGGCCACTCAACGCCTCCGGGCCGTTGAGGTTATAAGTCTTACCGTCGTGTTCATCTGAGGTCAGAACGATTGCCGTCGCCTCAGCAATATCCCGAATATCCACCGCCGAGACGCCTACATCGCCGAGAGGCATGGGGTAAATGCCGGCCTTCGTGAGTGGGTCTTTCAACGTTGCGTCGTTCTGAGAAAAGTAATTTGGCCGGATAATCGTGAACGGTACACCGAACTCCCGCAGAGCGTTTTCGATAGCCAGTTTCGAGGCAAAGTGTGGAACATCCTTGAAGTGGTCCACACGAAAGACCGAGTGATAGACGATATGTTTCAGCTTGAGCCGCTTGGCCAGATCGTAGGCGATGAGACCCTGCGTTAGTTCATCAGGACCGACAGCGTTCAGTAGGTAAAGCTTATCCATCCCGTGCAACGCTTTCTGTACGGAGACTGGATCAAGCAAATCCCCGATAGCAACCTCAACCCCCTTCGGCGTCCGGTCGCCTTCCTTACGTACAAGCAGGCGAATCTCCGCTTTGCGCTTCTGTAACTCTTTCACGACTTCCGCACCAACTCTGCCCGTCCCACCTGTCACTAGAATCTTCATCCTCTAATCTCCTGGTTTGTCTTCAAGAAGTCGCCTTCCGCAATTTCTTGCGAGCCATTGCTGTTTCGCTCGTTCGCGGAAAGCAGTCGAGAGATACCGTCGGCTTCTGGTTGCAGACTTTCATCCCACGAACACCTAGTATGTTTGCCAGCGCAGGCGCCGCACTGAGCAAAATAGACCAATCACGTGGTCTGTGCCGCAAAGTCGATTTGCGCGTGCGCAACGCGGAGCGATTCAGCTGCCTCGCGCTGGTGTTCGTCACTTCTCGCTTCGACGGAGATTAGTTTTCGAGAAAGGGTTGTGAAGCGTTTTTTTTCAGAGTCAGCTTTTGCCGCAAGTCATGCTCGACTTTTCTGGGAGGAGATTGGAAGCGTTCGTTGATCGCAACACGGACGGTGGGCGATTAGGCGAACCACCCTGCTTCCTCAAACGTCAGCCGAGGATTGCGCGGGTGCGGCGTGCCGATCTTGCCATATCCGATACTGCAAATGAAGTTTGACAGTATTCGCGTACCCGAGAAGAACGCCTGGTCAACGGCCGCATTATCGAAGCCGGACATCGGACCACAATCGAGACCCAACGCCCGCGCCGCAATAATGAGATACCCTCCCTGCAAGCTACCGTTGCGCATCGCCGTTACTTCAGCGAGCCCCGGCTTAAGGAACATCTGGCGCATCATCTCGCCCCGCGCGGGAAACAGCTTCGGCATCGTTTCCGGAAATGCAAGGTCGTACCCGATGATCACCGTGACCGGCGCCGCTAGGATTTTGGGCCGATTTTGGTCTATCGCAAGAGCAGCCAGCTTGGCTTTTCCCTCGGTGCTTCTCACCCACACGAATCGAGCCGGACTGGAATTGGCCGACGTCGGGCCCCATTTCACAAGATCGTAAAGATCGCGCACCATCCGCTCATCAACGGGTTTGACGCTCCATTCGTTGTAGGTTCTTGCTTCGTTGAACAACTGATTTAACGCTGAACTGTGAATCATGATTTCCTCCTATGAGTATTCCTGTTTGGCGTCAGGCTTGTCCGAGGAGCGCGAGGAAGTTCGGTTGCCCGTTGGACGCATGGAGACCTCCGTCGACCGGCAGAATCACTCCATTGATGAAGACGGCGTCTTCACTGGCGAGAAAGGCAATTACACCCGCGATATCGTCCGGTGTGGCAGCCCTACCGATCGGGAGTCGGTCACGAAAAGCGGCCGTTACTGCTTCATTTTTCTCGAGATCGGCGGTGGCCTCCGTCGAGGTGAGACTCGGCGCCACGGCATTGATGCGCACGCCACGCGAGCCGTACTCGAGCGCCAAAGCGCGCGTGAAGTTCGTCACGGCGCCCTTCGCCGCGTTATAAGCACTCAACCCCCAATCTCCGCCCAGACCCGACGCGGAGGAGAGATTGACGATGGAGCCCTTCGTTTTCAAGAGATGAGGCAATGCTTCGCGGGACGCAAAGTACACGCTGTCGAGGTCAGTCCCCATGACCTTCCGCCAGTCCTGTGTGGTGGTCTGCGCGAAGGGGCCAAAGATTGCCATCCCCGCATTGTTGACCAACACATCCACCTTCCCAAACTTATTGACCGTGCCTTCGACAAGGCGCTTTACATACCCCTCGTCAGACACATCTCCGGGATGGACAAGTGACTTTGCTGCACCAAAGCCTGCGATGGTTTCGTGCAACTTGTGCTCACGCCGTCCATTGACAACGACGTACGCGCCTTCCTGTAGAAAGCGGCGCGCCGTGGCTGCGCCAATACCAGATCCGGCCCCCGTCACGATGACGGTTTTCCCTTCAAATCTATTCATGGTTTCCTCCGAAAGATTTATAGACTGCTTGGTGCGACCAGACCTATCGAACCGTATATTCCGCGGTTTTGAATAGAGCACTCGCTGCTCCCCGGCACTGTGCATTTCTGTAAAGGGTACCGTTGCATTGCTTACTCGGCGAATCGCTTGCTCAAAAACTCACCGATGAGTTGAAGAGCCTCGTTGGAAGCTGCGAGGTGTCCCACGCCCCCAAGGAATCCGTGGACCATCCCTTCCCACACGTCGAGGCGAGCATTGACTCCTGCCGCGATCGCGTGCTCAACAAAGCGGACGGAATCATCAAGCAGCACCTCGTCGTCGCCGACATGCACGCGGATCGGGGCTAATCCCTCCAGGTCGGCATGGAGCGGCGAGGCGAGCGGGTCTGCCGGGTCATGCCCGTGGAGATAGGAGCGCACCAACTCGGTCGCTTGCGGCTTGGTAAAGTAGGGGTCAGCAACAGCGCGCGTCGCCCAGCTTTCCCCAGAAAGGGACAGGTCCGTCACGGGTGAGAGTGCCACTCCGCCCACCAGAGCTTTGCCGGCACCGTCACTGTTCGCCGCGAGATGCGCGAGCAACCCAAGCGCCAGGGTGCCACCAGCCGAATCACCAGTGATAGCAATTTTTGAGAGGCCTCGCTCGGTCAAGCCAACGTAGCAGGCCCGGATATCTTCCGCGGCGGCAGGAAACGGATGTTCCGGCGCAAGTTGGTAGTCTGGCACGAACACCGCCGCCTGAGTCTGAGCAGCGATGTGGCCTGTCAGATGGCGAAACGCCTGTGCCGAGCCCCAGTTGAACCAGCCACCATGAATATGCATCACGGCGTGGTGGGGCCGCGCATCTTCGGGTCGGCACCACCACCCTGGAATGCCGCCAACATGGTCAGCTTCGTAGACAACCCCGGCAGGCGCCGTGACGCGCTCCATGACGGCATCAAACGGAGAACGGGCCGCTGTTCCCTGAAGCCTTCCTTTGTTGGGTTCGGCGATAGCGCGCAGGGCAGCCATCGCAGCCTGATCTTCCGTGCTGAATGGATGGAGTACGGACCAGGGGGCCGTACCGTGATCTTCAAGAAATGTGACCATGATGTTCCTCCGCGCGCCTCGTTTTGATCGAGGCGCAGCTTAGTTAACCCTTTGTAAAGTCAAACGACTTCAGCCTCAGCCGCGCGCGCAAGGCATTCGACCCATTCCTGGTGATAGCGGTAGAGCGCACCGGGATTCTTGCGCCCGAGCTCTTCGAGGAAGAAGGGGCCTTGCTGCGTCTCTTCGGAAAGCACATGACACCCATTCTCCGTGGGAGTGATGACCCAGCCGTGATAGGCGCTCGAACCGGTCTCGTCGCCGTCGACAGTTGTCGACCACGCGAGCCTGCTTATGGGCACGCACTCCGTCACGATAAGTCTCGTAGGAATGCCAACGGTTACCCGGGTCCATTTTGTTCCGAGCGCCAGTTCCGGCTCACCGGACAGAATCTTGACTTGATCTTCGGCAGGAAAGTAGCTCCACCAATTCTTGGCGTCGACAAGCGACTTCCACACCACTTCAGGCGGCGCGTTCACGTCGATGTCGTTGAGTGCGTAGATCGCCGAGGTCTTCGGGTCATATTGCTTAGGCCAAATTACGTGGTCATACATTATTTGTGACCTCTTCTTTATTAAAACTCCGTGAGTTCTTCGCGTGCGTCGGTAGCCTTCCGTAGGCCGCAGAGCCAGGCAGGCCGGTGACAGTAGGCGCGCCTCGTTCGTAGATTGGTGTAATTTCGCGATGCTCGAGCGCCCAAGCAGCAATCTCGTCCTTGCGGCCGAACCAGACGCCGGGCTTGGAGCGCGCGTAAGTGAGAAAGCGGTCGAGGACACGAACACGGTTGGCATGACCTGAAATGCGGTCGTGTAGTCCCAACACCATCATCCGGCGGCGGTGCGCGCCCTCCTCGTAGAGTTGATCGAATTCGTCCTTGAGCGCTTGTTCGTAAGCAGCCGGGTTCCAACCGACGAAGGTGTAAGAAGCAATGTCGTTCATGTGCAGGGTGTAGGGAACGGTCACAAAGTCTCCGCCCTTCAGCTTGACGATGAACGGTTGGTCGGCGCTTGGCTCATCGATGTGGTACTTGAAGCCGAGACTCTGGAGAATATCGAGAGTGTGTGGGGAATTGCGAACGAAGTAGGCGTTCCAGCCAACTGGCGTCTCCCCAGTCGCCTTTTGGATGCTCTCGACACCGTCAACGATGAAGCGCCGCTCGGCGTCGGGATCAAGGAGATAGCTGTTCTGCCAGGAGCGGCCGTGAGCCGCGGCTTCATGGCCGCGGCTGACAATCTCCCGCGCGAGATCGGGCGCTCTGTCGACGGCTTGACCGATCATGAAGGAAGTGAGCTTGACCTCGTGCTTGTCCATCAGGTCGAGGATTCGGGGGATACCCTCGTACACGCCGTATTGGAAGACGCCGTTGGTCGCCAGATCGGGCAAACCCTTTTGCATTGGTTCTTCGAAGAAGCCGGGCGCGCCGGAGATCGGCTGACCGCCGCCCTCGAACATGAGAGAGAAGCTGACGGCGAGACGAGCGCCGTCAGGCCAGAACGGATCAGTCGTAGGCATGATGCTCTCCTTATTCAGTGGGTAATCGACGAAGCCGATCGCCGCGAACTGCTTTACTTGAACTTGACGAAATCCTGAAAAATCAGCTGAGCCCAGGATTTTCCTCGGGCTTGCACGAGCAAACCTCCCTCTGCCAGCTTCCCAAGTTGGACCGGGGCGAAGCCGAGTTGTTCAATCAAGGCCGCCACTTCGCCCGCAGCGCTTTCGTCGTCACTTGATAGGAATAGAACGCGCCGACCGCCCTTGATGTTCGGATCTTCGGCCAAGGTCTCCGCCGGTAGACTGTTGAAGGCCTTTACAAGTCTTGCGCCGGGAAAGGCCTGGGATATCACAACCGAGGAAGGAAGGTTGCCCAGTTCTTCCGGAGCGACACCGTAGGCGTTTGTTACGTCAATCACGATCTTGCCCTGCCAGCTCTTGGCGGCCTTCGCGACGTCTTTCTGCGTTCCGAAGGGAATAGCCAAAAGGACGATTTCGGCTTTAACAGCGTCCTGCAATGATTTGGGGATGATCGTGGGCCCGATCGCCTTTGCGACCGGCGCAAGCGCTTCAGGCGATCGCCTGCTCGCTATCGCGACTTCGATTTTCTTGCGGGCGAACGCTCTGGCGAGCGCCTGGCCTACTTTGCCGGCACCTATAATTGAGTAGCTCATGGAATCCTCCTGTATCAGTGTTGAAGTTGAAATTACTCAGTCGATTTGTCGTGATCACATCTAGTAGCCACGCTCGAGAGTGTTGCCTTCGAACGTGGCCGTCAGTTCATCGCAGAGCATGCTTCAGAGAACCGTAAGCGCAATCTTGCCCTGAACGTGCCCTAAAGCAGCCCGCTCATGCGCTTGCTTTGCTTCTGCGAGTGGAAACGTGCTGTCAATTGCTACCCGCAGCGTGCCAGCCTCAAGGAGGTTACCCAGCTTCGCGAGTTGCGGGCCGTTCGAGCGAACCTGTGTCGTGGAGACAATGATTCCGCGCTTCGCAGCTTCTTCTGCATCGGAGAATCCGAGGAAGACGGGGAACAGATGCCCGCCGCGCTTCAGTGTCTGCAGGAAGCGACCCGTGGTGGGACCGCCCAGGGTATCAAGAACGACGTCGACGTCACGAACAACATCCTCGGGAGCTGTCTTCTTGTAGTCGATGAACTCATCGGCTCCCAGTCCTCGCAAGAATGCTTCGTGCTTCGTCGATGCGACGGCGATCACGTACGCACCCTCCATCTTCGCGATCTGCACTGCAAAGTGCCCGACCCCACCTGCGGCACCGTTGATCAGAATCCTTTTACCCTTCAAAGGCACCGGACGGTGAAGTTCGGGTTGCAGAGGATTGGCCACCTCGTGCCCTAGCTCAATCAGAAACTGCCATGCCGTGAGCAGAGACATCGGTGCAGCTGCGGCATGTATGTGAGACACTCCAGCCGGCTTCAGCGCGCACTCAGACGCGGGAACTGTCACGTACTCCGCATAGCATTTGCTGTCGCCGAAGCTTGGAAAGCGGACCATACTGAAAACTGCATCCCCAACGGAAAAGCCCTCCACATCGTGAGCCACCTCTTCAACGACGCCGGAGATGTCTGTGCCCAGGATGATGGGGAAAGGTATGATCGGACGCCACTCGGGCGGAAGCACTTTGCAGCCATCGCGCAGATACAAATCCGGAGGATTGATCCCTGCGGCGTGCACACGTACAAGCACCTCACCGGCCTTCAACTCAGGCCGCGGCGCGTCCTCGTACTGAAGAACCTCCGGTCCACCGTATTCATGCAATTGAACTGCTTTCATCATCGACATAGCTTCTCTTTATTCCTTAAGAGCTCTCGTTCGAGGCATCGTCCCTGGATGGTCGAGCGCGGTTGTTGTCATCTTCAGAAACTCTGAAGTCTCTCTTGCTGAAGATGGGCCGTCGGCGACGACTCGTCTTACGACCCGATGAACTGGCGAGGGCGTCAAAGGCTTCGCTTGCTAGATTCGGCATGCTGAAGGTGCTGCACGAGGGTGCTGAGACTGACGACGGAGACGATACTCTCCCGGCCGAATCGCCTTACGCGCGGATTGCACGCGAAGGCATACATCGTCGGGAAGGGCTGGGACACTGCGCTTTACCTTGGGTCCTGTTTGATTGTGAGGGCAGTCTTACCGGTGTCAGTAGAAGGGCCAGTATTCCCTGTTTGATTAGCTACGGCAGGCATCGTTTCATCTCCTTAAGGGTTTCGTCAGGTTCGACTGACTTCGCATTGCGGCTTGCCGGCAAAAAGTTCTCCTGCCAGTCTCTTCAGATAGCGTGCGTTGGCGCCCGGATCCAGCCTCTGCATCCACGAGCGCATAGTATGGCAAGAGTACGGGTGTGGGATTGAGCAAAACAGAACACTCACGTGATCTGTGGACGCAAAGTCGATTTGCCTGCGCGCAACGCTCAGCAATCAAGCAGAAGGCACAACTGTTGATGATCTGTGGGCTTCACAGTCCACACAGCGAAGGGATCTTCTATTTGGCATTGAGAAATTCAGGAGACGAGTTCGGCAAGGGGACGTTAGAATTGACGAATTCATGAATCAACCCGCCACTTCGGTTCGAAATCACTGCCTGTCGCCGACGCGAGCCAAAGTGGCAATCGATGCACCTCTTGGCCCTACAGCTTACGGTCGAATGTTTCCCGAGCTGCCATCGTTTGAGGCCGATGAGCAATTCCTGCACGCGCTTGGTCGTGCAGGTGGCGTCTGCGACTGCGGAGATGTCGAAGACGCCCCTGATTCCCTGGGTGACACCGCCGCCGGTTGGCCCATCTTCGGCCAATTTGTGGCTCACAACATTACGGCTGACCGGTCCATTTTGCAAAGCCATGCCGATACTGAGGGCTTGCACAATGCGCGAAGCCCGCAGCTCAATCTTGAAAGCCTCTACGGCGACGGACCGACAGGCCATCCGTTCCTCTACCAGCGCGACGATCCAGCAAAGTTCCTCCTTGGGCTGGACGGAGCAGACCTGCAACGAAACGCAGAGTGCATCGCGATTATCGGCGACCCGCGCAACGATTCGCACATGCTGGTGTCGCAACTGCATCTCGCCATGCTCAAGGCTCACAACGCATTTGTCGATGAAGCGCGCCTCACCGGAATGAAGAACGACCGCGTGTTCGAAGAAGCAGCGCGGCAGTTACGATGGCACTATCAGTGGCTCATCCTCAACGAGTTTCTGCCGACGCTCGTCGGGCGGACGCTTGCTGATCAGATGCTTCGAGAAGGTCCGCACTGGTTTCGCCCTGGGCACAGTGGATTTATACCGCTAGAATTTGCCGACGCGGCCTATCGGTACGGCCACTCTCAGATCCGCCACCGCTACCGATTGAACTCGAAGACCGATCCCGTTCCACTTTTTCCCGATCTCCTGGGATTCCGCGCCGTGCCGCGTGAGCACGCGATCGACTGGAACCTGTTCTTCGACGCGCCCGGTGCCCCACCGGCGCAGCGGTCCAAGAAAATGGACGGGAAGCTTGTGCGCGCACTCATTCAGTTGCCGGTAGCCGTGACCGGCGAGTGCGAAATCGAAGACTATCACTCTCTTGCTGTCCGTGATCTGCAACGCGGACAAGGTGTGGGCCTACCATCCGGCGAGGCCGTAGCTCGTCACATCGGAGTCACGCCACTTACCGCGGAACAGGTCGGTATCACTTCCACGGGCTGGCATGCTGAGACTCCTCTCTGGTATTACATTCTCCGCGAAGCCGATGCTTGTACCGGCGGTCATCGTCTTGGTCCAGTGGGTGGCAGGATCGTGGCCGAAGTGCTGATTGGACTCATAGATACGGATCCGACATCCTTTCGTAAGATCAGCCCGGAATGGCTGCCTAAAAAGACACTGAGTGAATTGTTAACATGGGGAACCGGGCGTTAATTACCGGGAGCCGGCAAGTGGGGCAACGAGTTCTACCGGCGGCAAGAAATTAGGGAGATCAAGGCGAGCCACGCCAATTCGGTTGTCAGCCATCCCGTAGTCTAGATTCGCTCAATCCCGTCGGACATACTGTGCCGAAGGGATCACTTCGAAAGTCGCTCGGGCGAGCGCGACGTGGTCGCCCTGAATTGAGAACCTGAGAGGGCCCAACGAGCTCTTCATCGAAAGGATTGCCCGCTACGCTTTCCCTCTCTTCGTTGCGGTCTGGTTCCAAAAACATCTGATCAATGTTGTTCTTGTGGTGAGTCGTCACATACGCGAGTCCTGCTTCCTCGTCGAGAAGAAAATCGTCCATCATATTGTCTGCTCCCAGATACTCAGGGACGCAGACAGGTGCAAGCGTTTCGCCGTCCACTCGAACCCGCATGAAGAGCTTGAGTACGGTATTGTCCGACCTCCCGACTCTTCGACGCTCTCGTTTCTAGAAGACACCTGCGATAATGCGACGAGATCCGAGCGCGGTCCTGCTCAACCCAGAGGAGAGGCCTTGGTCCCAATCTTGTCGGTGACCTCCAGCGGCACTCGGCAGCCATTTAAAAAGAGGCTTAAAAGATTGAACCAGGAAATCATCAGCACGAGCTTACGAGTGATCACCTCCCCGTTGCGATTCAGGAGATCTTGGAGGGTCGAGTCGGTCAGGGTACCTGAATTGGAAAGCTCATCCGTCGCCCTGCATATTAGAACGTATTCTTCCTTAACCCCGGTCACCGATCCATCGCTGGCTGCAGCTTCGACCTCCAGTTGCGACAGTCCGTTGTTCAGGGACATGGGTACGTTGGCCTGCCATTCGTAGGGCGAGTTCAGCACTTTGGCTGCGCGCAGTATGATCATCTGCCGAAGCTTGGGATCCACCCCAGTTGCTCCGAAGACCGCTTTCACGAGCCCGATGAGGGCATCGAACATATCTTCGGTTCCGGCCATCATCTTGAGGACGTTGAGTGCCTGAACCGGATCATAAGTGGAACCGACAACGGCTCGGATCTTTTCGTCGGAAGGCAGCGGTATAGCGACTCTTGCGTTGTAGGAAGTCGGTGGTGTCATGATTTCTCCCTGGGTCGTGGACATGGTTGCAGGATCGGCACGAAACGGCTACGCGTAGCTTTTTTGCGGCAGCACCCAAGGTGCCGGCCGCGGCCTTTACGCGAATCCGCCGTTTGGGCGAACAATCTGTGCATTCATCCAGGCCCCATCAGGCTCATCCATGCGCCTTATGGCCCTTAATACAGCTGGGATGCTTTCGGCGAAACGCCCGGGTCCACGCCGCGACACCCACGAAGTCCAACAAGAAATCCTTGAGGCGAGAGACCGCGGTTGGGTTGATATCTGAGAGCTTTGTTGTAGCCACGAAATGTGCGAGCGTCTTGGTGATGCCACAATTCGGATCAGGCGTTTCGATCGGGAATACCTCGTCCTTACCGCTAGGTGAGTCTGCGAACTCTGTCATGGCCGGATGATTTGGCGTGTTCGGATGTTGGGCGGAGGAAGCTCGTGAAACTGGCGTAGCGTGTGAAAGGGGCATAATCAAGCTCCGAAGTTCATTCAGTGTTCCATCGGCTTTCTTGACGTACACTCTTCAACTAAGAACGCAAGTGTCCGCCACAGAGCAGGGGTTACGATGAGCAAAACAGCTCACTCGCCAGTTCAATAGCCGCAAACCTGATTTGCGTAGGCGCAAGGCTCGGGGCCGCAGTATGAGCACCTGGTGATGCACTGACGGCATCTGAAAGATACCGGTTCCGCGCAACCCCACGATCAACTAACAGATTTGTTCGAGCGTCTAAAAGGAGCAGCATGGCCATCCCCTTCGATATTACCTTGCCTCAAGTAAATGTTTTGGCTTCAACCATGGCCTACCGTGAAGCGGGCGATCCGCAAGCACCAGTGGCGCTTTTCTTGCACGGGAATCCAACCTCGTCTTATATATATCGAAATATTCTTCCGCTGGTTGCACCGGTCGCACATTGCATCGCGCCTGACCTTATTGGGTTCGGCCAATCGGGAAAACCCGACATCGAGTATCGCTTCGAAGATCACGTGCGGTACATCGATGCCTTCCTCGACCAAGCCGGCATCTCTTCAGCATTCGTGATCGCGCAAGACTGGGGTACGGGACTTGCCTTCCATTTGGCCGCCCGCAGGCCAGAATTCATCCGCGGACTTGCATTCATGGAGTTCATTCGCCCCATTCCTAGCTGGGACGATCTTCCGGCGAAAGGAGCCGAGATCTTCAAGAAATTCAGAACGCCCGGGGTGGGCGAAGAGATGATTCTCGAGAAGAATATGTTCGTCGAGCAGATGCTGCCTGCGGCGACGGTCCGCAAGCTGACGGATGAGGAGATGTCAGTGTACAGAGCGCCATTTCCCACGCCCCAATCGCGACGGCCGACATTGCTCTTCCCGCGTGAACTGCCCATCGCCGGGGAACCGGCAGATGTATATTCCACGATGGAGGAAGCACACCGCGCGTTAGCCGAATCGACCTATCCAAAACTGCTTTTCGTGGGAGATCCGGGCTCTTTCGTCTCTCCGGCATTCGGCAGGAGCTTTGCGAAGGGTCTTACGAACTGCAGACTCGTCCAACTTTCCTCCGGCATCCATTATCTGCAGGAGGATCATCCCGACCTCATCGGGTCTGAGGTCAAGGAATGGCTGGTTGACTTGGGTGTCGGCCGAGGGCAGCCTACCTTGAGGAGCTCTTCCATCTCAGCGCCAGGAACATCGGACTGATGCCGCTGAATGCTACCGCGCCCGCGTCTTCCGGCAAAAGCTCTTGGAATGGCGCTTGCGTCGTACTGCTCGCCCGAGTGAAATGAACTTAAATTCCGGAGGAAGCCCGCAGCCGCACGAATTGTGGTTTTCTGGCGTTTACACATCCGGCACTGATCATCGCCGCATTCAATCTCGATCGAATGTTGGGCAGCCAAGTTTGAACAACGCGATTCTGACCATAACGGACCGAGGAGGATTTCATGCCGGATCTCAGACAAGCATGCGCGACAGGAAGGAATACAGAAGAGACAATGCCAGCCGATGCCCTGGTTCTATTCGGAGCGATGGGAGACTTAGCCCATAAGAAAATCTTTCCCGCTCTTTATTACATGGTCCGGCATGGTCACCTGGATGTACCGGTGATTGGCATTGCCAGAGCCGCGCGCACCGACGAACATCTCAAAGAGCGCGTGCGCGACAGTATCCAGCAGCAAGGAGGCGACATCGATCAAGAAGCCTTGGCAAAGTTGTTGAACTTGCTTCACTATGTCGGCGGCGATTATGAAAAACCCGAGACCTTCGACCTATTGAAGAAAACGCACGGCTCGGCGAGCCGCCCAGCGCGCTACCTGGCGATTCCGCCAAGTCTTTTTATGAGTGTTGTCGAGTCTCTCGCAAAGTCAAACTGCATGAAAAATGCTCGAGTAATTATCGAGAAGCCCTTCGGGCACGACCTTGTTTCGGCGCAGCAGTTGAACGCTGCTCTTCATGCTGTGCTGCCGGAATCGAGGATCTTTCGAATCGACCACTACCTTGGTAAAGAGGCCGTTCTTAATCTTCTGTTCTTTCGCTTCGCTAACAGCTTTCTCGAACCGATCTGGAACCGGAATTACATCGAGAGTGTGCAGATCACCATGGCAGAGAAGTTCGGGCTCGAGGGCCGGGGGAAGTTCTACGACGATACCGGGGCGATCCGCGATGTGGTCGAAAACCACATGCTCCAGGTTGTAGCTTTTCTAACAATGGAAGCGCCGACTGGATTATATTGCGACGCCATTCGTGATGAGCAGGTCAAGGTTTTCCGCGCGATTCCACCGTGATGGCCACCGGCACTTTGATCTGATTGGTCTTCTGTGCCGCGGCGCTGAAGTTGTTGTTGTTATTTTCCCAGTAGAAGCGGGACGAGGAGGCGCCGCTATCGGTGAGCCAGTACAGCGTGATGTCGTCGAGTATTTTGTCGCGACCAATCACGCGTTCGGGGCGGCCATCGCTGTCGCTCCATTCGGCGATAGGACGATCAGGTTAAGGGGCGTTGCTGCTCACTAGCTTGCCGCAGCATTCGGGCCGCTCTGGCAGGCCTGAGCGGTCCCATCCCCCGCCGAGGGCCTGAATCAGCAACACCGTGTTGGCCATCCGCCGTCCCAAGATATTGACCGCTGTGACCTCGTCCGCGAGCGCGGCACTTTGCGCGGTGATTACCTCGAGGTAATTTGTGACGCCCCCCTTGTAACGAATGACAGAGAGATCGAGGGAACGCTGGGCAGCTACCACTGCTTCATCCTGAACCTTCGCCTCGTTTTCCAGAATCCTCACAGCTGCCAGATTGTCTTCCACCTGTTGGAATCCGCTCAGCACGTTCTGCCGATAAGCGGCGACCTGATAGTCGTAAGCCGCACGCGCCTGGTCGTTAACCGAACGGCGTCTTCCCCCATCGAAGACTGTTCCGACGGCAGAGAGTCCAACAGACCACAGGCCGCTTGGACCGTTGATGAGGGTCGAGAGGGCGGAGCTTTCAAATCCTCCGGCAGCGCCTAAGCTGATCACCGGGTAATAGGCCGACTTCGCAACTCCGATCTGGGCGTTGGCCGATGCCACTCGCCTCTCCGCGGCTGCGACATCCGGGCGTCTCTCCAGTAGTTCCGACGGCAAACTAATAGGAACGTGCGGAGGTGGCGCGGTGAGCGGCAACGGGGGCAGGCTGAAGTCAGCGGGAGGCTTACCGATAAGAATTGCAACGGCGTGTTCGTACTGCGCGCGCAGTACACCGACATCAATTGCTGCTGCCCGCGTCGTTTGCAATTGAGTCTTCGCCTGCTCCACGTCCACCTCCGAAGCGATTCCTCCCTGGAAGCGGTTTTCATTCAACTCAAGTGCCTGCTCGTAATCCTTAACGGTAGAGTTCAAGAGCTGTTCCTCGGCGTCCAGGCTGCGGGCTTGAAAGTAATCAACGGCCAGATCCGCGTGCAGGCTCAGATTGACCGTAGCCAGGTCCGCCGCACTCGCCTGTGCTTGCTCTCGATAGGACTCCACGTTTTTCCGAACTCGTCCCCAGACATCCGCCTGATAGGAAACGTCAAACGGCAGCACGAAATCGTTGTAGGTAGCGCCGCGCAGGATTGTGCTGGCCGGACTGTTGGCGGAGACGCGGGTTCGCGTCGCGGATGGCCCGGCCGTCACGGTGGGGTAGTAATCCGCCCGGTAGTAGCGCAGGAGCGCGCGTGCTTGCTGGAACTGCGCTTCCGCAGCCTTCAGATTCTGATTCGATACGTCGACCTGCGCTTCCAAAGCATCAAGCTGAGGATCCTGGAATAACGTCCACCAGCTGCCGCCGAGATGCTGGTCGTTCGGCTGGGCGGGCTTCCAGTCCCCCACCTCTTTATAGGCTGGCGGAGCCGGTCCCGCGGGCGGGTGGTACTTCGGGCCGACCACGCATCCTGTCAACTGCAACACTGCGATCGCCATCAGCACGCGTCCGGCAGCTGTTCTTGCGCTCCAGAGAATTGGTTTTCGAGGTAGCTTCACTTCGCATCTCCTGGCAATGTTGCCTGCACAATTTGGACTTGCTGGCCGGAAACAATCGAGTCGGGGGGATTGATAATGATCTGATCGTCCGACTTGAGGCCGGAGACGATCTCTACCTGGTTGCCGAAATCGTGCCCAGGAGTAACCGCAGTCAGCGCGACCTTCCCGTCTTTTACAATTCCTACGCGCAACCCTTCAGAGCGGAATAACAGAGTATTGACGGGAATCAAGAAGCTGGAGGCCTGCGTTGGAATCGCCAAGTGGACCTCGGCATAGGAACCTGTGAGCAGTGTGCCGCTCGGATTGTCCACATCGATTTCTACGAGCAGAGTGCGCGTCGTCACGTTGATGTCATCGGCAGTGCGCACCAGTTTCCCCTTAAATTTGCGATCCGGAAACTCAGCGAGACTGAGGTCCGCGGTCATGCCGGCTTTAATCCCGCGCGAGTATTCTTCCGGAACGTTCACGTAAACGCGCAATTTCCCCGGTTGAGCGATGTGGAACAGATCGGTCTTCGCAGCGCTACTGCTGCCAGAATTGATGAGGTCGCCGATGTCGGTATTGCGCGCGGTGATCACGCCATCGAAAGGTGCGTAGACCTTTTCGAAAGAGACCAGCGCCGAGTACTGCTGTACGGTTGCCTTATCGGCTTCCACGATAGCGCTATTGGCGTTGTAGGTGCCGACTGCGTTATCGACGTCTTGTTGGGACACAGCGTTACTTTTCAGTAGTCCCTGATACCGCGTTTTGGTGATGGAAGCCAACTCCAGATTGGCTTGAGCGGTTAGCAGGTTACTGCGGGCTTGCTCCAGTTGCTGATCGACCTCTGGCGTTTCGATGACCGCGAGTAGCTCCCCCTGCTTCACGTGCGCGCCGATGTCGAAATACCACTTCTTCAGATAGCCATTCGTGCGCGCGTAGATGGGTGAGCTGATGTATGGCTGCACGTTTCCAGGAAGGATGATTTCCTCAGCCGGAGTCGTTTGTTTCGGCGACACCACCGACACCGCCGTCAGCGCGGCCTGAGTAGTCTCCGTGTCGAGCGCGGCGCGCGCCCTAAGTCGCGACCAGATGCCGGATATCAGGAGGGCGGCGAGCAAGATCACCGCAACCGCCAGCACCAGCCAGTGTTTGTGCGGACGCTGGCCTGCGCCCCCATTTGCCGCGGGTGATCTTTCGTCCATTGTTTCTACGTCAGTCGGCAGCATGATTGACTCCCCTAACTTGAGTGACTACTACCGGATTTCCTTTTGGCCTGCCTGCATGCGGGCCCCCTGCAATACGCTGAAAAATGCCGGAACAAAGAACAACGTCGAAACCGTTGCGAAGAGCAGCCCGCCAATGACGGCCCGGCCCAAAGGAGCGTTTTGTTCACCGCCGTCGCCTAGCCCCAGTGCCATGGGCACCATCCCGATGATCATGGCTAAAGCGGTCATCAGCACGGGGCGAAAACGGGTAAATCCTGCTTCCAGCGCGGCCGCGAGAGAATCCATTCCCTCCGCCATTTTTTCCGTGGCAAAGCTCACCACCAAAATGCTGTTTGAGGTTGCGACACCCATGCACATGATGGCCCCCATCAGTGCCGGCACACTCAGGGTCGTGTGCGTTATAAACAGGAACCAGGCAATCCCGGCGAGCGCCGCAGGCAGCGCCGAAATCATGATGAAAGGATCGAGCCAGGATTGAAAGTTGACCACGATCAGCAAGTATATGAGTACGATCGAGAACGCCAGTCCGCTAAGAAGGCCAATGTAAGAGGCGCGCATGGTCTGAACCTGCCCGCGGACAACCACTCGCGACCCGCGCGGTAACTGCTGGCGGGTTGCGTCGATAATCTTGTTGATGTCACCCGCTACCCCACCCAGGTCGCGGCCCGCAACAGAGCCAAAGATGTCAATCACGGGTGCGACGTTGTAATCCGACACAACAGCCATTCCTGCCCCGGGCAGCGTAGACACCAGATTTGCCATCAGCGACGGAGGAGACGCCGGGTCGGTGCCGGTGATGGGAACGTTCTCCAGATCCTGCAAAGTGTCCGCGCGATATTGCGGCGTCTGCGTCGCGATCTGATAGCTGACGTGATTCTTCGGGTCCACCCAAAACGTCGGTGAGGTTTGGAAGCTGCCGCTCAGTGACACCAGGAGATTCTGTGCAATGTCGTGGGCCGTAAAGCCCAGTTGTTCTGCCTTCGTACGCTCGACCCTCAGGCGGAGGTAGGGCTCATCGAAGGGCTGCTGAATCCGCAGATCGGTCGCCCCGGAAACGTACCTCATTTTCGCGAGCAGTTCGTCCGCATAGATCCGGTTTCCCTCCAGGTTGTTCCCGACCACCTGAACGTCGATAGGAGCGGGCAATCCAAAATTGAGAATCTGCCCGACCATGTCGGCCGGCAAGAAAGCAAAGGAAACCCCAGGAAACTCTTTCGGCAGTATCAGGCGAAGCCGGTGAATGTAGTCGTCCGTGGGATGGTGCTTGGCCGAGAGGCTCACCAGAATGTCGGCGTCCGACGTGCCCACCGGCGCCGAATTGCTGTAAGAAAGATTGATACCGCTGTACGGCAAGCCAATGTTGTCGATAACGCTCTGCACCTCCGCCGCCGGAATCCGTTGTCGTATCGACTGCTCGACCAGATCGCACAGGTTGGCGGTCTCTTCAATGCGCATTCCGGTGGGCGCACGCATATGAAGCTTGAAAGTGCCGCTGTCAACATTGGGAAAGAAGTCGCCGCCCAGCCAGGGAATCAGAATCGCGAGGGAGCCCAGGCAAAACGCAAAGAACGTGATGAGGAAAACACGCCTGTGCTGCAGAGAAATCTCCAACAGGCTGCGATAGCTCCGTCGAAAGCCTTCAAAGGCCCCTTCAAAACGTTTCTGAAAATTCACCAGCGGATTGCGGCTGGCGGCATCGCCCGCCTCTTTTTTTTCTCCCCGCAGCAGGTACTGGGCCATGGTCGGGACGATAGTCCGGGAGAGAAAATAAGACGCCAACATGGCGAAAACCACCGCTTCGGCGAGCGGTACAAAGAGGTAACGAGCCACGCCGGATAACAGGAACATCGGGGCAAAGACAATACAAATTGCAAGTGTGGAGACGAAGGCGGGTGTCGCGATCTGCGATGCACTATCCAACACCACCTCATCCATCTCCTTCTCTGGTTCAGCCTCGCGATTGCGATTGATGTTCTCGACCTCGACCGTGGCGTCATCCACCAGAATGCCGACCGCCAAGGCGAGCCCCCCGAGCGTCATGATGTTGATGGTTTGCCCGATCGCAGTGAAAGCCATGATCGAGGTCAGGATCGCCAGTGGGATCGAGGTCGCGATGATCACAGTGCTTCGCCAACTGCCCAGAAAAGTAAGGATCATGAAAGCGGTCAGGCAAGCGGCAATCAACGTTTCCCGGACCACTCCGCTGATCGCACCGCGAACAAAAATCGACTGATCCGCCAGAGGGGTGATTTTCAATTGCGCTGGAACTGTCGTCGCAATCTGAGGCAGAAGAGACTTGATGCCTGCAATCACGTCGAGCGTTGACGCATTCCCCGCCTTTTGAATCGTCAGCAAGACCGAGCGCTGGCCGTTGACGCGTACGATGTTGGTCTGCGGGGGAAAACCGTCACGCACCCAGGCGACGTCCTTCATGTAGATGGTCGTGCTGCCAAGGGTTTTGATTGGAATGCGGTTCAGGTCCGCGATCGTCTGCGGGGCTGCATTGGGAATGGAAACGTCGTATTCCCTGGAGCCGATCTTCGACGTCCCTGTGGGCAGGATCAGGTTTTGCAGGCTGATCGCATTGACCACATCCAGCGCGGACAAACCCTTCGACTGCAGGGCAGTTGTGTTGAGATCGACTTGCACCTGACGCTGCTTACCGCCGTAGGGATAAGGCACCGATGCACCCGGCACTGTGATGAGCTGCGTCCGAATGAAATTCAGACCATAGTCGTTGAGTTGCTGCTCCGAAAGATTTTGCCCCGAAAGAGCCAACTGCAGCACAGGCACGCTGGATGCGCTGTAGGCCAGGATGAGGGGAGGTGTGGTTCCCGCCGGTAACTGCCTGAGTTGGGTCTGAGAAACTGCCGTAATCTGTGCAATGCCCTGCTGAATGTTCGCTGTCGGCTGCAAAAATACTTTCGTCACAGCGACCCCATACAGAGACTGCGATTCGATGTGCTCGATGTTGTCGACCGTGGTGGTTAGCGACCGCTCCGTGACGCTGACGATACGGTCACTCATGTCTTGAGGAAGAAGGCCGTTATAGTTCCAGATAATGCTGACCACAGGGATGTCAATATTCGGAAAAATGTCGGTTGGAGTGCGAACGATCGCGAGTCCTCCCATGATTACGATGAGTATCGACATCACTACAAAGGTGTAAGGCCGCCGCAATGCTAGTCGAACAATCCACATAGAATCTTCCCTTGTCGCTCAGTGAAAATGCATGCCAATGCCCAATCGATCGTAAGACGATTTAGTCGATTATTTACAGCAAGATGAGTCGGCGGGACTCTTGGGCAGGGTGCCGTGGCAAACAGATGTTCGTCCCGCAGTTGACACCAACGTCCGCATTTCGACTCGACTCGCATTCTCGAGTTCAAACTCGACGGCTGTAACTATCGGCGGAGTGCCTTCACCGTGGCCATATAACACGACTTTGTATTTGTGGAACTGGAAATGCATTCAGCAGCGCAGGAGACAAGAGGAGACCTATGAAACTTCTTACAGCCGATAAAGTGACACTTGGATTTATTGGCCTGGGCAACATGGGAAGCCGAATCGCACAACGCCTGCTCGCTCACGGATACCCCGTCGTTGCCTACGACAGAAATACCGCTAAGGCCGAAGCCGTCGCAGCCGAACGAGGTTTCGCTGCGAAGAACATCCTTGAACTGGCGCGCACTGCCGATGTGATTCTTTCGTGCCTGACCAACGATGAAGCAGTTCAGAGCGTTTATGCCGGACCAGCTGGAGTTTTTGCCCTGGCGCGGCCCGGCGCCGTCGTGTTAGAGATGAGCACGATCTCCCCAGAAAGTTCGCGGGAGTTGCACCGGCTTGGCTCCGAGAGTGGTATCGAGGTGTTAGATGTCGCCATCTCGGGCAGCACTCCTGCCGCGGAACAAGGCATCCTGACGCTATTGGCCGGCGGCAACCAGGACTTGTTCCGCGCCGCGGAACCAATATTCCAGGCGATTGCAAAGCAATACTTCCTTCTGGGTGGTCCCGGGTCCGGAACAGCGATGAAGTTGGTCGTCAACACGCTGTTAGGCGTTGGCATGCAAGCCATCGCCGAGGCTGTGGTCCTCGGAGAAACCGTTGGACTGAATCGTGAACGTTTGCTTGAGGTCCTCGCAAAGACAGCAGTGATCGCGCCCGCTCATGTGGGAAAGCTCGCGAGGGTTGCACTCAATGATTACACCCCGCAATTTCCACTTCGCCTGATGAACAAGGACTTCCAGTTGATTCTGAGTGCGGCAACGGAAGCGCATCTTTCCATGCCGATGACGGAATCGGCGTTTCGCGTCAACGCAGAGGAGTTGGCAGACCACGATGAAGAAGACTTTTCCGCTGTCCTGCGGCGAATGGAAGAGGTTGCCGGGATCGCAGATCTTCACTCCACTCGATGACGAGTTGACCCCAGGTGCGGAATGCCAGTGCTAAAAGGGGTCGGCTGACGGCTCCAATCACATTGCGTCTGTCAGACGTACATCGACTTACATCTGGATGTTCCGCTACGGCTTATCGTCGTTAGGGCTTATCGTCGGCGGGGATAGGAACCTTCTCCTCAATCTTCCGGATTTTCTTGGGCGCATGCTTCCGGAAGAGACGCTTCATATCCGGCGTAAATTCGCGTTGACAAAGATTCGCGACAAAGCTCTGCGCTAGCAGCAGCCCATCTTCACATCGCCGGTCGCAGTAAGCGGCGGCCCGAAAGCCTCGACCGGCGCGGGAGCCCCGTTCAGCACCGCGATCCATCGCCGCACCGCGTCAAACACAACCAGAATCACTCCCAGGATAAATATGCTCATCAGAATCGAATCCAGATACCCGGTGAACACCTGACCGGGCTTCGATGTCAGCGGCCAGAAAATATTCTTGATCGATAGGACGCCGGCTGTCAGAGTCGTGACTCCGACAAAACACATGGGTACGGCCGTGATCCAGGCATATTGTTTCCTTCCCATGTTGATTAGAAATGTCGTGGTCACCGCCAGCGCAATCGTGGCCAGCAATTGATTTCCCGTCCCGAACAATGGCCACAACGTAGAAATATTTCCCGTGTAAATTAAATAACCCCAGCCCAGCACCACAAAGAAACTTGTCAGCAGATTTCCCGGCAGCCACGCACTGTTGCCGAAGGGTTTGTGAACCTTGCCCATGAGTTCCTGCAGAACATAGCGCGCCACACGGGTTCCGGTATCCACCGTGGTCAGGATGAACAACGCCTCGAACATAATGGCGTAGTGATACCAGTAGCCCATCAGCCGATTCATTCCCGGCAGTCCCTTGAAAATTTGCGCCATGCCAACGGCGAGCGAGACCGCGCCTCCCGTACGCCCGGCCAATTGTTCTCCAACCTCGCGCGAGAACATATCGAGATTTACCGTGCTCAAGCCCAGATGGCTGAAGACCGCGGGCGTTGTGTTGATGGCGAAGTAGTCGCCGGGATACATGGAGCAAGCCGCAATCAAAGCCAGTAATCCGACCAGCGATTCGGCAATCATGGCGCCGTATCCGATGAAGCGCGCGTCCGTTTCTTTATCCAGCATTTTCGGAGTAGTGCCGGATGAGACCAGCGAGTGGAAGCCCGAGATCGCGCCGCACGCGATGGTCACGAAAAGAAAGGGAAAAAGATTTCCTTTGATGATCGGCCCGCCGCCCTGAATGAAGGGCGTAAAATTCGGAAACTGAATGTTGGGATGGACCACGAAAACGCCGACGACTAAAACCGCGATGGTTCCCAGCTTCACATACGTCGAAAGATAATCGCGCGGCTCAAGTACAAGCCAAACCGGTAGCACCGACGCCACCAGTCCATAGATTCCCATCAGCCATGTGATCTGATGCGGGGTAAAAGTTAGAGCCGAGGCAAAACTCGTCTGCGCCACCCAGTGTCCGGCGATCACGCTGCCCAGCAAGAGCACAACTCCAAAAATGCTTGGGCCGGTCACGGTTATTGTTCCGGTGTGGCTCTTAAACATCCACCATCCCATGATCACGGCGATCGGAATCGTCATGCCGATGGTGAATACTCCCCAGGGACTATTCGAGAGCGCATTCACTACAACTATTCCCAGGCCAGCCAAAGTCACCAATAAAATGAAGAGCACTGCGATCATCGCGACCAGTCCCGCGAAGGGACTAATTTCCGTGCGCGCAACATCCGCCAACGATCTGCCGCGATGGCGCACCGAAGCCACCAGCACGGTGAAGTCCTGCACGCAGCCGGCTAGAACCGCGCCCACAAGAATCCACAGAAAGCCGGGGGCAAATCCAAACTGTGCGGCGAGTGTTGGCCCGACTAAAGGCCCTGCGCCCGCGATGGCCGCGAAGTGATGTCCAAACAGCACCCAACGCGGCGACGCCACATAATTATGGCCATCGGCATAAGTATGCGCCGGAGTAATGCGGCGGTCATCGAGCGACAACGCCTTGGCTGCAATGAAGGCGCTGTAGAAACGGTAGGCGAGCGCATATACGCACAGCGCCCCTAACAAAACCGGGAAGGTATTCATGGCTCACTCCCAATCGAACACGCCAGCCGGAGATATCTGCCAGCAAATCCAACATAGCGTACACCGCTCGCGGAATGTGGCACAACACTTCTTCGCGCCAGGCACGCAAAGCTGAACGGTACGAAACTTAAACTTCAAGAAGCAGAGGCGTGGCCGAATTTATTGCGATTGTCGCGATTCGAAATTCCCCGCGAAATACTCAAATCGGGCTACAATTCCGGCGTCGAAACACCGCGCCACGGTCACTGCGGCAAGTACGAACAAAAAGCAGGAGGTCTCGAAGATGGAGCAATCCCAGAAACAGACCATGATGCAGAAGCATCTCAACCCCGCGCCCATGCAGGAGCAGCGCCTGGTTCGCTTCGGCCTCGCCCTCGCGCGCTGGAGCGAAAAATGGTTCCCCGATCCGCTGATTTTTGCCTTGCTCGGGATCGTCGTAGTTTTCGCTGTCGGACTGTTGCTTCGCCAAAGTCCGGCCAAACTCGCCATCCAGGGCGGAAAGAATTTTTGGACGCTCGTCCCCTTCACCATGCAGATGGTGATGATCATTGTCGGAGGCTATGTGGTGGCCTCGACGCCGTTTGTGTATCGCGTTATCCAAAAGCTGGCTGGAATCCCGAAGACTCCGCGCGGCGCAGTGGCACTGGTTGCGTTGTTCTCCATGTTGACTTCATTGATCTCCTGGGGACTAAGCCTGATTTTCAGCGGCCTCTTCGTGCGCGAGTTATCCCACCGCGTCAAAGGCATGGACTACCGCGCCGCCGGCGCAGCCGCATATCTAGGCCTCGGAGCGGTGTGGGCGATGGGCTTGTCGTCTTCCGCAGCCATGTTGATGGCGACGAAGTCGGCTATGCCGCCGTCGCTATTCAACATCAGCGGACTCATCCCGCTGACACAAACTCTTTTCTTGTGGCAGAGCATCGCGACCACGGTGATCCTGATTATCCTGTCAGTTCTGATCGCATACTTCTCGACGCCATCGGCAGAGAACGCCCGAACCGCCGAATCCTACGGGATCCAATACGAACCCATTCGTTCCAGTCTGGAGATAAAAAGCAAGCCCGGGGAGTGGCTGGAATATAGTCCGCTGTTGACGATCTTAGTAGTCGCGCTGCTGGGCTGGTACCTGGTTGATGTCTTCCGTACTTCGCCGCAAGGCGCGCTCGCGGCCCTGGATCTGAACACCTACAACCTGATCTTCATCACCGTAGGTCTTCTATTGCACTGGCGCCCCAAGCGCTTCATGCGCGCGGTGTCGGAGTGCATTCCCGCGACCGGCGGCGTCCTGATTCAGTTTCCGTTTTACGCAGTCATCTTCGGAATGATCGTCGGCACCGGCATCGCGGATGCCCTGGCCAAGTTATTCGCCTCCGTCAGCACCCACAATACTTATCCTCTGTTGGTAGCAATGTATTCGGCGCTGCTGGGAGTTTTCATTCCATCCGGAGGCAGCAAGTGGGTCATCGAAGCTCCCTACGTTCTGCAAGCCGCCAACCTGCACCAGGTTCACCTCGGATGGGTGGTGCAAATCTACAACGCCTCGGAAGCTCTGCCCAATCTGGTGAATCCCTTCTGGATGCTCCCGCTGCTGGGAATCCTAAAACTAAAAGCCCGCGACATCGTCGGCTACGGCGTGCTCCAGTTGATGGTTCACGTCCCCGTTGTGTTCTTTCTTTGCTGGCTCTTCGCGCGGTATATTCCATACCTGCCGCCGGTGAGGTAGCCGGGGAACAACATGCGCTTGTCGCTCGAATATTTATCCCTTGAGTTGAGCACTTCGCTTTCCAAGCCAATATCGTACTCACTGCACTGTGAGGGAAAACATTGCGGTATGCGTGAGCGCGCCGCTGGTCGCGCTTACCGTCACCGTGAAGGTACCGGTGGATGTGCCAGTTGTCACCACGAAATTAACCGGAGCAGAAGCCCCTCCACCCGGAGTGGGGTTAGTGACCACGACCGGGAGTTGGCCAGTGGAAGCGAATTGATTGTTCCCAGGGTAAATGGTAATTTCGCTCGCGCTTTGCGTGACCCCGGAAATCCCAACTCCACCCAACGTGACGCTTGATCCGGCAATGAATCCCGCCCCGTTAATAGAAATACTTTGAACTTGTGAACCGGCAGCCACCTGTGATGGAGTGAGCGACGAAATTGAAGGGGTTGGATTGCCGCCCCCGCCGCCCCCCGTGCTACTTCCGCTGCTTCCACCGCCGCAACTTGGCAGGCTGATTGAAATCGCCAGCATCAAGAGCAGAATCGGGAGCCCCTGCTTGCGTGATCGGGGAAGAACGATGAAGCATGCGCCCAGAAGCAACATTCCACCAGACAATCCCCACGCACCCAGCTTCGCTGTGCGCCCCAGGTTCACAGATTGACCGAGTGCCGTGGTGGTGATCGTCAAGGTTGTGGATACGTCTTGACCGTTTACAGGCGTGACCTGTTGCGGACTAAACGAACAGGTCGTTTCCGCAGGAAGTCCCGAGCAAGCAAAGTTGCTTACCGTGCCTGCAAAGCCGGCCAGAGGCGAAATGACGATGGAGAGACTCTGCGTTTGGCCCTGCGTCACTGTAACTTGAGAACTATTGGCGAGCAGCACAAAGTCGGGTACGAAAACATCGGAAGCGGTTGAATCCGACAGTGGATAATTATTGTCCCCACTATATTCGGCCTGAACGATGGTTTCGCTGGTGGCGGTGAAGCTGCCCGAGGCCTGGCAAGCGTAGTTTCCGCTGCTGTCCTTCGTGCTGGTGCAATTTGCCGGTCCGGCCAATACGGCCCCTGTAGCCTGATTGATAAACGCGATTGTTCCAGTTGGGTAATAGCTTTTGTTCGAGGTGTCCACCAAAGCTGTAAGAGTCGCCGTTGAGCCTACAGGAACAGTTTGCTGGTAGGGAGACAGCGTAACCGCAGGCTGGGGATATTGCACCGTGATGCCTGTATCTGAGGGGATAGACGGAGCGTAGTTCCCGTCACCGTTGTACGTGGCAGTAATCGTATAGTTGCCGGGTTTGCTGAATGCAGACGACGTGCTGGTGAAATTGGCGGTCAGGAAAGCCACTGCGGGAGGGCCAGTCTGGGTTCCTCCCTGGTACGTCGTGGTTCCCGACACAGAAATTCCATTCAGCAAGAAAGTTACCGTTCCTGTCGGAGCTACCCCGGTCCCGTCCGATTGCACCAAGGCGCTGGCCGTGAATGGCATGCCAACGGAGGAACTCTGCACCGTGGGCGGATTCACGCCGGTGGGGGCTCGGGAAATGATCAGCGGCGTGGTAACCGAACTCGCATTGAAGCTGTTATCGCCCGCGTACGCCGCCTTCACCGAGTCCGTCCCGCCGGGAAGCTGCACCATTACATCCTCAAAGTATCCGTAGCTGTTCAGCGTGTAAGTCCCGGCATCGAGCGTAGCGCCGTTGTCCGTCATCGTTACCGCACCAGTGGGACATGCGGTTTCTCCAGAGGTGCTAACGGGCGCGCACATCTGCCCCGCGGAATTCTCCACGTTTACGCGAAGTATGTAGGGCGAGCCATAGGTGGCTGTTGTAGTGTTTCCGCTGACGATGTTGCCATTGCTGTCAAACGTAACCAGAAAAACCTGAGGCTGACTGTTTTCCTTGTTAACCGTGACGCTCACTGGACTGGAATCGCTGGGCGAGTAGGTTCCGTCACCATCATAGTGAGCCGTGAGCGAATACGTTCCGCCCGGAAGCGTTTCCGTGCTTCCTGTGATCGCACCCGCGGCTAAGTTAAACCCGGCAAACGCCTGATCATTCGGCCCACCCACCAGCGAGATTTCTCCGCTTGGCGTCCCGCTCCCCGTCTGTGGCTTGACAGCAACACTGAAACTCACTGCCTGCCCGTGCGTAATCGTCGTGGGCGAAACGTTGCTGAGCGTGGTCGTCGAAGGTAGAGTAGTTACCGAACTCCACTGCGTGACCAAATTGTTCGCATTCACCGATCCCAGCCCTGTGGCCAGGTCGTATCCCGTCCCAGCGTTGTAGCCCGTCATAACGCCATAAGCGTCGCCAGCCGTAGAAATCGTGCAATTGGGAGCGTAGCTCGCGCAGGGCATAGCGTTCGTCCCGGAGGTTACGTCGTTAAAAACGCAGGTGCTGGCAGGACCCGTGGTGGAATTGCAACTGGAGGCCGACTGTTTTGCCGCCAGCTTGTAGAGAACATAGTTCGCATTGCCCTGACGCGAATCTGTTTGTTGATTCACGAGAGCCATAATGGCGGCGAATGCCGGAGACGACGCCGACGTGCCTCCAACTCCCAGAAAACTGGCGTAAGGCGAACTTAAATTACAATTCGAAGTTTGCGTCGCGTCGGACTGGCAAACTATGTAAAAGCTCTGCAAGAAACCGTTGCTGGCAAATAGCGAAACGTCCGGAATGTCGCGCTTTCCATCCGCCGGAACGCCCGTGCCAGTTTGCCAGGAGGGCTTGGCGTATCCACCCGCGCAAGTCGTCGTTGTAGAACCGCTGGGAGTCGTGCAGGCACTGGCCCCTCCCGATCCTCCTAAAGGCACGACAAAGTCGATGAGCCGGGAATCGTTACAGTTCGCCTCGGCACTGGCACTGTAGCCGATCGCGGTGAAGATCGCATTGGTGCAGGAATCATTCCACGTCGTCTCAGGAATGTAGCTTTTGGCCGAGGCTTGCGTGGTTGAATTGTTGGTTTCGTTCCAGTACGTGGCGGGATTGGTGAAATCGTTGAAATCCGTTCCTCCGACGGCCACGTTATAGGGAGTCGAAGCGAAACCGCTGACCTGCAAGCCGTATTGCGCAGGCGCCGGAGGCTGCGCATTAAAGTCGTCGCACCCTGCCGCGCCGTTATCGCCGGCGGAAATAAATACCGTGATTCCCTCGGCTGCCGCCTGCTGCCACAGCGCGTTGTAAAACTGATTGCCGGTAGTTCCTAAAGCCAATTCGCAACTGCCATAGCTTTCGCTCATGACCCCGGCCAGATTGTTATCCACAATGTAAACCGCCGATAAATCGATGCCCGCCGTAGTTTCCGTCGATTGCGAAACCACCAGATCGATGGTGGCGTTGGGCGCGATGGCTCCGGACCATTGCACATCGAGATCGGCTTCGGTTTCATCGGCCTGCAATCCGGGATCGGGGCCGTTCAAAATAATTTGCGGATCGTTAGCGGCCAGGCCGAACATGGTACGGAAATCGCGGACATCCTGAACGTTGATGTTAGTCTCGCCCACGATGGCGATCGTTTGGCCGGTGCCGTTGATGCCCGAGTTCCACAGCGGCAAAGTGTTGTAGATAGTTCCGAAGTCGTAAGGTCCGAGTCCGTAAAAGCAGGCACCCTGGACGAAGTTGTCTTCCGGGCAGCTCATGGGAAATGTGTAGAGCGGCTGCACGGCGGAAATTTTCCCCGTCGCTTTATCTCGTTTGAAGGTTCCCGCCGACGCCATCATCGATCGCCGCGGAAAATTATTCAACGACGCAACGCCCGCCACCGCAGACGTCAGTGCCGTCGGAATCTGCGGATCGCTCGCGTTCGCCCAGTGCTGTTCGCCGTTCACCAGATACTTATGAATCGATGTATGGAACGCTTCTTGCACCTGGCTGGCTGATCCGGAGAACTCCACTACGGCGCGGCCGCGCGTCGATCCCACTTGAAAGCCATGCGACTGCAGCCATGCGCTGATGGTTTGCAGGTCCAGGTCCGTCGGCCCGAATTGCTTGCCGTAATCATCCGGAGTGAGCCACTGATGATAGCTGCTGGAAGATTTGTTCTGCTGGTCGTCGAGAAGCTTTTCGAGCGCCGCTTCCTGCTCCGCGCTGCGTTTCAGCACCAGCAACATCCGCTTCATGGGCAGGGTCGCCGGGGCAGTACCGAGATCGAAATCCGGCCGCGCCCAGGGATGCGTATTCCCCTTGAGCACGGTGAGCTGTGTCTCATCGACCGCTTGCGTGATCAGCGGACGCTGCGTCGCCTGCGGAGCCTGTTGTTTTCCGGAAGGTTGCGCCACCCCGAACGGGCAAAGCGCCAAACTCAAGACGGCAAAGAGGAACGTACGCAGCGCGGACCTGCAGCAGGCCATCATGAAACTCCCTTTTTCGAAGTAGTTGCGCCCGTCGAGAGCAGACGGGTTGGGAGGAAGGGATGGCCCGGCCATTCTCTTAAAGCAGTTCTGCGCGCCCCCACGCAGGACAGCCTTTTTACCCCAACTATGTTTGGATTGCAATTGAAATATGGACAGCAATCTTCGTGCTTACTCGGTTGACAGCTTGCCGGAGACTGAGATCGTTGTCCCGCCCGCTACGGGCCGAAGACGTAGGCTGCACCGACCCCGCCGGCGTGCCATGCGCCCGCGGCCACGTTGGGACCGGAGGTGGCGACGGCCAGGCCGAAGCCGGCAAAACTTCCGCCCGTACTCAACAGATACTGGTAGTGCGAAGTGCTTCTCCATCCGCTGCCCGGCTTGGTATACACATAGGCTGCGCCTTGGCCTTCGACGCCGTCGACCGTGGCGTCCGCTCCGACTACGATGGCGCTTCCGCTGACTGCTACGGCGGTACCAAAGGTGTCAAAGGCCGCGCCTCCGGAAGCCGTGAGACTAGCAGTCGGCGTCATATTGACCCAGCCGCCCGCAGGCCTTGCGAAGACGTAGGCTTCGCCCACTTGGGATTGTCCGCCCAAAGAGGCGAAGGGAGCGCCAATGACCACAGTGTCAGAATAAATAGCGGCGGCCCAGCCGAATCGTTGTCCGGCGCCGTTGTAACTCAGGCGCGCGGTCTGCGTCATACTCGCCCAGCCGCCGGCGGGCTCCACGAAGATGTATGCCGCTCCCGACTGGCTGTCGGCTCCGTAGGCCCCGGCTACTACCGTGTTCCCGCTAATGCCAACCGAGAATCCCATGTAATCTTGGGTTCTGCCATCGGATGCAGTCAATCGGGCGGTTTCGGTCATGTTGCCCCAGCCGCCTGCCGGCTTGACGTAGACGTAGGCCGCTCCCTGTTGGGAGTTGCCGTTAACCGTTGCCCCGAGCGCGCCGGCGACGATGGTGTTTCCAGAGATCGATACACTGCCCGGGTAGCTTCCATCGGAGGTGGTGAGTACCGCGGTTGGGCCCATGTTGGCCCATCCCCCGGCGGGTTCGACAAAGACCATCACGCCACTCGGGAGGCTATCCACGTTTTTCGCCGCGACGATCGTGTTGCCACTGACGGCGACGTAATAGCCAAACTCGCCCTCGTTGAAACCGTTGCCGGTGAGCTTGGCCACCTGTGTCATGTTGGCCCAGCCGGTCGAGGGTTTCACGAACACATACACTGCGCCAGGCCCCTCGTTGTTTGCGTTGATCGCGCCCACCACCACGGTGTTGCCACTCATCGCGATCGACCACCCCAGCGCGTCGTTGCTCTGACCGTCGGAGGCGGTAAGTTCCGCCAATTGGACAAGAGGGTCGATCACCAGCGGATACTGAGCGGTGGAGTCGGCAACTCGCAAGGACAAGCGGCGGCCTTCGAGTTCGAGCCAACTATGCAACTGCCTGCCGGTAGCGTCCGTGGCCGTGAGACCTGCGTAGCGCAAAGACGCGCCGTCTGGGGCCGTGAAAGTCAGAGTGCTTCCGTCTCCGCCGACCGTAGCGTTGAAGTCTCCGGTCAGGTCCATGGCAACGGTCAAGGGATCGCCATTCGCTCCGGCCGGGCGGCGATTTATGGTGAAGCCCTGCTCCAGTCCCAGAGGTCCGTTGGCATACCACTCCGTCATCTGCCCGCGATGGTATTCGACTCGATTGAACTCCGCTACAGGCGATGCGGGAGTATTCTCGCGTACCTCACCGTAACCGTAGCCCTTCAGGTCGAAGCCGACGTGCAACTTGCCGGCACGTATTTCCACTCCATTGGCTGTAAAGGAAGTCAGCAGATTCCGCCTTGAACCGCTCGCCTCGAAGCCATTACTCGTGCGGCGAACCCGGTATTCGCGAAGGTCTCGCGCGACCGAAGTCGAAATGCTGGACTGCGCGGCCATGGGCAGGCTCGCAAGATTAGGCGTTGAATTTTTTTCCGGAGAGTCTACCCCGAAAGCAAAGGTCGCTGCGCACAGATACAACGAGACAGCCCACATCGTCCGCATAAAGCCCCCTTGAAGTTCTCGACTGAAGTTCTCGACTGAGGTTCTCGACATCCGGGATTCTTTTGTCCCGGTTGTTGGAACTATGCTTGCTGGGGGGGGGATCGTCAAGGCTGAAAAATCTTGCATACGGAGCACATCAGTCGCACCGCTAATTCGGGTCGAGCGTTTCTCCTCAATTCAGCTGTCTCAATTCAGCAACCCATACACCGACAGACCCGACTGCGTCGTCACATAAACCTTGCCATTGGCAATGGTCGGCACCGTGAACTTGATCGGAGAACCAGGATTGTCGCGGACCTGGTGATCTGCGCTGCTATAGAGATGAGTGGCAAGGTTGGTGGCGTCGTAGGCATCCAGCCGGGCCGGGCCGACATCTGTTCCCCAGTTCGCGTTATTTAACGCCCAGACAATCCCGTTGCTGGTTTGATTGGAAGAAATCGACACCGTCGTTCCCGGATAGCCATACCCCAAAGCGGTTTTGGAGGTGAGCTTGGTAGAAAGAAGCTCGGTAGTCGGATTGAACGAAAAAGCTTTGATCGGGCCTCCGTTGCCCGAGACATAGACATTGTTGTTCCACCACGAAGGCGAGGCCCACATCCCGGAAACCACTCCGGTTACGTACT
>Ga0302320_10004072_pt1 | contig 33359 bp, 36 predicted proteins | sample Bog_T0_3_FD_202130 | JGI IMG/M metagenome (GOLD analysis project Ga0302320, IMG submission 202130) | Peat permafrost microbial communities from Stordalen Mire near Abisko, Sweden - Bog_T0_3 | ecosystem: Environmental > Terrestrial > Soil > Wetlands > Peat | place: Sweden: Abisko, Stordalen Mire... | reverse complement strand
CCATGGCAGTAAAGAATTGAACTATTTTTTGTTGATCTTCCGTTCTAACAACTCCGTTAAATTCCTCTGACAAAAGAGCCCCTTTGAAAAGCACAACCTTTCTAGCTCTGTCATATTGGAGATCGGTCATATCATATCTAAAAATATTTAAAACTTCCAGGATTTCGTCTACATTTGCAGTGGACTTTAATAGCATAACGGCGCCCTTCTTACCCTCCTTAAAAAGCAATTACAATGCCAAACCTATTCGGAAAAACGTCACATGACAATCACCGTTGAGATCGCTAGTAACTTCACCTATTTAGCGCCTACACTCAAGCTAAATTCAAGAATTCAAAACCGTCCAAGAGATTTACAATCTTTACCAGATTCAACACTGAAAAATTAAGTACTTGAGCATTATATTTATATAATGTATAAGGCTTTGAATATAGAAATATGATAAATTTTAATTCTTTTAATCTCTCTGCCCCGATACTTCGTTCAGTAGCATCTGAAGGCTATGAAATTCCCACTCCAATTCAAGTGCAGGCAATTCCTCTTGTTTTAGAACGTAAGGACATCCTGGCCTGTGCTCAAACAGGAACAGGAAAAACAGCGGCTTTTGCACTTCCAGTGCTCCAGCTATTGGATCAGTCCAAGTTGCCCATCCAAGATCACCGTATTATCCGAGTCTTGGTGCTCACTCCTACTCGAGAACTCGCTTCACAGATTTCTAAAGCATTTTCGAACTACGGCAAAGAGTTGCCATTCCGAAATGCAGTGATTTTTGGAGGAGTTAACCAGAAATCCCAGATCAAGCTACTGAAGCATGGAATAGATGTTTTGATCGCAACTCCGGGACGACTACTCGACCTGATCCAACAAGGACAGGTCCAGTTGAGACATCTTGAAATTCTTATCTTGGATGAAGCTGATCGCATGCTAGATATGGGTTTTATTCGCGATGTAAGAAGAATTATTTCGGTAGTTCCAAAGCAACGTCAAACTCTTTTTTTTTCGGCTACAATGCCGACTGAAATTCGCAAACTCTCTGAGAAAATCCTTTCTAACCCAGTACGAATTGAAGTTACCCCTGTTTCCTCAACTGCAGAAAAGATCGACCAATCCGTTTATTTTGTAGAAAAAAAGAAAAAAACTATACTATTAACACGAATCCTTGAGGAACTGAATGTTGAACGAGGTCTTGTTTTTACACGAACTAAGCGAGATGCAAATCGAGTCTCTGAAGAGCTTAACCGCTCTGGAATTCGATCCAATGCCATTCACGGCAACAAGTCTCAAGATGCACGTGAGCGAGCATTAGCTGCCATTAAATCTGGACAGTGCAGAGTTTTGGTTGCAACTGATATCGCTGCTCGTGGAATTGATATTGATAAAGTCACACACGTTTTTAATCACGATATTCCGAATGTTCCTGAAAGCTATGTCCATCGAATCGGACGGACAGCCCGTGCAGGCTGTAAAGGAAGCGCTTATTCGATGTGTTCTCATGAAGAGCGAAGGTACTTGTCCGAAATTGAACAACTGATTCGAAAAAAACTCACGATTCTTCCTACCCCAGAGGTCTTAACTATTGATACCAGAAGTTCTGATTCTCCATCAAGAACATCACAAGAAAGACCAAAAAGAACAAATCGTCTTCCACTTCGAGCTGGAAGTGGGCTTATAAATAAACACACTCCAAAGAATTCCAGTTTACCTACTGGCTTGAATCGACGTGAACGTCGCAAAGCGCTCCAAATAAAGTGGCGAGAAAGCCATAAACAAGACTAGCTTTCATTTATTGTTAAAAACTCAATTAAGCATTTTTTGAAAAACTCAGGTTGATCCCACGGTGCACGATGCCCCGCCTTTGGGATTACGACAAGAGTAATTCTTGGATTAAGTTTTTTCAGCTGTTTGGCGATAGACAGAAATTTGAGATCTTCTTCTCCCACTATCCACAGAATAGGCAACCTGAGCTTACCAATCTGTTCACGCAAATCTTTTTGTTTTCCCAAAGAGCAACCACGTAAAGAATCTGCAAGAGTTTTCCGAGAGAAATCACTCTCTTTTCTTTCAATATTGGGACTTCCTATTAACACAGTCTGAGAATTCCAGTCGGAAAGAACGGTGTCCCATTCCTCCACTTCAAATCGCTTCGCCCACCTCTCATCCCCGTCGATTCGCCTAAGTCGCTCACCCTCATCAGAAAGACCCGGATGAGCACCAATAATCACTGCCGCTGACCAAATCTCAGGTTTCTCTACAAGCATATGAAGCGCTATTCTTCCTCCTAAAGAATAGCCCACCAAGACTCGAGGACAAGGTAAATCACCAACATTTTTTTGAATAGCCTCACCGAAAGAGCGAAAATCAAGCGGAGAAGGCACAAGAGCCTCTTTCGAAAAAAGATCAATTGACTTCCACCTTAACTCGAGAGGAATAGTCAATTCCCAGTCAGATGCCTGCCCGAGAAACCCATGAATACAAAACAGAATCCCATTAAAAGGCTGCACTCTGTATTCCTCAATATTTTAAAATCCAGCTCTGCAAAATTGAATCTTGCACTTGCCTAACGTATTTGCTCCAATTATTTGCTTGTTCTTCAATCTTGCTAGGGAGATCATCTTTATAGTGGTCAACCAGCTCTCGTTTCTGAGGATCTGAGTGCATGACTGCAAAAATAAGTCGCTTTCCCGAGAGGGTATAAAGATAACCTGCAAGCGCACTAGAATAGAACATGGTACCTGTCTTTGCCCACACCCGAAATGCCACCTCAGGTACCCCAAGACGGTTTGCCAAAGTGCCTTTCCAGCCAGAAATAGGTAGAAGGGATTCGTAACTTCTATCCTCAAAATGAAAGCGATCAACATAATTGAGAACCGAGACCATTTGAGAAGGAGTTACTTGATTGGATGTAGTGAGCCCAGATCCATTCGCTAACTTAAAATTGTCCCACTGAGTAGCTTTCACTTCCTGGAACAGCCATTTTTTTACAATCTGAGCAGCGCGTTCAACAGTCACTGGCCTACCTTCAACTTTGCGCGCTGCTGCCAATAAGACCAATTCGGCCATCATATTATTGCTATACTCCAATACTCTTTCAACAATATCTACTAAAGGAGCACTTTGATGTACCGCCAGGAGCGTAACTTTTGGAGGGATTATTTTAGACTGTGGTGCCCGGAGCGCAATTCCATTCATTTGACACAACTTCGAAAATAACATCGCAGCCAATAAACTAGGATGCTTCACAGGTAGCCGTTGCTGCCCAGCAGAAGATACTGTAGGTGAAATTAGCCACCTGTCGATTAATTCACTTTTTTCAAATATAACAGACTGCTCTAAACTTTTTTTATCATCTGCTAACGCGAAATCAATTACAGGAAAATCAGGTGCAACTGCCACATCAAGAATCGATTGCGACCCCTGGTTCGTATGCCACTTTAAAATGAACTGATTAAAGTCAACTGAAATTGCACCTAGGCCCGGATTATGAGGAGCAGACCAATCACCCATATCCCAAATCATCGACTGAGGTATCACTTCAGACTCATCATAGTAGAAATTTCCTACAACCTGATGGATTCCATGATCAGATAAGCCTCTAACCAAACTCATTAAATGCGATGCAAATAAACTCGGGTCACCGCCGCCTTTTAGATACAGGTCTCCCTGAAGAATATTCTGCTGAATTTTTCCAGTATAAAATACCTGGGTTTTGAATCTAAACTGTGGCCCCAATATTTTCAGCGCTGCAACTGAGGTAAGAACTTTTGTGGTTGACGCTGGAACAAAAGGTTTGTCCTCATTTTTACTCTCGACAATTTGTCTTGTACTAGGGTCATATAACATATAACCAAAAGCATCGTCGGGTGCATCAAATTTTAATTGCTTAAATTTTTTCTTTTGTCCACTTACATAGCTCTCATTTTCAAGAGTTAACCTTTGAATAGCCTCTATCTTCTTAGAGCCAGTTTGGCATGAGGTAAAAAGAACCATAAAAGCTATAGCAAGTACACTGATAGGTATTGAAAAATAGGTGATCATTTAAGAATCTCTCATGTATTAGACATACGAGCTCATCATTAACATGCCTACAACAGGTCTACCAGGAAACTCAAGAGAATCAACTATCATCCCTAAACTGCTGATTTACCGCATGAGAGATTGCCAACCACTCTTTCTTTCTTTAAATGGTTTTGCTAAGCTATGACTCAATTATGAGCATTCACTCCTCCATAAGCAATGGATCAGGTTTTTTGCCATTACAGCAACTCAATACGATTGCCTTAGGACTTAATATAGAGGGACCGCGCCCAACCCAATACCTACCTAATCACTGCAAGTGGTACAATTTAATTCAGGTCATCGATGAACCTTTAATTGGAATTACATTTGACATGATTATGAAAAAGGTAGCTAATCATCGCTTTAAGTTTATCGAACAAGCTATTGATAATTTTAATATCCAGAAGTTTATTACGCAATTAACAAATATTATTAATAAAATAAAAGGAGACCATAATAAGATCCTAGTCCATGTCCATCAATACACTGGAACAACACAATTACATCAAGAACTCGCTAAAAACACAGGACTGTCTGTTATTTTGGATGATACTAATTTTTATGAACAGCCTGTTCGTTACAATGAAAAATATTCGGATATCGACGCTCTCGTATCTATTTCTCAATGCGCTGGATTCGGCTTACCTGCGGGCAGTTTTATTGTACCAAGTAGCTTCATGGAATTTGATGTCGTCAATAATATTATTTATACCAATAAACTGATAGTAAATAATGATATCAAAAAATACCTCGATTTTGAATTCCATGAAGGCAATATTTTATTTGTAAACGACCTATGGAGCCCCGACTTAAAAACAGTAGATGGTATTTTACTAATTGATGAGTCTGACGATCAAGTGCTGGGTTTTGTAAAAGAACACACTCGCGAATTTGACAGCTCTCACGACTGGAAACATGCCGTAAAAGTTAGCTATAATTCAACTAGAATATTAAATAATAAATCTGTGCTCTACTTATCTTTATTGCATGATGTGTGTGATCATAAATATTCACATTCTATTTCTCGTGAAAATTTAGCTAAATGGATCCAGAGCCAATTACCTGAATATCAAGACATCAATTCGATGATTGATCAGGTCTCTTATAGTTATCAAAAAAAACACGAAGAACAGAACCTAAAGAATAGGCCGAACCCAGTTAGCCCGATTCTTGAGGCGGTTCGAGATGGAGATCGACTTGAAGCGATTGGACGTATTGGCATTCAAAGATGCGAAGAGCTCGTTAGATGCAGAAATGGAAAAATACCAGAGGATGTAGTTACTCATTGTTATGAGAAATTACTAAGACTTGTTCCGGAAAAATATATTGTTTCAGATATCGCTTTGCCTGAAGCTATAAAAAGACATAACGAAATTGTGTCCTATGTTGTTGAAAACTTACCAAAAACAACATTAAAAGGGTACCCAGTTCCTGAAAAAATAATGGAAACTCCCTTGATTAAAGCTATTTTTTGTAATTACCTTTGGTTTAATTCAACCCAGTTTACATCTTCCCATTGAGGAACCTCGGAAGGTCCGCCACCTACTATGATAGATAGAGGAAGCTCCTTATTCAGAATTTGCCCCGCAATATACCGATGATGCCCCTTAATTAAATAATCTACTTGAGGCGTCCTCATAACGACTATTGGCGCAATCTCTTCACCCTGCTTCATTTTTACCATATATTTCCTAACCGATTCCGGATTAATTGCAACTTGGGTTGGCCTCGGCGTGTTTCCATCTTTCTTCAATATTTCTCGGATGGGTATATCCTGAATGTTACTAATATCTTCAATTTTGGACACATGGAAACCTCTCTGAACTGAAACCGCACCTTCACTCTCAAGATCCTCTTGAAAGGCTTCTGTCTGCAATGGTGAAGATTTTTCCAAATCAGAACCTGCTTGCTTAGCTAACTCACCATCCCGCTCTATCTGGAGACTTTCGCTTGCCGCGAAATAGGAAGTACGTCCCATCTCATTGTCATGGCTATTATCATTCAGACCCCTTGGCGTCGGATTGTGCTTTCGTTGAGCCATGAGCTCACTCTTTCGCAACTTCCTCAGCCCTTGAAGAACAGGCATTGCCTGTTCAGCTAACTGGGATGATTCGGCCATTCTTTCTAAAAGCCGCTTTCCAATAGGCGATGTGAATGTTGTTTCACCTAGATATTCAGATACCGCCCACAATCCCTCACGAACTCCAGTAGTATAGTCAAGCCTAGTTCTTGTTATTTCGATGAGAAAATCGGCAATAAGCCTCGCTAGCATTTGATCGCTGCTAATGAACCGTCCTTGAACAATGGCAGTACTAAAATGGATTAACTGCTCTTTAGTATAATGAATTAAAGATTTTCCAGTAGCTGCCTTAAAAAGATTGCTCGACAGGTCATCTAACAATCCGGAGTGGTCTATTACTGCTTCCATCGCATCTATTTTTCCGATCGACTCAGATTTATAGCATTTGTAATAGGTGCATTTACCTAGAGTAGATACATACTGATTGATCGAAAATGCAAGCTTAAGTACGTAATCACCCATCATTTCCAATAGGCTTAGATCCGATCCTGATTGCTGATCAAGATACCGTACAATAATGGATGCGACCGCTTCTGAAAATTTCATTTGGTCATTCAAAAACTGGGAAGCCTCCGAGCTAAGTGGAGCGACTTGCATTTCTCTAGCAATCATAAAGCCTGTTTCGGCGTTCAATCTACCTATGAGTCCAAACTGGTCTTGCGCAATTTCGCAACTTTGACGTTTTTTTTGCAAAGAACTAAAAACATATGAAAAAATGGATCGACCATTATGTGCATCTCGCTTATGAGATGGCATTTCAGAATCAAATCGATGGACCGCCAGCCGTCTCTGCTGCTTGACGCTGGCAAACGTTTTTGGATCCAGAATTTCTTTCAGATACCCCCTGGGAGTTGATGTTAGCGGATCCGCAAAAGGAGTAAGAGGCACCTCTCTAGCAAATCTAACCCTGTCTTTCCTTTGCTCAAATGTCCGACCTTGACTTATTTGATTAGACTGAGAACCCATGGTGTATCCAGCAATAGGAATTACAGTAAGAATACTTAGTAAAAGTAGAATTTGTTTTTTCATAAAGACCTCAAAATGCTTATTAATTTTTGGAATATCTTACTCGTGATAACTATTCAATTAGAAATGCTATTAATGAAATAGATTGAAAGACTACGCATTCTCATTTTTTGGTCTTTGAGGCTCTGTAGCATGAGTTGCACCGATGTTGAACCATTTCCAGCGGTCCTCCACGTACTTTAACTTCAATAAGATTTTTCATTGCCAACTGCATTCAATTAGTATACCAGCACAATGACAGATAGACATGTACCTATCCCCCAAAGATTGGGTTATAGTTGCTACGGCTCATACTTCAAAATTTAGTACAATCGTCGAACCACTTATTAATAGAAAGGTAGAGCTTCCAGATGAATAATGAATCACAGATCAAAGCTATTTTGAATAGCACACAAAAGGGAGAACGATTCCCAGATTGGGAAAAACTATATCAGGAGGTTCCGACTGAAACACTGCCTTGGTATTTCCAGGAGCTCGATCCAGATCTTAAAGAAGCGCTTTCAGAAATGAATATTCATGATGGGTTGTTTTTAGATATAGGTACTGGCCCCGGTACTCAAGCTATGCAGCTTGCTAAGAGGGGATTTAAAGTCACTGGGGCTGATATTTCTGCTCTTGCCATTAAAAAAGCAAGTGCCCTTTTTCCAGAGATTCAATTCTTTGTTGACGATATCCTAAAAACTGGTTTGCAAGGCCCCTATGATTACGCCTTTGATCGAGGATGTTTTCACGTCATCCAACCAGAATTAAGACCAGGATACGTTCAAAGCTTACGAACTATTTTGAAAAAAGGTGGAATTTTGTTCTTGAAATGTTTCAGTCTGGAGCAAGAGCCTAAGGATTTGGGACCTTTTCTCTTTTCGCCTCATGACATTAAAACGACTTTTTATCCCCACTTTGAGTTGATTTCCTTAAAACATTCAGTTTATCACGGTACTTTAGAATCGAATCCAAAAGCGCTTTTCTCTGCTTTAAGACTGCTACGATAAGGTGTATCGAATATCCTTTTTTAAATTGCTGCTTTAAGATAGCTTCTTAAATTTTCGATTCTCAAGTGAATATGCTTGGCTTCTTGAATAAAACCAACACTTCTTGCATAGAATTCCGCTTCCTTCAATTCAATTATTGTGGCTTCACAGCACTCACTATAAAAAGGACGATTCTCTAGAGAAGAATCCCTGTGCTGAAATTCAGACAGGCACAAACGAGCATTACGATTGGCATCCCGGGTTAGCTGCATCAAGCGCTGTCTCGCCATGAGACGAGAGTCAGCAGATGCCGAGCTTCCAGCTTGATCATAGTAATACTCACTGTCTTCGTCACTTCCTGGAGGAGAGGGTGCGCAAGAATACCCAGCGATAGAATAGGCCAAGATAGGCAACGCTAGACAGAAGACATTCAAACAAAACAATTTTAGCTTCATATTGAAGCTGAAGTAGCCTACGTCTGCAACTGGTTCAACAAAAAACTGGCCTTCTTATCCAGCCGAGATTTTTGAAAGCCGAAATCAAAACATGAAATCTCTTCGAAATCTATTTTTCCACGAACAAGATCTGCATAGGCAGATTGTAGTTTTTCAGTTATTGGGCCTCTGCTACCACAACCGATACTCCGACTGTCAATCATTCGGATTGGAGTTACTTCAACAGCTGTGCCAGTAAAAAAGACTTCATCTGCCACATAAAGTTCATCGCGAGTAACTCGTCTTTCAATAGTCTGAATTCCAAGAGTTTTTGCTAGTTTAATAATAGTATCTCTTGTAATTCCTTCAAGAATAGATGTTCGATCTGGGGTAATTAGGTGGCGATCTTGTACTATAAAAATATTTTCACCACTTCCTTCGGCTACACATCCAGATTGATCAAGTAAGATGGCCTCATCACAACCATGTGCCTGTGCTTCTTTTAAAGCTAAAATTGAATTTAAATAATTGCCGTTCGCCTTAGCCTTGCAGAGTGAGCTATTAATATTATTTCTAGAAAAAGACGAAGTGCAGGCCTTAATCCCTTGAATTAGATTATCTTCGCCTAGATAAGCTCCCCAGTTCCACGCAGCAATAAGAACATGAACACTTAAGTTTTGAGTGGAGAGTCCTAAATGCTCTGCACCATAGAAAACCATAGGCCGAATGTAGGCTGATTTTAGTTGGTTCCTTTTTAAGATTTCAATTTGAGCTAAATTCAAGATATCTTTACTAAACGGAATAACTATATCGAGAATTTTTGCAGAGCGAAACAGTCTATCCGTGTGATCTTTTAATCTAAAAATAGAAGATCCATTTTTTGTTTCGTAGGCTCTTAACCCTTCAAACACCCCTGCACCATAATGAAGAGTGTGAGTTAATGGGTGGACCTGAGCATTTTCAGCAGCGACCCATTTTCCATCTAACCAAATGATTGAATTACTTGTTTTATTGGACATATAGATTTATTCTTTTTCAATTATTCTAATAATTTCGTTTGTAAATTGTTCCGTTGAGACTGAGTTTTGAAATCCAATACATAAGTCTTTTGTTCTATAGCCATTAAAAATTGCTTTTTGAACTGCATTTTCAATTACCTGAGCCTCACGAGTCATATTAAACGATAAGCGTAGCATCATTGCTGCAGATAGAATTTGAGCAATAGGGTTTGCAATATTTTTTCCAGCAATATCTGGAGCAGAACCTCCTGCAGGTTCGTAGAGTCCAAACCCTGTTTCTTTATTAATACTTGCTGAGGGTAAAAGACCAAGGCTACCTAGAATTGCTGCTCCTAAATCAGACAAAATATCACCAAATAAGTTAGATGCAAGAACAACGTCAAACTGATCTGGAGCTTGGATCATTTTCATTGCACAGTGATCAACCAAAACATGTTCGAGCTGAACATCTGCATACTCCACAGATACTTCATTTACTACCTCTCGCCACAGGCGAGAGGTTTCAAGAACGTTAGCTTTATCGACAGATGACACCTTCCCCTTTCGTGATCTTGCTAATTCAAAAGCAAAGTGGGCTACCGAACAGATTTGGTTTTCACTGTAGGAAGCCTCATCTAAGGCTACTCGCAATCCTTTAGAGATGGAACGCTCATGTTTTCCAAAATAGATATCACCAACCAGTTCTCGAACAATGACCATATCTATTGGTTTGGACTCTTTGGATTGTTTCAATGGAGAGAGAATCTGCAATTGGCTATTTAAACTAATAGGCCTTAAGTTAACATTAAAACAAAACTCCTTCCTCAGCTGAAGGATCGAATTTCTCTCACAGTGAGCCCATTTAGGTAGATGACTTTCGCTAATAGGTCCTCCTACAGATCCTACAAGAATAGCATCCGCTTGAGTACAAAGTATCTTAGTCTCTTGTGGAAAATGAGATCCGAATTTTTCGAATGCAGAACCCCCAATCTCACCGTAATGAAATGTGAAGTTTGAATCAAACCGATATCCGATGGCTTTTAAAATCCTCACTGTCTGGGTCATAACCTCTGGACCAATTCCATCTCCTGCTAAAATAGCAATATTTCTACTCATGGGGCATCCTATTTAATGACGTTGGATTGTTAATAAAATAATTTTTAATGATATTGAGATGACTTAATAGATAATCTAGCTCATCTACTCCATGAATGAGTTGATATTGAGTGTAATTATCCATATCAAATGAAATTGTTTTAATAGAATCAGATATAATCAGTTTATTTTCAAGGTCGATTTCCAATTTTAAATCTAACTTTATAGATAGATCGATTAATTTTACTATTTCCTCACTAGGCAGTTGAATGAGTGGGAGCCTATTTTTTAAGCTATTATTATAAAAAATATCAGAAAAAGAAGGCGCAAGAATGGCTTTAATTCCATATTGTACTAAAGCCCAGACAGCATGCTCCCTAGAGGAGCCACATCCAAAGTTTTCTAATGTAATTAGAACATCACTATTTCTATATTTATTTAGATTCAAAGGAAACTCACTTAACGACTCTCTTAGTTCTTGGAATAGGTGTGAACCATAGCCTAATCGTTCAGTACTCTTTAGATATTTTGCTGGAATAATGAGATCAGTATTGATGTGGGCCATTGGAAGAGGAATACATCGTCCTGTAATTTGAGTAATTGGATTCATTTTTTACCTCAGTTCTTAAAAATATGAGCTAGGAGAAGTGATTTTTCCTGCTATTGCACTTGCTGCTACCGTAGCAGGCGATGCAAGATGCGTTTTACTTCCAGCTCCCTGTCTTCCGATAAAGTTGCGATTCGTACTGCTGATGCAACGCTGACCCTCTGGAACCCGATCGTCATTCATAGATAAACACATAGAGCATCCTGGCATTCGAAACTGTGCTCCAGCTTCTCTAAAGATGTGATCTAGCCCTTCCTCTTGAGCTTGCTTCATGACTTGCTCAGAGCCAGGGACAATATAGAAAGTGACTCCTGGAGATACAGTTCTATTTTTCAAAATATGGGCTACAATTCTTAAGTCTTCTAGACGACCGTTGGTACAGGATCCAACAAATGCCCATTGAATTGGAATGTCTGCAATGGGAGCTCCTTCTTCTAGCTGACTGTAGTTGAATGCTTCGTGATTTGTCGTAAGTTGGGATTTTTTTGGGATTTTTTGTTTGATTCCAACTCCTTGAGATGGGTCTGTTCCCCAAGTAACCATCGGCTCAAGATCTTTCAGATCCATGACGATTTCCTTACTGTAAGAACACTCAGGATCGCTCTTAAACCAATTCCAGGATTGGACTTGTTTCTCCCAAGCATCTTGGGAAATTAATGGAAACTTTTCTTTCAAATACGAATAAGTTGTCTGATCAGGACCAATAAGTCCTGCCCTAGCTCCGCATTCGATAGTCATGTTACAAAGTGTCATTCGCTCTTCCATAGACATGCTTTGGATAACCTTGCCAGTGTATTCAATAAAATATCCTATTCCTCCTTGTGTACCAATGCGTGATATTAAGTAAAGAATCAGATCTTTTGAAAAGACGCCCGGTTTCAAATCTCCTAAGAATTCAACTCGCATTGTTTTTGATTGCTTGATTAAAAGTGAGGAAGTTGCGAGAGCTGCTGTGAGTTCTGTGGTACCAATTCCAAATGCAAGAGCTCCAAAAGCACCATGGGTTGAGGTATGGGAGTCGCCGCAAACCACGATTGTACCTGGATGAATCACTCCAAGTTCGGGCGCAATAACATGAATAATACCTTGATGACCACTTCCAAAATCATAGAGGCGAATTCCAGCTTCTTGCGTTGAGTTTCTTAATTTCTGGATTTGAATTCTTGCGTCTTGATCATAAATTTCATGTCTATTGGTTCGAGTGGGAACGCTGTGATCTAAGGTAGCAAGGCAATGATCAGGTCTTAGGATCTTAAGATTCTTTTCTTTTAAAGTTTGAAAGGCTTGCGGAGATGTAACCTCATGGAGAAGAATCGTGTCGATTGCAACGATTGCTGGATGGCCTTCATTCTCTAAAATTAGATGCCTGTCCCAGATCTTCTCAATAATATTTCTTTTTTTCATAAATTCTGTCCAGAGTTGGTATTTCGAAACTGTTCGCCCGTAGCAAATTGATGGTAGGCCATCACGACTTCATGATCTGTGACCCCTTTCCTTCTGTGGCTCATACAATTCTTGATGTATTGAGCGAACTTTGCTTTTTGAATATCAGGGCATTCATATCCATATTTTTTTAAAATTGCCTGAGCGTGATTTCCCCCACTAGAGGGACCAAAAATAAATTCAATGCTTCGACCAACCTCCATGGGATCAAATGGCTGATAAGAACTTGGGTCCTTAAGTATGGCATTGGTATGCCCTCCTGAAGAGTGCTTCATAGCGTTTTCGCCAGTAATGGGCCAATGAGGTTGCCTGGGAAGCATGTGCTTGCTAACAAAGTCTGATATTTGCTGTATCATTTGGGTATTGACTTCAGTAAAAAATGGGGAGACTGGATCAATCAGTTGAGAGAAATGCCTGAGGTACATAATACACTGTTCCAGTGGAACATTACCTGCTCTCTCTCCAATCCCATTAAAGCACCCCTCAATTTGGCGAGCTGGACCATGAAATAGAGCCATCATCGTGTTTTCTAAGGCAAGACCAAAATCATTGTGACAGTGCACAGACCAGGTTATTTCTTTATCAGGGAATTCTAATTCGACAATTCGAGAGTGTTTGATCATTTGGTTAACAAAATAATCAGTCTGCAGTTTACAGGCTAGACCTAATGTATCCGGGCAATTAATGATTTTGGTCCCTCCTTCAATAGCGGCCCGAATTAAGTCGGTCGAAAAATCAAAGTTTTTACCCTGCCTGGAGTAGCCCTCAAGACTAAATTGAACCTCTAAACCTATTTGATGAGCTCGTTTTATGTTTGAATAAGCATCCTGAATAATTCGAGAATGATCACTCGAGTACTTTCCTAAGGAAGCTTTCATTAAACTGGGATCTACTGGAACATACAGATGAAGCCTTGCCTTTCTTCCCTCAATTGCAGGCTCCAGAGCTCGGATGGTCTTGTCGATCTGCTCCTGTCTTAGCTGGCTTAAAGCAGCTATTTTTGGAGAATTAGATTTACTAGCATATTCTTTAGCTATTTTTTGGACGACGTCAAACTCAAGATCACTGGAAGCAGGAAAGCCAGCTTCTAAAATATCGATACCCGCTTCGGCTACCAGGTTTGCATAGTAAATATTTTCAGATAAAGAAATTCCAGCCCCAGGACACTGCTGTCCATCTCTTAAGGTGGTATCGAAAATTTCAATTTTATTAAAAAGGGACATAAAAAACCCATCTAAATTTTAGGAAAAAAATTGTTTTTAAAAGTTTAGGAAGCAAAAATAATAATGATGGAGAATCTTTTTTTTCGGCCTAAAGGCCGAGGAGTAGGAGAGAAATGAGAGTAAGTAAGGTCATGAATGGAATGAACTGAGTGGTGAATTGAATATTTTTCAATTGATTAAATTTCATTTGACCTCCTTTAAGCGGAGATAGGTAACAAATCGATAAAAGCATGTCAAGAACAAAACATGATTGTACTGGTCTCAAGAGTGAAGGAGGGATATCATCAGCCTTGCCGTATCCAATACTGACGATACAGCAAGGCTCCTACCGGTTGACATTCTTCTACGCATTTACTAGTTCTCGCTTCATGTCATACAAGTTAAAGGGGTATTTTTTCGTTTTTTTCCTTTTATTAATAAGCTGGACCGAGTTAGGTCATTGCGCTTTAACAGACTATCTTGCCCCTGATGCCATTCAATTCTTGATGAATGCTCACCGAGAGAAACTCTATACGGTTCGCCTATTAGAAGGTGAAATTGAGGGCAGCAACCGTTTGGTCGTAATCTTAGGCGAGATCCACGCTCGAACTACCCAAGAAAAAGAAGCAGGTGAGCGGATTTTGCCTCATTTTTTGTGCATCGGACATGAATGCATGGACTATTCTAAAACCTGGGGAGGAAGGTGCTTCCAATGGTGTCGAGATGCTACTACACTTAGTGTAAAAATTACTCAAAACCGAACCGAAGAATCAACCCTGAAAGATTTAAGCCTAAAAATGAAGTTAGAACAATTTACCTCTGCCTTTGTGCAGGGTCTGGAAATCTATCTTAATTATGCAGAACAGTATCCTCCGTCCCAATTAGGTAAACTAGTTTTGCTGTTACAAGAGTCCCCTTCACTAGTAGCAAACTCGGCAAATATTCGTGAGACTTCTTTTACATTGATAGGAAAACCAGAGTTTTTTAATGAAGCCTTAAAAACCTGCAACTTTTCCCAAGATGAAATTCTTTCCCGAAAACTCGATCGACCTCAACTAGATCGTCTATTACATAACTTAGTCGGCAACAAAGTACTGAACTCTGAACTACAAGTGAAACTGAAAAGTTTAGCAGAACGGTTTGCGAAAACTCGAGATGCCAGTGAAGGTGAATTAATTACTGCAGGTTCTCCAACTAACACCCATACTATTAATGAAACAAAGGCTCAATCGAAGGTCTATATATTCTCGTTAGAGGAAGGCCACACTCCGGGATTGATTGAAAATTTTTACTCCCTGTATTTACCTGTTGGCACTGTGATTCGTGTCGGAGCAGTTGGAGCTTGGTTTTTTGGAAATTATTTTCCAGATACAGTAAGACATGCATTTTACGCAGCAGTGGCTGTGATCGAACTTCCCTATTTGTTGAGCATAGGAATTTTTGGTCAGGATCAGCTTACTCCTGCCAATCCTGATTATGGATTTATTGCTGATCGAGATCAAACAATGGCCTATAACATGATAAAAACCCTCAAGCAAAGACCCCAAGATCGCACCCTTTTAGGCATTGTAGGAAAGCTCCATGTGAAAGGAATTGTGAATCTGTTAATAAAAGAGGGATTCACAGAACAGGTTCTTACTTTCGATAGTGGAACCTAAATCGAGGGAACTCCACATGCTCGTTCTTACGCTTGATATAAACCAAGATACTAAAATCTGTGCTTTAAAGCAAAATGAACTCTGCTTTGTTTATGCAGGCACCCTAGTTCAACTTCGTACTCACAGAAGCTTCATTCAGCAGATCTGCACTATGAGTTCTCAAGTGATTCTCTGTTTAGATGAGAAAATTCTAGCTAATCCTGAGACATTAGATCTGGTCCACTCGATTCACAGACTGTATGGTGTCTCGGCTGGACTGACACGGAATCCAAAAACAATCAGCCAAATTTCTGCTGCACAACCAGAAAATTTGGTGGAAAGATTCAAACAAATACGGGAGCGGGTGAACCAACACCTTTTACTTATTCCAGAAGTTTCTATTGAAGGAGAAACCTTATTGCTCAACGGTCTTGGTGTTGATCTAATGGAGTTAGCCATCCTAGGCTGCCCTTGGATTTTCCTGGCAGTAGAAGGATCTCCCGACCCTGAAAAAATAATTCAACTTCGGGAGTGTTTTAACTATCTTCAAATGCGTGGATTTCCAGAAATTGACATCTATTTTAGCCTAAATAATCCTAACCATAGGGCGTGGATGCTCCAGACAGAATGTTATTTTTCAGGACCGTCTTATGTTCACTGGGATATTTCAAACAAATGTACTCATAGCTGTCTTTTCTGTGGTCTTTACTCTCCCTCATTTATTGAGCGCGAGAAGCAAAAGCATGGAGGTTTGATCTCAGATGCAGTTAAAAAAATCATGTCAGCTCAAATTCCATTCGAGAAAGCAGTGGAAGTAATTAACTCCTTGCCAATCATGGTTCAAAAAATCCAATTTGGCGGAGCGGGTGACCCATTTACCCATCCGAGTGCACTTGAGATCCTGGGTCTTGCAAGAAACAAAGGGATTTCTGTCCAAATACTTACCAATATGGAATATTTTTCTGAAAATGACCTAGAGCTTCTCACTCAATTAGGAGCCGAGAACTACGAAGGAATTGAAATTATTGCAAATATTTCTGCCGCTACTGCGGAAACTTACACCCGATTAAGACCTAAACAAACACAGAAAACATTTAATAAAGTCATTAATCATGCAAAGCAAATTTGTACTCTCAGGAGCAAGAATAAGGGAGTCGGAGTATTTGTAACTTTTATGAGCGTAATGAATCGCTTGAACTACAGAGAAGCCTCTCAAATGGTCAAACTAGCCTGGGAGATAGGAGCAAATACCCTTTGGTTTAAGCCTCTTGAGATTTATCAACCAGAACATTGGGATCTGGTTCCTAGGGGAAACGAACGACTGGAGTACATGCATCACTTACGTCAAGCACTGAAACTTGCTGACAAGCTTGGAATTTCTATTACTCAAAGAGACGTGATTGAATCATTTGCTTCGTTCAGCACGAACTTAGGAGAAGAAAAGAAGGACTCGCTCATGAATGGAGGGGTTCCTAGTGATCTTTATCAAAAAATTTCCTGCAGAATTGCCTATAACTATATGCGATTCCAAGTAAATGGAGAAGTGAGGGCTTGTTGTATTGCAAAATACCCCATTGGAGAGGTTCGTACTCAAACGTGGAGGAAAGTTTGGAGATCAACGGCCTATGCAGCTTTTCGCGAGAAGATGAAAAAAATTGCTATTCAACAGTTCCATCTTACTGATCCGGAGTTTCAATTTTGTCAGACATGTAGCCATATTCCCATTAATTTGGAGAGTGAAAAGCTAATGGCCTAATAATAACAGAATTTCTGCAGATAGTACAAACATCATCAAGTGGACCTGTTTCGCACCTATGGTTATGACAAAGTGTCTAGTGAGATAAACGAGAATGAAACCAAGTCTCTATCTAGAAGCCCCATTGATTCAATCTATTCCTATAAGTCAACACATAGGCATTTCAGCCTATCTTAAGCTAGAAGCATTCCAACCTTCTGGCTCCTTTAAGAACAGGGGAATAGGCTATCTCTGTCAGGAATATCAAAAAGAAGGTAAGAAATTACTGATTTCTTCCTCAGGCGGAAATACACGGCTTTTGCAAAATTTTCTGGCATGGAGTTAAAACTACTGACCCATGTTCCTAAAATAACAGAGTATTGACCCTGGCAGTCTTTCCCTTCATTTTCATAATTTGTATAAACTGAAGCGATTTCATAACAAAACATGCCAAGCACTTTTTAAAAAAATGAATCAATTTAAAACAGATAAAAATTCATCTACGGCAATGAATATTACTTTTTCTCCCGATTCTAGGATCTGGACACGCTGAAGAGTTCCAACTTCCTGAAGTTGGATAGAAAACTTAGGTTTCAATAAGTGAGTGTAATAGGCTAATGCTGGAGTAATCGCTTTTGTGGAACTTTTTACTTCAAGCAAGAGCCAAGGTCTTCCACTTTCGGTAATACAAAAATCGACCTCTCGCTTGTGTTTGTCTCGTATGTATACAAGGTCAAAATCACCCAAGGCGGAATCGGTCCAAGCATGAACCGATTTTAAGAGGTGACATGCAACCAGATTCTCTAATCGTGCTCCAGGATCTTGCACTGCAGGCCAATGATAAAAGAATAATTTTGGCTCCTTCTTGAGAGAACCTTGAATTCTCTTAGAAAATGGGCGAATACGGAAACAAAGGAAAATGGTCTCAAGCGCTTCGGTCCAATCTCGCACCGTAGCAAAAGACACAGAAAGGTCCTCTTGGAGACTCTGGAATGAGAATCCACCCCCTACCTTTTCAGCCAACAATGTAACAAAAGCAGACAGTAATTGCACATCTCGAATTGCTTTGATGTCTCTTAAGTCTTCGCGCACCAATTGTTCCCGATACAGCCGCCACCATCGTTGCGCTTTAGAAACGTCCTTTCCCAAAAGGGGCTCAGGAAATCCACCTAGTTGCAATAGTTCTGAAAAGTTGAACTGAGGTGAAAAACTCCAGGGACTTACCCAGTCCTCTCGGGGTGGGGGTTTGATAAAATTTGTTTCTCCGTAAGTGAAAGGGTGAAGTCGATATGGAATGTACCTGCCTGCTAGGCTATCTCCTGATTTTCGGTAGATATTCAACTTGGCACTTCCAGTGACTAGGATTTTCAAGCTTTTCTGATGAAGATCAAAGAGTCCTTTGAGGCTTCTTTTCCAATGTCTGAACTTGTGTAATTCATCAAAAACTACAAATGGAGTTGCAGTCACTCTAGGCAGTTCTAACTTTTCAAAAATCTGGCTAGGTGACCTGAACCAAAGCTTCCGAAATTCATCGTCATCCCAGTTAAAGTAATTTGCCCGACAGTTGGCTTCCTGCAGAAGGGTTTGAGCTAACGTGGTTTTACCACATTGCCTAGGACCAGAGATGAAGGCCATTTTATGAGACGCGAGGGGATCAGTTAAGATTGCGGTTTCTAAATATCTTTTCATTTTGTTCACTCTGGAGATATTTACTCATATCACTGAGGTTTTTTCCATATAAATACTCATATCACTGAGGTTTTTTCCATTCTTGAATTTGGACTGCGCCCTTTTCAATTTTTTATTGCATACAGTTAAGAATAGCTGTAATCACATACAGCTATTAAATTCAATTTAAAGGAGGTAGCCAAAAAATGAAAATTTCTAATCCCAATTTGAAACTGGTTACCTCTCAAGCCTTTCTGAAGTCAACACCACTCATGACTCTAGACTTCATGCTTTGACGGGACTTTCTTTCAAATTTTATTTCTAACTTAAAACGTAATGACCTGAGCTGATTTTTAACTCGGACCGAGGTCATTCATTTGGCATTTCTTAAAATCAAGAAACCGGAGAAATTTAGACTTATGTTGATTAATATAGATCCACTTATTAAAAACAGAAACTTTCGATTCTTATATTTAGGGCAGTTGGTTTCTACACTTGGCAGTATGATTACCTATGTTGCCCTTCCCTATCAAATCTACCAAATAACGCATTCCTCACTTGCAGTTGGGATGATGGGGGCTGTTGAATTAGCCCCACTCCTGATTACAGCCTTACTGGGTGGAGTATATGCCGATTCCATGGATCGAAAAAAGTTACTCATTTTTTCTGAAATAGGGCTCTCGTTAGGATGTCTTATTCTCCTGCTCAATTCAGCATTAAATCAGCCTAGCCTCATCTTGATCTACTGCACTGCTGGTCTCATGTCAGCGATCAATGGTTTCCATCGACCTGCTTTGGATTCTTTAACCCCCAGACTCGTAAAACAAGAGGAAATCCCTAGCATCAGTTCGCTTGCAACTTTAAAGGGTTTAATTGGGACCATTTGTGGACCTGCAATTGGAGGAGTTCTCATTGCTTCTTTAGGTGTAGGCTTCACTTATTTGATCGATTTTATTAGTTTTGGAGTTTCACTTTTTGCTCTAGCAAAAATTCAAGCACCCGCCTTCAAAAGCGAAGGGAATCTTTCTCCTCTAAGCGGAATCAAGGAGGGATTTCGATATGCTTGGAGCCGCCCGGAACTCATTGGCTCCTATGTGATCGATTTCATTGCAATGGTCTTCGGGATGCCCATTGCATTGTTCCCCGCTATTTCAGAATCAATGGGAGGGACCAAGACAGTTGGCCTTTTCTATGCGGCGCCATCTATTGGCGCTATGATTGCCACATTATTCAGTGGATGGACAAAGAAAATTAATCGAAATGGGGCTGCAATTTCAATTGCAGCAATGATCTGGGGAATAGGAATTACTGCATTTGGTTTCTCCCATCATCTTTGGATTGCTCTTTGCTTTCTCATGTTAGCTGGAGCTGCCGATGCCATGAGTGGAGTCTTTCGACTGACTCTTTGGAATCAGACCATTCCAGACAAGCTGAGAGGAAGACTTGCTGGACTAGAGATGATTAGCTACATGAGCGGTCCATTATTGGGAAATGCTGAATCGGGCTTAGTCGCGGCTGCATTTGATACATCTACTTCAGTCATCTTGGGAGGAATGCTTTGTCTTATTGGGGTATTTATTTGCGTTCTTTTCCTTCCGCAGTTTTGGAAATACCAAATGCCAAAACTTCAGAGGGAAACTATTATAGAAGGAGCATCCATTGAATACGAGTAAAAATAGAGATCACAATAACAAGATTCAGTGTTGGGCAAAGGATTTAGACTCAGAAACTGAACAGCAGATTCGGAATGTCGCATCCTTACCCTTCATTTATCGCCACGTTGCAGTGATGCCAGATGCTCCTCTAGGGAAAGGCTCTACCATCGGGACTGTCATTGCAACAGATAGTCATGTTATTCCCTCGGCTGTCGGTGTAGACATCGGATGTGGAATGGCAGCAGTACGACTTCCTTTCAAAGCCGATGAACTTAAAAATATTAAAGAGTTAAGACATTCAATCGAGAGGTCAGTTCCAACAGGGAGAGACGGGAATCGAGAGATGAGTGTGAGAGCGGGACAGACTTTTAAGTCTTTGGGATTACCTCCATCCATTGATGAAGAAAATAAATTGATCAAAAACGCGGCTCACCAATTGGGTTCATTGGGAGGTGGAAATCATTTCATAGAGATTTGCATAGATACCCAAGACGGAGCTTGGGTCATGCTGCATTCTGGAAGTAGAAATATTGGTAAAGTTCTTGCCGAAAAACATATCAATGAAGCAAAGGGACTCTTCAAAAAACAGGTTGAAACCCTTCCTCATCTCGATCTCGCCTATCTTGCTGAGGGAACACCTGAGTTTCAGGCCTACATTGGAGATTTGCTCTGGGCCCAACAATTTGCAAAATTAAACCGAAATGAAATGTTACTTCGGATAATAAAAGACGTATCCCATCACGTTTACCATGATGGGCGATTGATGAGTGAGCTACCTAGTCTTTTTCAAGTAAATTGCCATCACAACTACTGTCAAAAAGAAACGCATTTTGGAAAGGAAGTTTGGCTGACCCGAAAGGGGGCAGTCAGTGCTAGGAAAAATGAATTTGGAATTATTCCAGGCTCGATGGGTGCAAAGTCATTTATTGTCAGAGGGCTTGGAAATCCAAACTCTTTCCACTCTTGTTCCCACGGTGCCGGTCGAAAGATGAGTAGGACAGAAGCGAGGCGCAGATATAATGAAAAAGATCTCATGAAGCAGACAGAGGGAATTGAGTGCCGTAAAGATCGAGCTGTGATTGACGAGATCCCAGATGCCTATAAAGACATTGACCAGGTCATGGAAAATCAACGGGACCTAGTCGAACCGATCTATGAATTAAAACAGCTCTTATGCATTAAGGGAGACTAAGATGGAGTCAACAGTAAGGCAAAAGATTATCGAAATATTGAAAGTAAAACCGGTCGATGCTTTGCATCTTTCTCGCGCAATTGGAGTAACACAGCGTGTCATTGAATCCCACTTAGAGCATGTGGAAAAAAGCGTTGGGAAGAGTTTTGAGATCGTACCTGCTATTTGTAGAGACTGTGATTTCAAATTTAAGAATCGTACTCGAACAACTAAGCCAACTAGATGTCCTAAATGCAAAGGTGAAGATATTATTCCTCCACTATTTTTTATCAATTCATCTTAGCTGGGTCAATGCGACTGGGGACAATCAGCCAGGGTGGGGCTGCCTAGTCATTGGCTGTAAAAATATGGAATATTTCAGGCTTAGGATTTACTTTTTCGTTCAAATTTTCTTCACAAATTCTGATTTTAAGTTAATGGCGCCAATTCCGTCGATTTTGCAAGCTATATTATGACCATCTTCGGCTTCGATCAGTCTGATTTTTTTCACCTTCGTACCCACTTTAACACTCGAGGACGAGCCTTTAATCTTCAGGTCTTTGACGACCGCTACCGAGTCACCGTCGTGCAGCTCATTCCCATGGGCGTCACGAATGACAAGTTTTGGCGCTTCTTCCTCGGTTTCGCTTTTTGAAGGGGAGTGCTGACTCCACTCGTAAGCGCATTCGGGACAAATCCACAGGGATCCATCGGTATAGGCGTATTCGGAATTGCACTTAGGACATTTGCTTTGACTAGTCATCATTTTTTCGTTTTCTAACACTCTCAGTATAAAAAAGACAGTCCAAAACTCGTTTTCAGACGCTGGTAGCCAGTACAAAAGTTCAACAAATCAAATAATTCATTCAAACTGAGAGTTGCCTCTCCAGCTAGAGTCATCGTATTTACGACTTTCAGGAGGACATTTGACTTTTTTTGTAGGAGGCAGTGGTCTTTCATATACTGTCCTAATAGATGGATCTTTGAGGGAGAACGTTCCGAATTAGAAGCCATCCTTTGCTTTATCGTATTTTCTATGTTCTTTATTATTTGTGAGAGCCCCACGTCCTTCGAGGTGAAGGAAAATATTCCAACATTCTTGGATAATAGTCATATACTTGTTGAGGACCATGAAGATAGCCATGATTATCTGGGTGTTTAATATTTAACTGAATAAGAGCAAACCTAATGGCTTCAAGAAGGTTCTCGTTTTTTTCGCTAATAATCTGAAATGAATTTTCATATCCAAGATGTCCTCCTTCTCTCATGACAATTCCAAGGCTATTGAGCTTTTCTACAGTGTCTTGATCAAATATTTCATCTTTTGAAATCGGGTATATATCTAAGTCACTGTATACAGCATTCTCTGCCTTGTGAGCCTCAACTTCATTTTCTAATGCAATAACACGCAAGTGGTCTGCCCGTAAGTAAACGGGGCGTTTACTTATCAAAGATAGCTGGATTTGCTTTTACAGTCGGTAATTCTCTTACATCTAAAAACTTTATAGAAGCTGATTCAGGTTGATTCGCAAGTTCTCGTTTTGTATTTTCAACAGATGTTTGACTGGTAACAGCACTATCATACCAAACATTTACAGTGGTAGTAGGATTCTTCTTGGCCCACCCTAAGATATGATCTAAAAAATGTTCTTTCTGCTCTCTTTGAGTTGGAAAAATATATTTTTGATCCTCAATCATTGTTTTATAATACGTTTTTAACTTTTAGCCAAATCATTGTTTAAGTCCTTGAACTTTTGGTATTTTTTTCCTAAAGATTCACTGAGCAGCAGAATAAGAACCTTCCTTACACGAACTATAGGAACGCGCCGAGTCGGTTACGACTTCAATTTTACTTTAATATAAGTACAATCATTTAGATGGGATTCTGACCGTATCTAGAGCAATAGACGTGCGTTCATTTTCTTCTATTAAGCACCGATAAGTCAAATCATGCATGGACTCAAAATACTGTTGAGGAAACGTTGGGTTCGAATTCTTCTATTCTCTCCAACGGTACTCATACTAATAGAGGCGCTGTACAGCGGGTGGGCCATTTACCGACTCAAACAGGAAGCGGACGAATTAGGTTTTTTTCGGAATAGGATTTTAACAGAAAATTTTGAGAAAACCTGCCCGAAAGAGATGTTTAAGACCAAATATAGCTGCTTTCGTGAAAAAGGGGCTTCCATCATTTCGCGCTCATGGGACTCCTCCGGAACCATTCTTTTGATGAATATAGGGATCATGACCTATGCAGATGACAAATCAAAACAAAGATGTTCTGATGCTGAATGCACTGCAAATCTACTTGAATTTATTCTAGATATTCTAGAACCGTTCTTGAAAAAGCATGCTCCAAGTCAGTGGTCCATTATCATTGCCGATCACATAGATCGAGATCTTCAGTCAAAATTCGCTGCTAGCTTCATTGAAAAAACTGATTCTGTGATCCGTGAAATTCCAAAGAAGATTGCCAAGGAAACTGATCTAACGGTCATCAATAGGCTCAAAAGAGTAGTCAGCCGGTATGAACAATTACGACCACTTGCTCTTGATCGTCAAAAGATTGACGATAGTATAGTAAGGATATTAAAGATATATAGGAGTATTACAAACTGAAATTGAGTACAAAAAAAAGTTTAAAACCATTTGCTATTAAGCAATTCTCAAGTTTACTACTTCTTTTATTCGTTTAGCATCTGTTCTAGCTTTAATACCGTATTCCAGTTGCGCATTGTAACTGTTGAGCCTACTGCCCTGTCAAAAACAGCAGGTGTCAATTTAGAGTTCCCTATGCTTTTGACAAAATCCACCCAGATAGCATCGCCCACTATTTTGATTTTCTCACCATGTATGACGTACTCACTTAATTTCACAGCAATATCCTTGTTGCATGGACCCTTGCAAAGACCAAGTAACAGCAGATTAGGTCGGTCTCGTGCTGCACTAAAAAACGGTCTTTTAGAAGAATACTTCTTCCACTGAGTTGCTGTTCTTATGATGACATCAACTTGAAAACCAAAACGTTTCTCAATTGTCTCCTCAAGCAAAGTGACAACTTGGTCTATCTTCATCTTGCCTGCCTCGAAAACAAGATTTCCGCTCTGGATATAGGATTGGACTTCGGTGAGCCCCGTTTTTTCAGCTATGTCGCATAGATCAGACATGGGAACCTTGCGGTTTCCACCGATGTTAATTCCTCGCAGCAGAGCTACCATCTTCATACGAATAGTTTATTCTAGATTAATTATTAATCCAATTACAAGTTCACTAATAGAGATTTCTTTTTTTCATAGAGAGTTCTTTTCCTTTTCGGGACGCGGCCAAATAATCTTCCCCAAAGTGTGGGCAAGATCATTTGTCAAACAGCTCTTCATAGAAGAATTGAGTTTCGGATGGGATCATGCGGTTTGGGTAATACCCTTGAATAAGGTCAAGAACTTCTTCTTTGCTTTTGATTGCGAGGTGTTTAATCAAAAACTTAATGTCGTGAGAGTCTTTGGTGTCAAATCGAGCAGAAATACTTTTCATCGCTAAAATATATTCGGGTTCTGGAACCCAAATACGAAGGTAATCTTTTTTGATAACAAATATCTTTTTATTAGGATCACCAGGAAGGAACCCTTTAACTGCATCATTGATCCAGTCTTTCTCAAGTCCCAATTCTTCTGCGACGCGCACCGCTGCTTCTCTAATTTTAGTTGATGGCTTAAATATAGCGTCTACGTCTTTAGTAGCTCCTCTCGCATTGAAAGCTAAGACCATAGCCGCTCCACCAACTACACCAATTTCTCCATAAATGTCTTGCTGAGCTAGCTCTTTATTCAATCTTGTAAATGCGGCTATGATTTCTTTTCTTAACATCACTTAAACTCTTGATAGGAAGTTTCCTAAAACAAAAATATTATTACTTCGAAATTCCAAAGGGCTTTCTAAGATTGCCATTGCCTTTAAGTTCTCTACACCTGAAACAAACCAAGGATATTTTAGCCACATAGATGAAGAAGCCCAATCTGGCACCGGAATGCGTAACTCATCACACAAATATTTTGTCGTACTATTGAGTAATGCTCGCTCTTTCCTAGAATGATTTTTTAAGAATAACTCGTAAATGGGGGCAACAGATTTAATCTTTCTACATTTATCCACAGCATCCATAAATGAAATCCAGTCTGGATTAGGCGGTCTGCCTCCAAGCTTACCATTCTGTCTCGAACTCCTAGCCTTGATTTTTGAAGTCTTGCCTTTGCTTAAGCGCCCTAATGCTACCGCATGTGAGTTTTTCATTTAAATATGATAACCTAAGCGTATAGGTTTAGTCAATGATCTAAAATAATGAAAGTACCCTAGTTGATTGGTGAGCGTGCGCAGATGCCTTAACATCTGTACCATTCAGATTTATACCCCAGGGTATAAGCCTGAAAAATCAGCACGAGTACTCCAATCATTGCCTCTTATCTTGGGTAAACTTGTCTATCGGACAGATTCTATCTGTTCTTTTAGTTCACTTAATCTATTCTTAAGTTTGGATGCCTCAATATGATCATCCTGTATTTCAAGAAAGGACAAATTCGTCAATAATCCTTTCTTGAGCATACTAGTGAACTATAAATTTATCTTTATTAATAGTTGAGTTTCCATGTGAATCTATATCGACGTACTTTTCTGGAGATTCGTCACCTCTATAAAGCCGTGATGGGACGACAGGCTTCAGATCCACAATATCCTGAGATACTTCATCCCTTAATTTATTTAGGCGTTTGATTTCTTCAGGCATGTCAAATTGACCCAGGGTCTCTTGCAAACTTTTCCCATCGCGAGTTATCTGTATAGACCTATCAGGTCTGTCAGAAATCTTGTCACTCTCACCAACAGGAGAAAACCACATTTGGCAGTGCTAGAATAGTTACACTGAAAAACAGTAGTTTTTTTCATAAGAAAGTGCCATCCGTTTCCTTTAATCGTGGATTTTATGTACCATATACATCCTCACGGACATCCTCACGCTTCAATTAACATTCCTCAAAAGGGGGGCATGCAGTTGCAGTCCAAATGCCCTTCTCAAGATATCTCACTTCGTCAGGTCCAGGCCAAGGGGGTGTTGTGACACAAAGGAAAACAAGCTCTGAATTTTCTAAACAACGGTACTGAAAATCAGTACCCAAAGGAAGATCAATCGTGACGCCTGGCTCTAGAGTGGTAATGAGCTCTTCTCCTCCTTGCCGTCTCCATATTTCACCTTTTCCAGCTATAATATGCCAAAGCTCTATGACTGTTTTGTGTGCTACAGCCTTTGATATCTTCCCAGCGGGTAAAGTGCAATGTGCGACACTTGCCAAATCGTTTGACATTTCGGACCTTACTTCAGCTCCTGCTGGAGAAATGTGCTCATATTGATATAACAGAGGTAGTGTATTCATTCAAAAATCCCTATTACCGTAGAAATTACGGTGACCACTTTATACACAATTATGCCTATCAACTCAATTAAATTGTACCATCTAATTAAAGACCGGATATTTTATCTCCATCTTTATAGACAAATTTCCCAGCTATGACTTCATAAACAGCCACAGTCGGGACAGACGGACAGCACGGCGAATCATCTACCTTAAACTTATTCCCAATCAGTCGAATCACCCCATCCTTCTTATCTATTCACTTTCAGCTTTTCTGCAACAACCACAACCTGCTCTCTGCCATCTAATTGCCATATTTTTGAACTGTATTCGAGAGGAATAGTTTTGGAAAGGTGAACATGGAATCCTGCCTTCTTAAATTCACGATTGAGAACTGTTGGATCTAGAAACATAAAAGCTCCATTGTTCACTTTTTTTAGTTCTTCTGTACCAATAAGACTCAAGTCAAGATAATTTCCAAGGTTTTCAACATAACCAGGAAATAAATCACCTTTTTGGATACGTTTTTCATATTCAGGAATAAACTTTGAGTACCTTTTAATATAAGGAGTTGTTGAAATTGCATATACCTTACCGCCCGAATTTAAAATGCGGTACAGATCACTTATTGCAGCTGAAATAGTTTCAGGTGTAAAAAAATGAAGTACCCTAGCAATCAAAATAGAATCAAATGAATTACTTTGGAAATTACAAACGGACCCGAATTCACAGTCAACAAAAGTAATATGATCGACAATATTGGAGTCAACTGATTTGTTATCAATTTGTCCTTTTACCCTTGCAGCAGCAATGAATAAATGCCTAGGGTCAAGGTCATTCACAACGTAGTCTTTAAATCCAAGATTTAAGCTTCTTAATAAAATATTTCCATAAGCGGCTCCAATTTCAAGAACCTTCTTCCCTTGAATTGAGCCTAAAAAACTTTCCGATGCCACGTCTTTCACTTGAAACATCGACCCCTTTTTATTCAAGGTTCGCACTCGTCCATCGTCTTCTTGGTCTGGAAGTGTAAGGCCTAGACTTTTTGATTTTTCGAGAGCTGCTTTAAAACTGTATGTTTGTGCAAAAGAACAGGGAGTTAAAATAGAAACAATTATGAAGCACTGTAGGATAATACTAACTTTCATTCTGTAGTACCTCATGGAACTATTTTAAGTAGATGTAGAATTAGGCATTTACTAGCATGCGACATTCCGTGAGTCAATCTAGTCAGCTCGTCGCCCATCTTAAGGAAATGACACATAACTCTAGAATCAATGCCCTAGAAAGAGACACATAGATCCTATAGAGAATCTAGGATTTATATGGAAGTATGAACAACAAGATGGGGGCGGTCCCATTTCAGTTGAGCAAAAACAATAATTGGCGACTGCTATTTTTTTTTAAGAAGCTCGCTCTTTAAAAGACTCTCGCGCAGAGATTTTAAAGTTTTTACAATTGAGCTTGTTTCTGAGGCCGTGGATTCCATTGCGCACAAAATCTTTTCAGGAAAACCGACAGCTTTTTTCCTGAGTTCCTTGCCCTTTGAACTTAAGCTCACTAAAACCTGTCGCTCGTCCTCATCTGATCTTTTACGCTGAATTAAGCCCGCCTGCTCTAATCGTTTCAAAAGCGGAGTTAGTGTCCCAGTATCCAAATAAAGCTTCTGTCCAAGGGTAGAAACGGTCATCTGCTCGTTTTGCCACATCACCATTAAAACCAGATACTGCGAATATGTAACCCCCAATTCATTTAAAAGAGGCTGATAAGCCTTTCCCATCGTTAAAGAGGTTGAATATAACGCAAAACATAGTTGATTTTCTAAGAATAAATTCTCGTTTTTATCCACAAAATCTTCTTTTCTTTCCATTATTTATATTAGATTGCTTCAAATTAGATTGCAAGCTATCATTTTTTATATTGCGCGCAATAGAATTGTGTGCAATATTTATTTTAGAAGGTAAACGTTAAAACTAAGGAGAGTTAAGCCATGAAAATCGAAAAAGTCCTCTACATAGGAAAAGCAAGAGCTACAGGCGGTCGTGACGGTAGAGCTACGTCTAGCGACGAAATCCTGAACGTAAAATTGACGACCCCCCGCGAATTGGGAGGGGCTGGTGGCTCCGGCGCCAATCCAGAACAGCTCTTCGCCGCAGGCTATTCAGCTTGTTTCATTGGAGCGATGAAATTCGTTGCCTCGCAGGAAAAAATCGCACTTCCACAGGATGTGTCGATTGAAGGGCTCGTTGGAATTGGGGCTATTCCCGGTGGTTTTGGAATTGAAGTGGATCTTAACATCTCGCTTCCAGGAATGGATCGCACAAAGGCCCAAGAACTAGTGCAAAAGGCTCACAAAGTCTGCCCTTATTCGAATGCAACCCGAGGAAACATCGAAGTCAGACTTAATATAATTTAAACACAATTTGTTTCAAAAAAGTGCAGGTGGCAACATGGCGGCTGTGGTCAGCTTAATGGAAAAAGAACGGGGCACGCCCAACATCAAGACCCAAGTGCTGTTTTGGCCAGTGACTAACGCTGAACTTGAAAGTGAATCTTACAACCAATTCGCGAATGGATATTTTCTCACCAAAAGCGTGATGAAATGGTTTTGGGATAGTTACACAACTGACGCAAACCAGCGAAAAGAAGTCTATGCAAGTCCACTCAACGCAAGCATCGAGCAGCTCAAAGGTCTTCCTCCATCTCTTGTGGAGACGGCTGAAAATGACGTCCTGAGAGACGAGGGTGAAGCTTACGCCAAAAAATTAGACGCTGCTGGAGTTGTAGTTACCTCGGTTCGTTATCGCGGCATGATCCATGACTTTGGTTTACTTAATTCGCTGAATGAAATCCCAGCTGTACGCGCGGAACCGTTAGAGTGAACCTCTAGCTTTTTTATGAAGCTCTTCAAACGACTTCACGAACTGTTGTTGGAGTAGTTATCATCTTCAAGAGAGAGTACGGTTGAGCAATGAATATGATTGAAGTAGTAAAAAAAATAATAATTTCATCCGTAACTTCTGGAGCATTAAAGATGATTTTACAATCCGCCTTCTATTCTTCGGATGACATATCCCCGAATCAAAAAACCAATCACAAGTGCGATGAGTGAAAACAATGCTATAAGAATTCCTGGTTGAGGGGGTCTGCTGTCTGAAACTTGATCCGGACAGTTACCTTCCATCTTTTTAGATCGGACATTCAGCCACTCAAATGATTGTTTTGCCGTTTGAGGAGTATCCACTTGCTGGATTAGTTTTTTTAATTTCAAGATATTGCGAGATGAGTCTGTAATTAGTACAGAATTTGTTGCTTCATCGGGAATGATCCGACTATTTGTTGGCATGAACGATCTAATAATTCTTGCAATATACTCTGGAGAGACGTTCTCCATTCTCATGAAATAGGTCACCAACAGATCACTGTCAGGTAGTTGCGCAGCATCGGTGATCATTGGAGTTTCTTGGTCGCGCGCATCGCGCTGATACATGATTCGATAGAGATCAGTAGCAGAATCATGTATCCATGAATAGCCTTGAAGATAGAGGACCGACAGGACCAGCGCTTTCGCACGATCTAAGCTTAAAGGACCTGTGTCAGGAATTACAATTATTGTTGAAGTAGAACCTAAACCAGAAGCATCTATTTGAAGATCGAGTCTTTCGGAAACCATCTCTAAAAAATTGAAGAACCCCATCTCGCCAGTTTTAAGCTGAATCTCGCCGGGTCCATCTGCACAAATCGCTGGTATTGACAAACTGAGAAATACAGAGCCTACAATCCATATTTTTGTTTGAATGTTCATTTTTTACCTCCGCTCGTCACAGTTTTTATTGGAGACACACTCCAGCTATTGTCATTGCCTTGGATCTCAAGCTTTTCAACAACTAGTTTCTCTATTCGATGCTCCCCACAAACACGCGGAGGTCCAAATGGTCTCGGTGTAGCTTCACCTTGTTTTCTAGCGGCTTCTTGGGTGTCAAGCCGCGAGATCACCAAATTTAGTTTTCGAATGTTCGAAGCTGTATCCGTTATAAAAACTTGAGATCGACTTGCAGGAATAATGCGGCTAATTGCAGGCATGAACGAACGTATCGTTCTCGATACATCTTCCGCATTGGCATACTTGAGATTGTGATAGACCGTAACAAGGCGGCTAGAATCCGGCACGTCTGATGCTTCGTATACAGGTAATGCATCGTCACGAGCATCACGCGCTCTTTCGATAATCAAGCCATTTCCAGCAGATCCATCTACAATTGCATAACCATTATCTGCCAAAACTCTATAGAGAATTTCTGTTAGCTCCTCATGCTTTAAAGGATGCCGCAGAAATAGGGTCACTGTGCCTTTGAGTTCCTGTTCCCAATTTCCACCCACTATAAATTGAGTAGAAGTGATTAGGCCATATTCGCGTACGAACTCTGGAAGTGGAACTGAGAGAGCTTTGAAAGGGCGAATAAAACCCTGAGAGTCTTTCTCCAAATGAAAACGGGAATTGGCATGACTGGGGGCTGATAGGTAAGTCAAACCTATCAGGACAATCCAGACTATTGTCATCAAAATTTTAGGCTTAAATCCCACCACTGGTTCTCTTATGAGCATCTTCGACCTCTCTTTCGTAAGCTTGTCGCTCAGCAAATAGCTGCGCATCGTAGCGAGCTGGAAAATCATTGGTTTTTGGTAAATCAGGCAGATCCGAATAGCTGACTCTGAAAGTGATCTCAGGTCTGCTATGTAAAACAATAAATGCTAGAATTAACACAATAAAAGTTGTTGCGGCGGCTGGCATGTCAGGATGAATGGCAAGGAGCCTTTGCCTCTTAGCTCGATTAGCTAGTCTTGCAACAGTTTCTCTTGAAGAGATACGTTCCCTTCGTGCTGAAAGCAAATTCTCAGCCTGAGCAAAAAGCAAAAGTTCAGATTCCGTAGAAAGTTTAGCCTTTATGCTCAGAGCTTGTGTCACTTTTGTTTCAAAATCGAAGCTATTCATTCGCATAACTTCCTTCTGAGTGTTGCACGAGTGCGAAAAAGGCTTTGCTTAATGGAATTTTCGCTTATTCCACAAACACGGGAGATTTCAAGCAAACTCATCCCTTCCTGTTCCTTTAAGAGGAAAATCATTCTTTGTGCTGGAGTTAACTTTCGAAGAGCGCAATCCAAGGATTGAGAGAATTGGAAGTGCTCCAATTTTTCATGTGGCCCGGGTCTTTCATCGCTCATATTTGAGTAAAAGTCTTCAGGGTTACTGGACGGCAATTCCATCTTCTTTTCACGTCGAAGAGAGTCGATGGCAAGATTTGTGGCAATGCGAAAAACCCAAGCTTTCAGTCCACCGTCTGGACCTGCTCTGAAAAATCCAATTTTTCGAATCGCAGTCAGGAAAGTCTCCTGCGTGAGGTCTTCGGCCATCTCTTTTCTCCCTGTCATACGAATGAGGTAAGTGAGAACAGCGCTCCCTTGCTGTTCATAGAGCGCACGGAAGGCCGCAGGCTCTCCCTGAGAAAGCCCTTCGGCAATTTCCTGATCTGATGTCATTATCCTGAGCAACCGTACCTCGTTATCGTAAGACGTTCATACAAACAGAACGAACGACTAGCTGTAAGGTTACGGGAAGACTTAAAATTTTTCTATGTATTGTTATTATTGAGTTTTTTTGACTCAATGGATTGGCCCTCAAAAGTACTTAAACCCCCGTCTCTAAATGAATATCTTGAGATCTATAGCAAGTAAGGGGGTGGACTGTATTTATTGTTGCCTAATTGAAGTTTCGATCAGCGTATGTCTTCATCGCTTCTGCCAAAAATTCTGCCAGTTTTAGATGATACATATTCTGGAACGCTTCTGCGATATTCTGGAGGAGGAACTACAGTTGCACAGCAAGCGGTTGTCGATGTTCTTCGAAAACCATTTCCAGAACTGATGAGAGATTTAGTATTAGCACCTATAGGTTTAAAAAATAGCACCTACGAACAACCTCTTCCTACCAGTCGAATGAAACAGGCGGCAACTGGACACCTTTCTAACGGTCATGCAATTTTAGGTCTGTGGCATATTTATCCTGAGATGGCAGCAGCTGGACTTTGGAGCACACCTTCTGATTTAGCAACCCTCGGAATTGAAGTTCAAATGGCCTTGAAGGGTGATACTCGGCGACTTCTGTTACCAGAAACCGTACATCAAAT
>Ga0302320_10004070_pt1 | contig 33361 bp, 28 predicted proteins | sample Bog_T0_3_FD_202130 | JGI IMG/M metagenome (GOLD analysis project Ga0302320, IMG submission 202130) | Peat permafrost microbial communities from Stordalen Mire near Abisko, Sweden - Bog_T0_3 | ecosystem: Environmental > Terrestrial > Soil > Wetlands > Peat | place: Sweden: Abisko, Stordalen Mire... | reverse complement strand
CTCGACCTGTTCGGGCGCGTGCGCCGCTCCGTCGAGGCGGCCGAAGCCGAGAGCGCGGGCGCATTGGAGTCGCGCAACGATCTGCTCGTGTCGCTCGAGGCCGAGGTCGCCCAGGATTATTTCCAGCTTCGCGGCGGCCAGATGCTGCGCGAGGCCGCGCTGGGCTTGATCGCCGCGCAGCGCGAGGTGCTCGACCTCACGACCGACCGGCGAAAACACGGCCTCGCCGGCGACGCGGACGTCGACAGTGCGCGCGGCCAGCTCGCCAGCCTGGAATCGCAGCTGCCCACGGACGACCAGACGATCGCGAGCGCCCGGCACGCGCTCGCCGTGCTCTTGGGCGTCGCGCCGGAATCTTTCGATGAGGATTTCGCCGGTCCTGCGGTACTCCCTGCACTGCCGGCGACGATCCCGGTCGGCGTGCCTTCCACGCTGGCGCGCCGCAGGCCGGATATTCGCGCGGCCGAGGATTCCCTGCATCAGGCCACCGCCGAGATCGGGGTCGCCGTCGCCGCACTGTTCCCCGATATCTCGCTGACCGGTACCTATGGCCTGCGCAACACCGGCACGCGGTACCTGTTCGATTGGTCGAGCAACTTTTATACCTATGGACCGAAGATATCGATTCCGATCTTCCACGCGGGCGCCCTCGTTTCGAGCGTGCGCTTGGCACGCGCGACCGCCGCCGCCGCCGCGTTCAGCTACCGCAAGACCGTGCTGTCGGCATTGCAGGAAGTCGAGGACGGCTTGTCGCAGCTCCATACGGACGCCGAGCGCACGCACAAGCTCGACGAGTCGCTGGCGGCCGAGCAGGCCGCGCTCGACGTCGACCTCGATGGCTACCGGCACGGAATCCTTTCATACCTGCAGATCCTACAGTTCCAGATCCAGGTCACGCAGGCTCGTCTGCAGTTGGTCCAAGCCGAACTCACGCAGAGCGGCGACCTCGTGAAGCTCTTCAAGGCCTTGGGCGGCGGATGGGAGGAAGCACCGAATTCGGGTTACGCGACCGCGGCGATCCCGTAGAATGCCGTCGGGGCCGAGCCCTGTCCGGGAGTGAGGATGCCGATCGCCGCGTTTTCGCCTAAACCCATGAAGCTCTCCGTGCTCACGGCGGCGTTCCAGGAACTTACTCCGCGCGCCGCGCGCGACGCCGATCCCGACCTCGCCGTCGAAGAGTGGCTGCAATTCGCCGCCGAGATCGGCAGCCCGAACATCCAGCTGTCCGCGGCGCTGCATCCTACGATGAGCGACGTGCCCGCGGAGGCGATGCTCGATCCGGTCGCCAATACGCTCGATTTGCGCGCGGTCTTCACTCCGGCGCGTGCTCAGCGTGTGGCGGCCGCGATGCGCCGGACCGGCGTCGGACTCTCCGATCTCGGTTATTTCGACAACATGCTCGTGGCCGACGCGGACGCGCGGGCCACGAAATACGACTTCATGCGACGGGTCTTCGATGCCGCCGTGCTGCTCGGCACGGACGCCGTCTGCGGGTTCGTCGGCCGCAACCCGGCGCTCGAAATGGACGCGAATCTCGTGATGTTCGAAGAAGTCTTCGTCCCGCTGCTGCAAGAAGCCAAGGCGCGCGGCCTCACCTACCGCGTCGAGCAATGCCCCATGCCGGGGTGGAACGTTTCCGACAAGTGGCACAACAATCTCGCGTACGCTCCGGGACCCTGGATCGCGCTCCACCGCATCTGCGAGCGGCACGGCGTCGGCGATCAGTTCCGCATTCACTACGATCCGTCCCACGCGATTCTCATGGGTCAGGACAGCCGATCGGTGTTCCAGTATTTGAAGGACATGGGCTACGCGTTCCTGATCGCCGGGTTCCACGTGAAGGGCCAGGTCATCGATTCGCGCGGCGTTTCCGCCTGGGGCTATGGCGGTCAGACGCTCGAGCGCGGCGACTGGCGTGGCGCCGCGCCCAGCACGGTTCCCGCCGATTGGGCGCAGGCGTGGAAGAAGCAGACCGTGCTTGCAGAGCATGAACTGCCGGGCACTGCGCGACACGATCCCCTGGCCTATCTGCAGAATCGCACGGTCGACTGGTTCGACCATCAACTCGCCGCGCGCGAACTCCTGGCGATCGATTCCGCGAACACCTACCTCGTGGTCGAACACGAGTATCCGCGGGCGAGGATCCAGGACAAGCAACGGCTGGGGCCGATACTCGCCGGCTCGCTTGCCTTCACACGCGCGATCGATGCCGCCGCGGCGGCGATGTATGCCCTGCAGCACGAGGTGCTCGCGGCACAAGGCATACCGATTCAAGGGATCGGGCGCGAGGCCTATCGTTCATGAGCGCTCGCCCGGCGTCGGCGCAAGATGCTTTGGGCGGGCGCCGCCTGCGCGCCGGCATCGTCGGCGGCGGTCGCGGCGCCTTCATCGGCGCGGTGCATCGCATGGCCGCCGAACTCGACGGCGAGGCGCTCGTGGTTGCGGGTGCGATGTCCTCGGATCCCGGGATCGCCCGGTCGAGTGCCGCGGCCTGGTATCTCGAGCGTTCCTATGACTCCTTCGCGGCGATGGCCCGCGCGGAGGCCGGGCGCCCCGACGGCATCGACTTCGTGATCGTCGCCACGCCCAATCACTTGCATTATCCGGTCGCGAAAGCGTTTCTCGAGAGCGGCATCGCGGTGATATGCGACAAGCCATTGACCCATGCTCTCGCGGACGCAGAAGCGCTCGCGACGCTCGTGGAGCGAAGCGGCCGGCCGTTCGCGCTGACGCACGTCTACACGGGCTATCCGATGGTGCGAGAGGCGCGCGAGCGCGTGCGCCGCGGGGATCTCGGCGCGATTCGCAAGGTTTTGGTCGAATACCACCAGGATTGGCTGCTCGAACCGCTCGAGCGTGGCGCCAACAAACAGGCGGCCTGGCGCACCGATCCTGAGCGTGCCGGCCTCGGCGGAGCGGTCGGCGACATCGGAACGCATGCGCAGAACCTACTGGAATATGTCACCGGCACGGCGATCAGCGCACTCAGCGCGGACTTGAGCAGCTTCGTAGCGGGCCGTACGCTCGACGACGACGCCAACATGCTCCTGCACCTGGAAGGCGGCGCCAAAGGCATTCTCAGCTGTTCGCAAATCGCCTGTGGGGAAGAGAATCGCTTGAGTCTGCGCGTTCACGGCGCCACGGCTGCGTTGGAATGGCACCAACAGGAGCCGAACACGCTCTTGCTCAAGCGCGCCGGGGAACCCTGGGAGCGCCTGCGTACAGGCGCCCCCGCGCTGTCCCCGTCGGCAGCCTCGCGCCTCCCGGCCGGCCATCCGGAGGGATATCTCGAAGCCTTCGCCACGCTTTACCGGGCATTCATCGCCGACTTGCGCCGCCACGCGCGCGGCGAGCCGCTGCAGGGCGGCTACCCGAACGTTCACGACGGCGTGCGCGGGATGCGTTTCATTCAAACGGCCGTGGAGAGTTCCCGCCTCGGCGCGAAATGGCTGCCGCTCTAACGTACGTCCGGCAGGCGCTATCTCGAGCCCCTGGTATCATTGTCCAATGGCCGGACTGTGTGCGGCAGCGCACTGAGCCGAGGGCGCTCCTTGACTAGGGTCTTTCTCACCATGAGGGTCTTCCGCAACATGAGGGTTGGGCCAGCCTTTGATCGGCCGGACGCTTGAGGCGGATGCGCGTTCGAGCGCGGGTGATCGTGCGGGCCGTCTCTGCTTGCGCGATCGTCGCCGGCATGAACGCCTGTTCCGCGAAGAAGCCGCCGCCGCCTGCGCCGCCGACGGTCATCGTTTCGCAGCCGCTCAAGACGAAGATCGTCGACTGGGACGATTACGTCGGGCGATTCGAGGCGGTGAACTCCGTCGACGTTCGGCCACGCGTCACGGGTTATCTCGAGGCGATCCGATTTCGCGACGGTGAAATCGTCCGCAAGGGCCAGGTGCTGTTCGAGATCGACCCGCGCCCCTACCGCGCAGCGCTCGACCAGGCCCGCGGGCAGGAGGCGCACGCACGCTCGGCGGTCGCGAACGCCGAAATCGAACTCGATCGCGCCAAAAAGCTGCTGGCCGCACGTACGATCGCCGAGCAGGAATACGAGACGCGCACGGCCACCTTGCAACAGGCGAACGCGGACCTCGCCGCCGCGCGGGCCGGCGTCGATACCGCAGCACTGAACCTCGGCTTCACGCACGTCGTCGCGCCGCTCGCGGGGCGCGTCTCGGACCGCCGCGTCGCGCCCGGCAATCTCGTGACCCAGGACACGACCGTGCTCACGAACATCACGGACCTGGATCCGATCTATTTCACGTTCAATGGTGCCGAGGCCTTCTATTTGAAATACGAGCGTGAGGCGCAAAAGGGCACGCGGCCCCTGTCGCGCGGTTTCGCGAATCCCGTACAGATCAGACTCCAGGATCAGTCGGACTATGCGATCAAGGGGCACATGGACTTCGTCGATAATGCCCTCGATCCGAATTCCGGAACGATACGCGGGCGTGCGGTCGTCGCGAATCCCGCGCATGTGTTGACGCCGGGGATGTTCGGGCATCTGCGCCTGATCGGGTCGGGCGCCTACGACGCCCTGCTCATTCCGGATCAAGCCGTCACGACCCAGCAGAGCGACGAGATTGCCTACGTGGTGGCGGCGAACGGTGAAGTGCAGCAGCGCAAGGTCATGCTGGGTCCGCGGTTCGGCGACCTGCGCGTCGTGCGCTCCGGCCTCAAGGAGACCGACACGGTCGTGATCGACGGCGTGCAGCGGGCGAAGGCGGGCGCTCGGGTCACCCCCAAAGCCGGCAGGATCACGCCGCCGAATCCCGACAGCATGCCGAATCCGGTGGACACCTCGCCCCCGCCCGCCTCGGCGAGTTTCCCGGATCAGCCTCGCTGAGGCGCCCCGCGTGAAGTTCTTCCACTTCATGATCGATCGCCCGGTGTTCGCGTCGGTCATCGCGATCCTGGTCACGCTGCTCGGCGCCATCGCGTACCCGAACTTGGGCGCCTCGCTGTACCCGAACATCGTGCCGCCGACCGTCAACATCACGCTCAACTATCCGGGCGCCTCGGCGGAGACGATCGCCGACACCGTGGCGGACCCCATCGAGGAGCAGATCAACGGCGTGCAGGACATGATCTACATGTCCTCGCAATCCACCGGCGACGGCAATTTGACGATCACGGTGACGTTCAAGCTGGGTACGGACCTCGACAAGGCCCAGGAGCTGGTTCAGGACCGCGTCACGACGGCGACGCCGCGGCTGCCCACCCAGGTGCAGCAAACCGGCATCACGGTGCGCAAGAGTTCGCCCGACATTCTCATGGCCGTGCACATGTACTCGCCCGACGGGTCGCTCGACCAGGCCTACGTCGCCAACTACGTGACGCTGCAAGTCCAGCAGCCGCTGCTGCGCGTACCGGGCGTTGGCGATGTGAGCGTACGGGCGGCGCGCGATTACGCGATCCGCATCTGGATCGACCCCGACAAGGCCGCCGCACGGAATCTCACCGTCGACGACATCGTCGCCGCACTGCGCAGCCACAACGTACAAGTGGCGGCCGGCAACGTGGGGGCGCCTCCCTTCGGTAATTCGCCCTCGCCATATCAGCTCCAGGTACAGGCCGAGGGACGCCTCGTGACGCCGCAGCAATTCGCGGACATCGTCGTCAAGCGCGACGATCAATCCAGGATCACCCGGGTCTCCGACGTCGCGCGCGTCGAGCTGGGCGCCGCGAACTATACGACGAACGCCTACCTCGGATTGCAGGAAAACGGCAAGCCCACGACTCATCCGGCCGCCGCGATCGGGGTGCTTCAGCAGCCCGGCACCAATGCGCTGGAGGCCGCCGACGGCGTGATCAAGCTCATGGCCGGCCTGCGCAGGAATTTTCCCCCGGGACTCGACTACCAGATCATCTACAACCCGACGGACTACATTCGACAATCGATCCACGAGGTTTATCGCACACTGTTCGAGGCGCTGCTGCTCGTGGTGTTCGTCGTGATCGTGTTCTTGCAGAGCTGGCGGGCGGCCATCATTCCAATCCTTGCGATTCCCGTCGCGCTCGTCGGGACTTTTTCCGTCATGCTCATCGGCGGCTTCACGCTCAACACCCTGTCGTTGTTCGGCCTCGTGCTCGCAATCGGAATCGTCGTCGACGATGCGATCGTGGTCGTCGAGAACGTCGAACGGCACCTCGAGGAGGGAATGAGTGCTCGTGACGCCGCCCACCGGACCATGGACGAAGTGGGCGGCGCCCTGATCGCGATCGCGCTCGTGCTGTCGGCGGTGTTCGTTCCGGCCGCCTTCATCTCGGGCATCTCGGGTGAGTTCTACCGTCAGTTCGCCCTCACGATCGCCTCGGCCACGATCATTTCCCTGATCGTCTCGGTCACCCTGTCGCCGGCGATGGCGGCGCTGATCTTGAAGCCCAAAGATGATCACAGCGCGCCCCCGCGTCCCTGGCTCGCGCCTTTCGTGCGCTTCGCGGACTACTTCAATGAGCGCTTCGACCGGCTCGCCGGCGCCTACGCCAAACTCACGGGGCGTTTGACCCGGCGGGCCGTGCTCATGCTCGCGATCTACGCCGGTGTGCTTGCTTTCACGGCGTGGCGGATCGCCGCCACGCCGATCGGCTTCATTCCCGCCCAAGACCAGGGCAACGTGATCATGGCGGCGGTGCTGCCGGCAGGCGCCTCATTGAGCCGTACCGACGCGTTGATCCGCGAATCGATTCCGGTCGCACTCGGCACGGCGGGCGTCATCGGTTCCTCGGCTTATGCCGGCGTCGACGCGACGACGCAAACGACGAACGCCGCCTCGGGCCAGGCATATCTCATCGAGGATTCCTTCGAGGCGCGCAAGAAGAAGCACGTCACGCTGCCGGGAATGATCGGCGCCGTGCAGCAATCGCTCGGCCAGATCCCGGGCGCCACGATCAGAATTCTGCCGCCCCCGCCGGTGCGAGGCATCGGGACTCAGGGCGGCGTCAAGATGATCGTCGAAAATCGCACCGGCAGCGCGGATTACGGGCGCCTCGCACAGGTGGCGAACGATCTCGTCGAAGCGCTCGGCAAGGAGCCGAGCGTGGGCAGCCCGTACGAAACCTTCGACACCAAGACGCCGCGGATCCGTGCGGATATCGACCGCGTCAAGTCGGAGTACCTCGGCGTGCCCGACTCTGCGGTATTCGACGCCTTACAGACCTTCCTGGGTTCGAGCTACATCAACGATTTCAATTACCTCAACCACACGTACGAGGTCTTTGCCCAGGCCGACGGGCCGTTCCGCCAGGATGAATCTCAGATACTGCAGTACCAGACCCGTTCCACGAGCGGCGCGATGATGCCCTTGGGCGCGGTCGTCAAACTCGAGCGCGGGACCGGAGCGTATCGGGTACTGCGCTATCAGCTCTATCCTTCCGCTGAGGTTCAGGCGAGCACGCCGAACGGCTTTTCGACGGGTCAAACCATGGAGGCCATGGAGCGCGTTGCGCGGAGCACGCTGCCGGACGGGTTCGCGTTCGATTGGACCGAGCTCGCGTACCAGCAGAAGGCGGCCGGAAACACCGCCGGGCTCGTCTTCGGCCTCGCAGTCACGCTCGTGTTCCTGTTGCTCGCCGCGCTCTACGAGAGCGTGACCATGCCGCTCGCGGTGATCTTGATCGTGCCGATGTGCCTGCTTGCGGCGATCACGGGCGTCAACATCATGGGTCTCGACAACAACATTCTCACGCAGATCGGATTCATCGTCTTGATCGGACTTGCCGCGAAGAACGCGATTCTGATCGTCGAGTTCGCGCGGCAGGGTGAGCTCGAACAGGGCCATGATCGCTTTCAGGCCGCGGTCGAGGCGGCGCGCACCCGTCTTCGTCCGATCCTGATGACGTCCTTCGCCTTTATTCTGGGCGTGATCCCGCTCGCATTCGCGAGCGGTGCCGGCTCCGAATTGCGCCGTGCACTCGGCGTCGCGGTCTTCTTCGGGATGATCGGCGTGACACTGTTCGGTCTCGTGTTCACGCCGGTGTTCTATGTGGTCTCGCGCTGGCTCAACGACAAGATCGCACCGCGCAGCAGCCGGCAGACTGCGGCGCGGCCGTCGGGCGATGCGGCGCCGGCGGCGGCGGCGCCGGCGGCGGCTGCCCCACCGGCGCCCACGTGAGCGGCGCCTCGAGTCGCGGCGGCAGGCCCTCCCTGGCTCGCGTGACCCTCTATGCCGCGATAGGCGCGCTCCAGGCCGCCTGCGCCGTGGGTCCGCGCTACGCACCTCCGCAGCCGCCGGCGCCCGCGTCGGACGCCTTTGCGGCCGGGACCGCGAACGCCGCCGTGGCGACCGAGCCTCCCGATCAGTGGTGGCAGCTCTATGAGGATCCGGCGATCGATCGTCTCGTCTCCGAAGCGCTGACGCACAACCGCAACCTGCTGGCCGCCGCGGCAAATCTCGCCCAAGCCCGGGCGGCGCTCGCCTTGGCGCGCGCCGGCCACTACCCGACGACGACCTTGTCGATGGGCGCACAGTATGGCGTGTCGGCGGATCAGGCATTCGCCAGTCACCTCAAGGGGACCGGCGCCCCGAGTCCGAGCCTCTATTTCACCCCGGGACTGGACGTGTCCTACGAACTCGACCTCTTCGGCCGCGTCCGCCGCACGGTCGAAGCGGCGGCTGCGGACTACGATGCCGGGCAGGCGGCGGAGGATGTCTCGAGGGTCAGCGTCGCCGGCGAGACCACGCGCTCCTATGTCAATGCCTGTGCCTACGCGCAACAACTCGAGGTGGCGCGACGCTCGCTCAAGATCGTCACCGAAGAATCACAGCTCACGCGCCAGGAAGTTGCGGCGGGCGCCGCGAACGACCTCGATCTTGCGCGCGCCAATGAACTCGTCGCGCAAACACGGGCCATGCTGCCCGTCTACGAGGGCGGGCGGCGTACGGCGTTGTTTTCACTGGCCGTCTTGACGGGTCGGCCGCCCGAGGAAATCGATGCCGCCGCCGATGCCTGCACCTCGCCGCCGCGTCTGGCCGAGGTGCTGCCCGTGGGCGACGTCAAGAGCCTCTTTCGCAGGCGGCCCGACGTGCGGCAGGCGGAGCGCCAGCTCGCCGCAAACACCGCGCGCATCGGCGTCGCGGCGGCGGATCTGTACCCGTCGATTGCCCTCGGCGGCTCGATTGCCTCGGCCGCGACGACCCTCGGCGGCATTGCCTCGCGGAGCAATCTCATCTATGGCGTGGGCCCTTTGCTCAGCTGGACGTTTCCGAATACCTTGGTCGCGCGCGCCCAGGTCCGGGAGGCGCGCGCAACGGCGTCGGCTGCGCTTGCCGCCTTCCAGGGCGCGATTCTGACGGCGCTGCAAGATACGGAAAACGCCCTGACCGCGTATGCGACCGAACTCGACCGTAACGACGCGCTGCGCGAAGCGCGCGACCAAGCCCACATCGCCTTCGGTCTTGCCGACGAGGGATTTCGCCTCGGGCACATCAGCTATCTCGACCTGCTGACCACCGAGTCGGATCTCGTCAACGCCGAGGCGACGCTTGCCGCGTCCGATCAGGCGCTCGCCTCCGACCAAGTCACTGTTTTCAAGGCGCTCGGCGGCGGTTGGCGCCAGGCGCCGGCCGTCGTTCCCTTGCCGATCGAGGACGCGCGCACGGGCGCCGCGACTCCCGTTCGCTGACGGATCAGCGTAGCGACAAGATCCACTCGATCAGCGGGGTCAAATCCGCTGCCGGCACGTCGACGGCGGCCATTGCTGAGGCACCCCAGGCACCGCTGCTGCCATTGCGCATTGCAGCCTCGAGTTCTCCGGATGCATTCGGATCGCTGGCGTAGCGCCTCGCGATGGCCCGCAATGCAGGTCCCGCGCGCGGCTCGTCGATCGTATGACAGGCATTACAGTGATACCTGGCAAGCAGGCGCGTTCCCTCGACGTAGCCGACGGGCTCATCGGCGCGAGCCACCGGAGGCGCTGCGATCGCCAGCATGACCACGATGAAGCCGATTCGCATGTAACTCCTTGACGGCGCGGACCAAAACCGCGGATTTGGCGGAAGTCTCGCCGCCCGTCATGCGGCGGTCTGTTCGATCACCAACGTAACCGGAGGCGCTCGCCTGGAGGGCCCCCTTACAGCTTGCCGAGGAAGTCCCGCTTGCCGATCGCGATGCCGTTATGGCGCAAAATCGCGTACGCGGTCGTCGAGTGGAAATAGATGTTCATGGTCGCGAAGTTGAGCAGATAGTCGATGCCGCTGAACTCGATGTCATTCGGCCCGACCTTGAGCGTGATCGCCTTCGCCTCCGTGCCGTCGAGCGCGGCGGCCGGCACCGTTGCGATGAAGGCGACCGTCTTGTCGATACGGCCTTTGAGGTCGGCAAAGCTCGCCTCGTCATCCGCGTACTTCGGGATTTCGACGCCCGCGAGCCGAGCGATACAGCCCTTGGCATGGTCCGTCGCGATTTGGATCTGGCGCGTGAACGTGAGCATATCGGGAGCCAGGCGCGCGAGGAGCAGAGCACTGTGATCGATCTTGCGGGCGTCGGCTTGTTCGACGGTCTTGTCGAGGATGGCCTTCAGATTGTTGAGCAGGTTCGTGAAAACGGGGGTCGAAGCGCGGTACATCGAGATGGCGGTCATGGCGGTTTCCTCGGCGTGAATGACGGGACGTCGGATGTGGGGTTCGTTCGAAGCGGCGGAAACGCCCGTCGTCGGCGCGGCACCTGAGCGGCGCCGACGCATAGTATGGACCCTGCGGCCGGATCCGGAATACATCATGCGGCAGCCACGTCCCACTGGCGTCCGCCGGGTCAAGCACCCTAAACTGCCGTCGCCATGCAGAACGCCGATCCCCGCAGGATCCTCGACGACGCCGCAATGACCTGGGCCCAGGTGCTGGTCGTCGCGATCACGGTCCTTTTGAACGCGCTCGACGGATTCGACGTCCTGTCGATCAGTTTCGCGTCTCCCGGTATCGCGCGCGAATGGGGCATCGATCGGGCCGCTCTGGGTTACGTGTTGTCCATGGAGCTCGTCGGCATGTCCCTCGGTTCGATGCTGATCGGATCGAGCGCGGATCGAATCGGGCGCCGCCGCACGCTGCTCGCATGCCTCGTCGTCATGACGGTCGGCATGGCCATGGTCACCACGTCGAACTCGGTGCAACTGCTGTCCCTGTGGCGCATCGTGACCGGGCTCGGCATCGGCGGAATGCTGGCGGCGACCAATGCGGTTGCCGCGGAATTCTCCAATGCCCGGCACCGCAGCGTCGCGATCTCCGTCATGGTGATCGGCTATCCGCTCGGCGCGGTCGCCGGCGGGACCGTGGCCGCTCACTTGCTGAAGCACGAGAGTTGGCGCTCGGTTTTCGCGTTCGGCGCCGGCGTGAGCGCCCTGTTGATTCCCGCCATCATTTGGGGCGTGCCGGAATCCGTCGTCTGGCTGTGCGAGAAACGTCCCTCCCGCGCGCTCGAGCGCGTCAATCGCAGCATGCAGCGGCTGGGGCATTCAGTGATTGCAGCCCTGCCGGCGCGGCCGCCCGCCGCGCCGAGTCCGCCGATCGTGGACTTGTTCGTCGCCGCACGCTGGCGCCGCACCGTGCTCGTAACCGCCGTCTATTTTTTTCACATCGCGACGTTCTATTTCATCCTTAAATGGGTGCCGAAGATCGTCGTCGACATGGGGTTTGCGCCGGCATCGGCTGCGGGTGTCCTCGTTTGGGCCAACGTCGGCGGCGCCGCCGGCGGCATCGTGCTCGGGATGTTGACCGCCCGCTTCGGCCTGCGTCCTCCGGCGATACTGTTCCTGATCGCATCGACCGTCATGGTGTCGGTGTTCGGCCATGGGCAGGCCTCGCTCGTGCAATTGTCCGTGGTCTGCGCAATCACCGGCTTTTTCACCAACGGCGGCGTCGTCGCCTGTTACGCCCTGATGGCGCGCCTGTTTCCAGCCGAACTGCGCGCCGGCGGCACGGGTTTCGCGATCGGCGTCGGGCGCGGCGGGGCTGCGCTCGCGCCGATCATTGCCGGCCATTTGTTTCAGGCCGGTTTCGGGTTGCAATTCATCGCGTTCGCGATGAGCGCCGGCTCACTCGTCGCCGCTGCCTGCATAGGGCTGATGAACCTGCTCGTTTTGGGCGAGCGGCCCGCCGCGCGGGAGGGCCTCGAGGCGGCTCGCGGCTGAGCGGCGAGCAGCCGAGCGGCGCCCTGCGGCGAACCGCGGCATCCTGCGGCGCGATGCAGCGGGGGCTCGACTCAGGCGACGAGCTTTTTGAACGTCTCGATGACGGCCGATCCGTTGAACGGCTTGACGATCCAACCCTTGACGCCGGCCGCCTTGCCGCGCATTTTCATGCTCGGACTGCTTTCGGTGGTCAGCATGATCAGGTTCACGCTCGCGTTGGCGAGCTCTCCACGGATCTTTTCGACCATCGTGAGTCCGTCCATGTTGGGCATGTTCACGTCCACGATCACGAGCCGGATCGCGGGATCGCCCTTCAGTTTCGCGAGTCCATCGTCCCCGTCGATGGCGGTGATCACGTCCAATCCGCCGTCCTTGAGGAACATGGATACCTCGTCTCGTACCGTGCTCGAATCGTCGACAACCAAGATTTGCGCCATGTCAGCAGCTCCCATTGAGGAAATTTAAGAATTCGATCGCGCCGAAATCGACCGGGGCTGAGCCGCCGCGAGGGACCTCGCGCAAGCCCGGAGGGATACGGCTTGGGATATCACCGCACACAGGCGTCCGCCGGTACGGTGATCCGCAGTCTGAACGGAGTGAAATTCCGTCGCGCGGGAACCTCGAGCAATTCCGCGCGCACGCTCGCCCCCTGCTCCTCGAGGAAGCTGCGCACCGCGTTCAAGCCCACGCCCCGGCCCGATATCTCGGTCACCTGCGCCGCAGTGCTGACGCCGGGCTGAAACGCGACTTCCGCCACCGCTTCGGGCGAGGGCTCCGCATCCGGGCGAAACTGCCCTGTCGCAACCGCTTTCGCGAAGAGATCGTGCAGCGCGAGACCCCGCCCGTCATCGGCAATCAGAAGTTCCAACCGGCCGTGGTTCAATTCGCAAGAGAAACTGATGTGCCCTTCGGCCTTCTTTCCGGCCCGCAACCGCTCGGCCGGTGCCTCGATACCGTGATCCATCGCATTGCGGGCGATATGCAGCAGGCAACGCTTCAACGCCTCCGCGAACTGCGGCCTCAAGCTGGCATCGGTCGGCGCCACGATGACTCGCGGAATCGGTTTGCCGAGATCCCCGGCGAGTGCGGCGAGCGCATCGGCGACGCCGGAAAACAGTCGCTCCATCGGTACGAGTCCCAAGCGACCGATCGCGCGGACCAGCCGCCCCCCCTCTGCGCCGAGTGCCGCCGCGGGCACGGTCAACGCGAGGTCCCTGACGGCGTCGAGCTCGGCACCGTCGACGAACACGCCCCGTTCCGTCATGAGATCCGACGCCCTGCCGCGCCGCCCAAGTTTCGCTTCGTTGATCGCGACATGGCGCGACAGCGCGCCGTCGATGGCGGCGAGGTCGGCGAGCAGCGCATGCGGTTTCCAAGCACCGGCAGGATCGGCGCGCAAAAGTTCGTAGCGCCGCTCTGCAACGTGCGCCGCGTCGGTGATCTGAGTGAAATCGAAGGTACGCGCGTTGCCCTTGATCGTGTGCATGTTGCGGAACAGCACCGCAACGATCTCCGCATCCCGGCACGCGCTCCGGGCGATGAGGCGCCGGTTCTCGGCGAGGAAGCGGCGCGTCGACTCGACGAAATCATTGAACTTGGCCGCCGACGTCCGGAGGATCTTCGAGATGGTCTCGAGTTCCTCCTGCTGCTGCGCCGATTGCGCCTCCAATGCGCGCAAATGCGTCACGTCCTGCGAGATCAACAGCACCTTTTCCGTGCAGCCCTGCTCATTTGGAATCGGACTCCAATCGAGTTGCAGGAGTTTGCGCGCGCCCGAGCGCGCCACGAGCGTCATCTCGCGAGGGAGCAGATGTCCGTTGAACTCGAACATCATCGCATCCTCACCGAGAATGCTCATGAGCGCCGCCTGGATCTGGTCCTTGAGGTCGACACCGAGGTCGGAGTGGGCAAACAGCTTCGAGACGAGATCCTCGTTTGCCAGATCCTCCTCCTCGAAAATCGTGCGCAAATAGGCCGAATACTCGCCGTGAATCCGGTTCCCTGCGATGACGGTGGAGACCCCGAGTTTCATGTTCTGCAGCATCGCGTTGATGTCCGCATTTTTCTTGCTGAGCTCCGCCGTGCGCTCCTCGACCCGCGCCTCCAGATTCGCGTTCTGCTCGGCGACGCGCGTCGCCACGCGCATGTTGTTGCGGATGAAAAAGACGAGTACGCCCATGAAACCCAGATTCATCGCACCCAGGGCGAATCCCAGGATGCTGCCCGTTCTGGCGTTCCCCTCCGTTGCGTTGAGGGTCGCCACGAAGTTCTCGTAGCTCGCCTTGCGGAACGCCTTCAAGTCGGCGCGCAGCGTGGCGAGCCGCCAGTTCATGATCTGAGTCCGCGCGACACCGTTCGTCCCCTTGTGGGCGAGGAATGCGCTCGCGACCTCATCGGCCGCCGCGTGGTAGGCCTCGAGATCGCGCGAAAGCGTGGCGATTTCGGCGGCGCGGCTCGTGTAGATCTGTGCGATGTTCGTGAAGTCGCGATCCGCTTGCAGGCCGATTGCGCTCGCCTTGCCCAGCGAATCCTTATCGCCGAATTCGACGGCTTGGAAATACTCCTCTTCCATCTTGTCGATGCGGATCGAATTCGCGTCGACGAGTTGCAGCACCGGAAAATACAATTCCTCGATTGCGCTGATCTGCGTGCGTCCCCGCGCCGTCATGTGCACGCTCAACACGGTAAAGGCCATGAAGACGGCGATCGCCGCGGCGACCAATGCGATGGTGATGCGCATGGCACGGGCCGATTCGCGCCCGCGGGCGAACTCGGGCCCACCGGCGAGCGAGTGCCCGTACCCGGTCAGCGTAGCGATGGATACATCGGTCATTCTAAACACCGTCCATATCGGTCAAGGTGATCCGCCGGATCGCGCCGAGGCCGCCTCGACCGCCGCATATCGCAGTGCTTGAGAAGTGCACGAGTTGCCGAGGAGTACCCATTGCGCCGCAATTCTCCGCCGGCTCAAAAGTATTCGATTTCACCTGCGGCGACTTCGGTATTCGATTCCGTGCCGGTCACGACCTCGCCGAAATCCTCCGGCGACCACTTCAGATTGAATACGAAGCGCTCGCTGATCGACAGCGACAAGTCGCGCGCCTCGTCGGTGAGGCGATAGCGCACGCACAAGTGAGTGCTGGACGCGCCGAAGGAGACGCTCTTTTCGCGCAGATTGAACACGAGCGGAACCTGCACGTTCGGCACCGACGTGACCTGCAGGTCGCCGCAGAAGCGATTCCTGAACAAACCCCAGATGAGATTGGTCGCCTCGCGCAGCCGGTCCTTGAGAGCCTCGACACTGGCTGCGCTCGCCGAGCCGCCGGCGAAATCCAGCAGTTTGAGCATCTCGGACTCTTCGGTTTGCAGCAGCAGGTAGCCGCGGCACCAATGACTCTCGAGCGGAATCAGGCTGAACAGCTCTCCGAACGCCACCCGATCGTGCACGATCAGCGGCATCGCCGGCGAGACGCAAAAGCCGTTGAATTCGCTGGCCAGCACGCGCTCGGAGATCTCTGCGATTCCACGCAGCAATGCCGGCGGGTACTGCAGGGTGAATATGTGTGCATCGATCGCGGCTCGCAGGGTCGCAAGATCGCTTGCCACGTAGGCGCCCCTGCACGCCGAGCGCAGCGCTTCCGGCAGGCCGTCGAGCGTCGCGTGGCGCTCGCGGCGCAGGATGATGGGAACCTCCGGACGCAGTGCGTGCAGTTCCTGCGCAAGGTCTGCCGTTTCCTGCGGCGACCACCCATATCGCTCGGAGAGGAGGATGCCGCCGAGATCGCCGTTGGTCTGCAGCAGCGCGGAGGCCGGCGCGCGGCGCCCCATGATGGGCAGAAGACTGTTCCGGTCGCAAAAGCGCCTGATCGCCGGCACCAGACTGCGGCTCTCGTCGAGGATCAGAACCTTGCTGAGCGCCAAGACTTCGGCTCGTTCATCCATCCGACACTCTCCAGTTTTCATTGCGATCGATCAGTGATTGCATGACCTCCCCTTGCGAGGAGGCCGGAGGGGGGGATCATAGAGCAGACGCCGCTTGGGCGGCGGCGCGCGGAATCGCTGAAACCAGCGCAAAACTGTCGATGGGATCGCAGATTTCACCGCGAGTTTGACGATGCGCCGGGGCCGGGCGGAGACCTTCGGCGGAACTCCGAGTCCGCGCGCCGGCAATACCTTAAGTTCATGCGGGTGAGCGGTGCTCAAGACTGTGCGCACCATCATCGCAATTCGCGCCGGACTCGGATTGACTCCGATCATGCGTCATCCGGAATATGTGCACTCCGACTTGGAACGGCGGTGAGCGGGACCCTCCTGCTGATCGAACTTGCGGGTCATGTGGGGCTGCTCGTCTGGGGCACGCACATGGTCGGCACCGGTGTGCAGCGCGGATTCGGGACGCTGCTGCGGGGCTGGCTGGAGCGTAATCTGGACAACCGCACGCACGCTTTATTGACCGGCATCGGCGTCACTGCACTGCTCCAGAGCAGCACCGCGACGGGATTGTTGACCACGTCCTTCTCCGCGGCCGGAGTGATCGGACTGGCACCCGCGCTCGCCGTGATGCTCGGTGCCAACGTCGGGACCGCATTGTCGACACAACTCCTCTCGTTCAATCTCGCGCCGGTCGGGCCGCCGCTCGTCTTGGTGGGCGTATTGGCGTTTCGCTGGGCGACCGCAGCACGGCTCAAGAGTGCGGGTCGCATCAGCATCGGGCTCGGACTCATGCTCATGGCGCTCGCGGGCCTCGTCCATACGCTCGCGCCGCTCGAACACTCACCCTTGCTGGCGCCGGTCATGGGTTCCTTGGCGGAGGACCCGGTGCTCGCCGTGCTGATCGCCGCCGCGCTGACGTGGGCCTGTCACTCGAGCATCGCAATCGTCCTGCTCACCGGTTCGCTCGCCGCCAACCACGTGGTCGGTCCGACCTCGGCCCTGGCGCTCGTACTCGGTGCGAATCTCGGGGGCGCCCTCCCCGCCCTGCTCAACGCGCCGTCGCGCGTTGCACTGCGGCTACCGCTTGGCAACCTGCTTGTCCGGGCCACCGGCGTCCTGTGCGTCCTGCCGTTCCTGACCGTCATCGCGGCCGAACTCGCCCGGTTCGATGCCGGCGCTGTGCGCTTCGCCGTCAATTTCCATCTCTTGTTCAACGTCGTGCTCGCCGCGGCCTATCTCGGCTTCGTCCGCAAGCTCGCCAGACTGGTCACACGGTGGCTGCCCGAAGACACCGTGGCGCTCGACCCCGGACGTCCGCTGCATCTCGATCCGGTGGCGCTCGATTCGGCGACCGTCGCTCTCGCGAATGCGGTGCGCGAGACCCTGCGCATGGCGGACATGATCGACGACATGCTGAAGGCGGCACGGCAAGTCCTCGGCATGGAGACGGCTGAACGTGCGGAGAGCGTCGCAGCGACGGCGCGGAACGTGCATCGACTCGGCGAGGCAATTCGCCGCTATCTCGCCGAAATCGAGCCGGTATCGCTCACGAGCGATGCCGGCGCGAGCCCGTTCGCCCCGTCCGTCCTGCTCGCCGTGGTCAATTTGGAACACGTCGCCGACATTCTCGTGAATGGCCTCATCGGCGGAGCCGTGCGCAGTCGCAAGCAGGGCAAGCGCCTGAGCGGCGAGGAGGTGAGTCTCGTTGCCGAGATGCAGTCTGAACTCGCCGACTGCCTGCGCCTGGCGATGGCCGTCTTCCTGCGATCCGATCCCGCGGACGCGCGGCGCCTGATCGCGAGCAAGTCCAAGTTTCGCGAATTTGAAGCGCTCGCCATGACCCAGAGCACGAAATCACTGCGCGCCGCCTCCGGCGATCGCGCCATCCACGCCGATCAGCCGGATCGCCGAACCGAGCATGGCGGCGTCCTGCTGCGCGCAGTGCGGGATTTGCGGCGCATTCACTCGCATCTCGCAAGCCTCGCCTATCCCATCCTGTATCGGGAAGAAGATCGCCTCGCGGGCGATGATGCGGGGCTGCGCTACGACGTGCATCCTCAGAGTTCCGCCCACTAATCGAATTATTCTCCGCGGCCGTTCAACCCTGCGGTACCGATCCGGGTACTTACCTCGGCGCGAGCCGTGCGCGGCGGGAGCCGTGCACCAGACCGCCGGTGCGCAAGGCATCGAGCTCGCCTACAAACAGGTCAACCTCGTCTCCGACGGCGCGGTGAGCGCACTCGCGACGGATCCGCACCTGAAGAACCCGTGGCGCCCCAGGAGGGCACGGTGTTCCTTTTCGCGACCCTGGACGGCACGATCTCGGCGTCGAATCCCGGCGCGAACCTGTATGCGGCGAATGCGCTTGCGGGTACGGTCGACGTGTTCGATTCGCAATTCCACGCCGTGAAACTCAAAGGCAACTTCGTCGACCCCTCGATGCCCGCCGGCTATGCGCCCTTCGGTATCGCGGCCATCGACGGCAATCTGTTCGTGACCTATGCGCCGCAGAACCCGGGTGCGGGGCAAGGGTTCGTCGACGTCTTTTCCACCGAAGGACACTTCGTCAAGCGCTTCGCATCGCACGGGCCGCTCGATTTGCCGTGGGGAGTCGCGCGCGCGCCGTTCGATTTCGGGCCGGCCGGAACCCGGATCCTCGTCGCCAACCTCGGCGACGGATGGATCAATAGCTTCGATTCGAACGGGACCTATGAGGGACCGTTGCGCGATGCCTCGGGCAATCCAATCGCCATCGACGGTCTCTGGGCGATCGCCTTCGGCACCGAATCGGCCGCCGCTCCTGCCAAGCTCTACTTCACGGCCGGACCGAATGGCGGGGCGGACGGGCTGTTCGGGTCCATTGAAGTCACGAAGGTCGCACAGCAGGAAACATGGCTTAGTGCGAGGCCACGCGCCGTTCGAACCCGTCTGCGCAGCCGCCATGGCCGCCGAGAGCCGCAACGGCCGCGCAGGCGTCGATCCCCGCATCGAGACCTTCGCCGCCGCGAAAATTCGCGGCGGCGCCGGCGCGGCGGCTTGTCTCGAGCAGAATTTTCCGGGCTGCCGCGGTCGACAGGTTCGGCACTTCGCCCAGCAGCAGCGCGACCACGCCGCTCACCTCGGCGGTGGCGATGGAGTCGCCCGAGGCGAAATCGTAGTGACCGTCCGGCATCAACGTGAGGATTTCGCGCCCGGGCGCGCGCAGGACGACCGGCGACGGTTCGCCCTGCGACGCGGTCGCATCCACTTCGCCGACGCCTTCCGCGCTCGCGACCTCGATGAGTCCGGGCTGGCGCATGAGATTCTGACGATCGCGCGCGGCGGCACCGACGAAAACGATGCCGCGGCGGGAACCTTCTCGTATCAGATCGCGCAATAGCGGATCGTCCGGCCCGGCAAGACTCAGATTGACGACCTGGGCACGCGCCGCAAGCGATGCCACGAGAGCACGCGCGATCGTGAAGGAGTTGCAATTTGCCGCGTCGGCATCCGCACGGATCTGCCAGCACGCCTTGAAGATCGCAAGCCGCGCCCGCGGCGCGACCCCCACGATGCCCTGGTGATTGTTTGCGACGGCGGCAATGACTCCGGCGATCTCCGTACCGTGCCGGTCGCGTCGGAACTGATCCGCATCGTCGTCGACGAAATTGGCCGTGGTCGCGATGCTGCCGCGCAAGTCCGGATGTCGCGTGTCGGCACCCGTATCGACGATCGCAATGGTCACCCCCGCGCCGGTCGACCAAGGATGCGCTCCCGCCACGTTCATTTGCGCGAAGCCGCGCTGCAAGCCGACGTAGGGATCATTGTAGAGGACACCGGCCGCGCCGCTCGTGGCGGGCGTGCCGCCCGTCGGCCGCGAATCCGGCGGCAGCGATGTCCGCGTCGAGAACGTCTGCAGCGGCTGAGCGAGCTTGATGCGGGGATCCTCGACGAGCCGGGCGAGTACGGCGTCGCGATCGACGCCGACGGCGGTTTCCAGCACGGCGCAATGCAGATCGAGCGGTTCGATCGGCCAAGCCGTGACTTCACGCAGGCCATACTCGCGGGCGATTGCATGCATCGTGCGCAAGCTGCGCGGCGTGGGTCCGTAGGCGGACAGCCCGTCATAGGCCCGCGGCGTTCCCCCGGCGCTCGCAAGGAAGGGCGTCGTGCGGTTATCGACCGCCGCGACGATGAGACGTTCGGTCGGTTCGAGACGGCGAATGAGGGCGACACGCGACTCGCTGCGGGTCGGCAGTCGACTGCAGGCGCAGCTTGCTGCGACCAGCAGGAGCACCGCCGTCCACCGAATCATGGCAAACCGGTGGTCGCCGCTTCGGAGCGGGTTCTTTCGGCAAATCGTACCGTCGGTTGGCGCCGGAGCATGGCGAGAGAGTCATCGACGGGGCGCGTGGAGATCGCCGCCAGGGAATAGACGCCCGCCTCGCTGGGTCCGGAAACGATCTTCAATTGAGCGGCGGCCAGCAGGGTCTGCAGTTCGACGACGGTCACTTGGGGAGCGAAAACGGCACGGATGACCTCATCGGACGGCCGGTTCTCGGGCGTCGTGACCGTGCGATAGTGGGGCGGAGTCGCGAGCACCCCGGATCGCTGCCGGCCCGTGACGGTCCAAACGCCGAGCGAGAGCGCAATGACAGCGACCGCAGCCGCGAGAGCGCGAGGCATGCGCCACGCGCGCGGCGGCGAAACGCGCGGCGCGCCGTTTGGCGCAGACTCGGCCGCGCTCAGCCGGGCGTTAAAACGCTGCAGCGACGCCGTGGGCAGGTACTCGACGGCGTTGTCCGAGCCCCGAATGCGTTCGAACAGCGCGCGTTCCGCGGCGGCACCGTCCCGACAGCGCGCGCAAAGCGACAAGTGGGCGTCGACGCGACGCCGGTCTGCCTCCGATAGCGTGCCGTTCACGAACCACGGCAGCAGCGCGGCGACCTCGCGGTGCTCGGTCATAGTGCGCGCCGGTCCTCGTCCCACGTTCCCCCCTGCAATGCCGGCAGATGACGCCGCAATTTCTCGCGCGCGTGGAACACGCGGGCCTTGACGGTTCCGACCGGCGCGTCCGTAATCTCGGCGATTTCCTCGAGCGAATAACCCATGTGATAGACGAGTTCGATGGTCAGCCGCTGCTCGTCGGGCAGCATGGCGAGCCCATGGCTCAACCAATCGTGCTGCTCGGCTTCGGCTGTCGGATCGACGCTGCGGTCCGCGTGCTCCTCGAAACGCCGCGCGGCGGCGCGAGTCTGACTCCGCAGCGCTTTCAAGGCGGTCCGATAGGCAATGCCGAAAATCCATGTGGAGACCTGTGATGCGTGGCGAAAGTCCTTCGCGCCGCTCCAGACGACCATGAACGTGTCGTTGATGATCTCCTCGACGTTCTCGAAATTCGCGATGAAGCGGGCGAGGAAACGGGCCAATCGCCGGTGATAGGCCAGATATAGCTCCTCCAATGCGCGCCGGTCGCCCGCGGCGACGGCATTCACGCGTTCCGTATCGTTGCCATGGCGCATCTTTTTGACCGCTACTTGCGTTCGCATCCCGGTATGTACCCGGCCAGGGTCGATCGGTTGCATGGCCACCCGAATCAAAAACGCCAGATCAGCGTCGCCAGCCAATGATGTCGTGCTTCGGTGCCATAAAACAGGGACTTAGCCTCAGGACTCGCGGCCACGTAGGACCCGAGGAGCACCACGGGCGCGAGATCGTAAAGCACACCCGAGCTCCAGTAAGCGTACCCTGCCCCGCCGCCGCCGCCGCCGCCGCCGCCGCCGAGAGCAGAATATCCCGCTCCGACCATCCCGTATAGACGGCCTTGGATCGGATGCTGCAGAGCGATTTCCGCCGATTCCGCTGCGACTCGAGCAAAGCCGCGAGCAGGCAGGTAGCGCGGCGTATCGGGAGAATACAGGAACTTCACGCTGAGCCATTCGCGATAAGCCAGGTCCAAGCCGAGTTCGCCGTAATCGTACGTCGAACCGCCTGCGTTCCACGGGTAGGCATACACGCCCGCGAGCAGCTTGCCGCGCCAGTCCTCGCCCGCGTCGAACCCAAAACCGACGAAGCCATTTACCTCGACGTCACGCCGCGCATCGGGATCGATCCGAGCGGTCGATGCGAAGACGCCGGCGAGCAGGCCGGAAGAACCGACGAAGTGCAGGTCCACCTGCGTTGCAGGTTCGTCCGCGCTGCGCGTGAGGCCCCGCACGACATAATCGCTCGTCAATGCCGCCGAGCCTCCCCAATCGTCGGCGCAGACAGGCGCGCACGCCAGAATGCCTGCGAGAAGCCCGGCGCGGCCGATCGATGACACGATGCTTACGCCTGCCGGCCCGCCGCTTCGGCTACTTGTTGACGTTGAGGAACGGAATCGGCGCCCCCGCGTAGATCGCGCTCGGCAACTGGCCATTCCATCGGTCCGCCTTGGTCTGCTCGACCTCGATGCGGCGCAACTCGAGCACGTCCTTGCTCTGCACGAGCGCGGCATTCTGGATGCGCATGGCGTCCGCCTTCGCCGTCGCAACCTTCAATTGCGCATAGGCTTCGCCGTCCGCCGTCGCGCGCACGGCGCTTGCCTCGGCCTCGGCGACCGCGACTTTCTGCTTCTGCTCGGCCTCGACGGTCTTCAGGCGGTTCTCGGCAGCGAGCCGCAATTGCTCCTGCGTCACCTTGTCGTTGATCGCATGCATGTACGACTCGGAAAACGCGAAATTGCGCATGTCGATGTTGATGACCTTGGCGCCGTAGAGCGACAGCTTCTGCTCGAGCGCGGCATAGATGTCCGAGGACACGCGGGCGCGCTGGGCGATGAGATCGGGAGCGGTGTACTTGGCCGTGACCGCTTTGAAAATCTCCTGGCTCGCCGTTTGCACGTACGAAGAGAGGTCGCCGTCGTGCGAGTACTTCTCGAACACCTCGGCCACGCGGTCCGTGGCGATGCTGTAGCGGACGGTGAGACTGACATGCACGGGCTGGGTATCGCTCGTGCTGCCTTCGGCGTTGTCGATGGCCGCGGCCTCGGCGCGTACGTTGAAAATCGTCAGTTTTTGCCACGGCGGCAGGAGTGCGAGTCCTTCGTTCTCGATGCCGACGATCCGGCCGAATTGCGTGACCACGCCGCGGCTTCCGGTGGGGACCGAATAAAACGGCCACAGCACCAGAAACGCGATCAGCCCCGCCACGCCGATGAGTGCGTCCCGGACCACCCGGCCCCAGCGCGGTCCCGCACCCGCCGCGGCGTCCTTGTAGCGTTCCCCGATCCCCATCGACTTCTCCCCGCTTGAGTCTCGACTACTGCGCTGCGCGCGCATTGTAGCTGCAAGCAGGGTCCAGGGGGGAGAGCGGCGCGCGCCGCCGCGCCCGGCGACCCATCGAGGATGCCGGCTCAGTTGTTTTTCTGTGCCGATCCCGGTTCGGCCATGCCTCGATGCATCTTGGCGAGCGTGCTGTCGGGCGCGACGTGCGCAACGGCCGCGCGTAACTTGTTGGCGAAGCCCGCGACGACCTTGAATTCGCCCCGCTTCATCGCGTCGTAGCCGGTGCGCGCCACCTCGGCCGGATCGTCCTTGTCCTCGTCCGCACCGAGCTTCGTGTCGAGCATGCCGGCGCGCGCGAAGAAGTTCGTCGCAGTGGCGCCGGGCATCAAACACGTCACGGTGACGCCCGTGTCATGGAGCTCGTTGCTGAGTGCGACGGAAAACGAGTCGAGGAAGGCTTTCGTACCGTTGTAGACCGCTTGAAAAGTTCCAGGCATCAATCCCGCGATGGAACCCGTGATCAAAATGCGGCCGTGCTTGCGCGCGCGCATCGCGCGCCCGACACTCTGGACGAGACGGATCGTACCGTCGATATTGGTATGGACTACCTTGAGCGCCTCGGCGATATCCTGGTCGAGAAACCCGTGGCCGAGTCCGCGGCCGGCATTCGCGAGCAACAGGTCGACTTCCCTCCCCGTGCCGACGATGGCCATTTGCAGCTGCTCCACGCCCTGCGCCGTCGACAGGTCGCATTCGACCGGAATGATCTCGGCGCCGCCGGTGGCGAGCAGCTTGGCCACCTCGTGGATCGCGGGCTCGTCGGCGGCGATCACGACGTCGTGGCCGTCGTTGACGCAGAGCCGCACGAGTTCCAGACCGATGCCGCTCGAGGCGCCGGTCACCACGGCAAGAGGCCGCATTGAGCTGTTCATAAATTACTCCCGTGAGGATGATGACCCATGAGGACAATGACGATTTCAACAGCCGGGATTAGAAAACATCGGCCCCGTAGGCGATGCCACCGGAGTGCGTCATCGGGGGACGGATGAGGCCTACAGCGCCAAGGGAACGCTGGCGCCCTCCGCCGACGAGCGCAGCGCCGCGTCGATGACGGCCATGACGCCCAGGACTTCATGGGGTTTCGTCGGGTTCGGTGCGCCGTCACGCACGGCGGACGCGATCGCGCGATAGAATTCACGCTGGTCGCCCTTGCAGGCGGGTTCGCGTTCGACCGTGCCGTCACCCGACCAGTACACCAGGGGGTCGGGGTCGCAGCCCCAATCCGCCGCGCCGGGCCGAATGCCCGACAGGAGCTGCCGCTCCTGCGGATCCGGGCCCTGCTTGACGAAACTGCCCGCCGTACCGTGTGCGAGGAAACGCGGCGAACCGCCGGCGGCGAGCATCGATGCGTGGATGATCACGCGCTTGTCGGGATAGGTCAGGATCGCATGCGCCCAATCGTCGCCGAGCGCTCCGTCGCGCAAGCCCGCGAGCATGGCCGTGACGCGGCTGGGCAGGCCGAACAAGAGCAGCGCTTGGTCGACGAGATGCGGCGCAAGGTCGTACCAAATGCCGGCGCCGGGGCCGCCGCCCTCGCGCCAGCGTCGCCGCACGACCGGCCGGAATCGGTCCATGTGCGACTCGAAATGCACGATCCGCCCCACCCGATTCGCTTCGATGGCGCGCTTGACGGTCAGGTAATCGCTGTCCCACCGCCGATTGTGGAACACGGCGAGCAGCAGGCCGCGCTCCTCTGCGAGCTGGGTCAGCGCTCGCGCTTCGGCCAAATCGAGCGCGAACGGTTTCTCCACGACGACGTGCTTGCCCGCTTCGAGCGCAGCGCGCACCCAGTGCGCATGGCTGTCGTTCGGAGTCGCGATCACGATGAGATCGAGCGACGCATCATCGAGCAAATCACGGCCATCCGCGCTCAAGCGAGCCCCGGGGCGTTCCGCCGCGACCGCATCCGCACGCGAAGTCGCGATCGCCGCGAGCGTCACCTCCGCAAGCGCATCGATGAGCGGGGCGTGAAACGTACGGGCGGCGAAACCGTAGCCGATGAGACCGACGCGTACCGGCATCCCCGTCACTTCAAATCGCAATCCGTGCCGGCAAGAGCCGGTCGTACTCCCGTTTCACGACCGCATAACACTCGCAGGTGCGAATCTCGAGACCCCGGCGATCGAGCACCGTGATGTGACCGCGACCATAGCGAATGAGGCCGGCCCGCTGCAACTTGAGCGCCGCTTCGGTGACGCCCTCGCGCCGCACGCCGATCATATTGGCGATCAATTCCTGCGTCATCACGAGTTCCGAGCCCTGCAGCCGGTCCAGACTCAGCAACAGCCAGCGACACAACTGCTGGTCGAGCGAGTGGTGGCGGTTGCACACGGCGGTCTGCGCCATTTGCGTCAGCAGGGCCTGGGTATAGCGCAGCAGAAGGTGCAGAACCGGGCCCGCCCTGTCGAATTCCGTCTTCAAGGCCTTGGCGCTCAGGCGGCAACCGAACCCGGCGCTCTGGACCACCGCGCGGCTCGGCGTCGACTCCCCACCCATGAACAGCGAGACGCCGACGAGACCCTCCCTGCCGACGACGGCGATTTCCGCGGACGCGCCGTTTTCCATGACGTAGAGCAGCGAGACGATCGACGTGATCGGAAAGTAGACGTGCGAGAGCGCAATGCCGGATTCGTAGAGCACGTGACCGAGCGGCATATCGACCGGTTCGATCAGGGACGACCAGTGCTTCCACTGCGCCTCCGGCAGCGACGCGAGCAGTTGGTTCTTCCGGAAATCAGTAGAGATGGACATGAACACGATTACCGTCGGATTCCCTTTCGTCGACCGTTCTAAGAGACTATCACCATTGCTGCATGGTTGTCGGCGCGCCTTGCGGCGACCGGCGAGCGTAGCGGCAAGCGTCGCCCGTCGATCGTCGCCCCGCAAAACGCGCGCTATGCCGCGAACTCCCGCGGCGTCTATGGCATCGGCGGCACGCGTCGCCGTCAGTGAGCCGGCCGGCCCTCGTAGTGGCGGCGGAACTCGGACTCCCGCTCGGCTTCCAGCGGTACGGCGGGATCGTAAGGCGGGGATGTCTTGACTTCCTGGCGCGTCAAGCCCAGCGAGATCGTGGATTCGGCCCAGCTCACGTACGTGATCGACGCCGGCGCCACGAGCACCGCGTGACCGAGCCACCAATTGCTCGTATTGACGATCAGCCAACGGATCGCCCAAGATCGTTCATCGACCAGCATGCCTTGGACGTGGCCGATGTCGCCATCGGTCGCCTGCACGTAGTAGCGCAGCATCGCATTGCCGCTGCGCAGGTGGGGATCCGAGTGGGCATGTGGTGACTTGCTGCCCTCGATTTTTTCCTGCCGGCCGCCCTGCAGGAGGTCCGGATACAATCCCGCGCCCCAGAGACCGCCGCCGCCCCAATAGGCACCATAGCCGTAGTATTGGAGATATCCCATCTCCTGCTGCCGGGACACGGGTTTGGCGGTATCGATATCGGGACTGCCGTTCACCTGGGCTTGCGTGAGCGCGACGGGAAACATCTTTCCCTGCCAATCGGCTTCGTTGACCGCCACCGGGGAGATCAATACGTCGCGGTGCGGATCCGCGTCGCCCAGCGCGACGACGAGGTAGCGGATCGCCCAGGCCGAATCGTCCAGATAAAAGTCCACGACTTTGCCGATGTGCCCGTCGATGGCGTCGATCGCAAAACCTTCCATGTCCTTCAATGCATGCAGCAAGAGCCTGGCTCCGGGCGCGGGTTCACGGTCCGCGCATCGTGACGTCGATATTACGTGCCAACTTACCTCCCGCCATGGCCTGCGTCTGTTCGCTGCCGCACGTCACGTGGCGAGCGGTCTTTCGGCCGGCGATGGTTTCGCGATGAACGCCTTGCGAGGCGCTGGATCAATTTGTACGGCAGCGCACGGAGGAGTGGGGCATCATCCGATAGACTACCGGATGACAATGAGAACGATGCCGTCCGACGACGCACAGCCGAAGCATCTCACGGCATTTTCAGACGGGTTTCAGGCGTTTGTGCGCCCCGACATTGCATCGACGCTGCAGCGGGCCATTTTCGACAGTGCGAATTTCTCGAGCATCGCGACCGATGCCGAAGGGGTGATTCAGATATTCAATGTCGGTGCCGAACGGATGCTGGGTTACGAGGCTGCGGAGGTCGTCAACCGGATCACCCCCGCCGACATCTCCGATCCCGGCGAAATCGTCGCCCGCGCGGAGGCCTTGAGCCGGGAGTTGTCGACCGCGATTTCTCCGGGATTCGATGCCCTCGTCTTCAAGGCTTCGCGCGGCATCGAGGACATTTACGAACTCACGTACGTCCGCAAGGACGGCAGCCGCTTTCCCGCCATGGTCTCGGTGACCGCGCTGCGCGATCCGCGCGAGGCGATCATCGGTTACCTCTTGATCGGAACCGACAACACTCTCAGAAACCGCTTCGAGGCCGAGCGGCGCGTACTCGACCGGACGCTCGAGGAGACGAATCTCGCGCTGCGAGCCGCCAAGTCGGCGGCTGAGAAAGCGAACCTCGCGAAGTCGGACTTTCTGTCCCACATGAGCCACGAGCTGCGTTCGCCGATGAATGCGATTCTCGGCTTCGCACAACTCATGGAGTCGGGCAATCCATCACCCTCTCCGGCGCAGCGCCAGAGCATCGAGCAGATCCTTCAGGCAGGCTGGTACCTGCTGGGATTGATCAATGAAATCCTGGACCTCGCGTTGATCGAGTCGGGCAAGCTGTCGTTGTCGCCGGAACCGATCGCACTCGGCGAAGTGCTGGCGGATTGTCTCGGAATGATCGAACCTCTCGCGGCAAAGGCCGGTGTCCTACTCAGCTTCCCCGAACTCGACTCGGCGAGTCTCGTGAAGGCCGATCGCACCCGGATCAAGCAGGTGCTCATCAATCTGCTGTCGAACGCCGTCAAGTACAACCGGCGCGGCGGCACGGTGCGGGTCGTGGTCGCCCCGGCGGCCGGGGATCGAGTGCGCCTCAGCGTGCACGACACCGGCAAAGGCCTCGACCCCGCCCGGATCGAGCAGCTGTTCCAGCCGTTCAATCGGCTGGGCCAGGAATCCGGCAGCGACGAAGGAACGGGGATCGGACTCGTCGTGAGCAAGCGGCTCGTCGAACTCATGGGTGGGGAAATCGGCGTCGAGAGCCGCGTCGATGCGGGCAGCATGTTCTGGATCGAGATGCAACCCGCGCAGCCGGAAGCCGGACACACGCTCCTGTGCGTAGAGGACAAGCCTGCAAATCTGCCGATGGTCGCAAATGACGGGGCGAGCGGCATCGAGGCGGCGCGATGATCGGTTCCCCCGCGATCCTCGCCGCACGGATTCTCGTCGTCGACGACCAGGCCTCGAACGTCCAATTGCTGGTGCGCATGCTCGGCGAGGCCGGGTATCTCGGGGTCACGGCAACCATGGATCCCACGGCCGTCTGCACGCTCCACCGCGACGAGCCCTACGATCTCATCCTGCTCGACCTGCAGATGCCCGCGATGGACGGCTTTGAAGTCATGGAAGGGCTCAAGGCCGCGTCCCCTGCCGGGTACTTGCCGGTGATCGTGTTGACGGCCCAACCGAGTCACAAACTGCGGGCCCTGGAGGCCGGCGCCCGGGACTTCATCAGCAAGCCGTTCGATTTGAGCGAGGTCAAGACCCGGATCCGCAACATGCTCGAAGTCCGCCTCCTGTACCGCCGGCTCGAGCGTGTGAATGCCGACCTCGAAAACACCGTGCTCGCGCGCACCGCGCAATTGCGTGAGAGCGAAGCGCGCTTCCGAAGTCTCACTGAACTTGCCTCGGACTGGTACTGGGAACAGGACGAAAGCGGCCGATTCAGCAAGGTGTCGGGACCCGTGCTCGAAATGCTCGGGATTCGCATCGACACCTGGGCCGGCGACCAACGGCCGGCGCTCGTCTGCGGGTGGGACGAGACCCAGCGGCGATCGCTGCTCGCCAAGGTCGAGGCCCGGGAAGCCTTCCTGGATTTTCCCCTGAGCAGAACCCACGCGGACGGCTCGGTGCAGACATTTCGCGTCAGCGGCGAGCCGATGTTCAACACCGCGTGCCGATTTCTTGGCTTTCGCGGCATCGGCGTGGAGACCACGGCTCAACGGACGCCGCCGCACGCCCCGGTGCGATCCGTCTCGTGACGTTCCGCCCCCACGCCAATCATCTGCTCGCGGCGCTGCCCACCATCGACCTGACGCGCTTGCTGCCGCGCTTGGAACTCGTGCCGATGCGCCTCGGCGACGGCCTCTATGAGCCCGGGGCGCAATTGGAGCATGGCTACTTTCCGATCTCCGCGATCATCTCGCTGCACTACGTCACGCGCTCCGGCGAATCGGCGGAGCTCGCGGGCGTCGGGCCCGAGGGCGTCGTCGGCATGCCCTTGTTCATGGGCGGCAATACGACGATGAGCTCCGCCGTGGTCCGCGCGAGCGGCCATGCCTATCGGCTCGAACGGGAGGCGCTCATCCGCGAATTCCAGCGCGGCGAGGCCTTTCAAAGCGTGCTGCTCCGCTATACCCAGGCTCTGATCATGCAAATATCGCAAACGGCAGCCTGCAATCGCCACCACTCGGTCGAGCAACAGCTCAGTCGCTGGCTGCTCTGGACCCTCGATCGCCTGCCGCCGCGTGAGTTGACGATGACCCAGGAGTTGGTCGCGAGCCTGCTTGGCGTGCGGCGCGAAAGCGTCACCGAAGCGGCCGGGCGCCTGCAAGCGAGCGGCCTGATTCGCTACCGCCGCGGCCACATCGACGTACTCGATCGCGCTGGCCTGCAATTGCGCGCCTGCGAGTGCTATCACGCCGTACGAACGGAAATGAATCGCCTGCTGCCCGTATCGCCGGCCCATGGGCTTGCCTGAGGAAGGCCCGCCCGGCAGGCGCCGGGTCGGCACCGTCCCGATATGATCTGCGACAGCGTGCCAGCGAACAGACGAATCGCGCCGCGGCCATGCAAGCTCCACCCGACGACCGTTCAGCCACAAGGAGAGTCCCATGCCGCGTGCCGAGCTACGCCAAGATTTGATTTCCACGTTGGGATTGCGATCGATGTTTCTGCGTGAGCGCCTCCTCGAGAGCGACACGGATGCGGATGAATCCGATTTGGTCGGCACGCGCGCGCGCGCCGCCGCCAACATCAAGGAGTGGCAGAGTTATCTGCCCGCGGACTGCGTCAGCGCGATGCTGCGCCTCGGTTGGCACTTGACGACCTGATACCCGCGCCGATCACGAATCATTGCCTCGAGTTCATCAACGAATAGCACAAGGAGTCCCCATGAGACATACGACATCCATCACGACGCTGGTCGCCGCAGGCCTCGGCCTCGGCGCCGGCCTCTGCGCAAACACCGCCAATGCCGGCCGCTACCACGATGCGACCGAGGCCTTCAGGTCCGCCAATCAAAGCGCGGCGTATTTCAAGAGGAGCTATGCCTATGCCGTGTTTCCGACCGTCGGTCAGGGCGGCTTCATCGTCGGCGCGGCGCACGGCAGCGGACGCGTCTTTGTGCACGACGTGTATGTCGGCCGGACGGCCGTGACGCAATTGAGCGTGGGCTGGCAGGCGGGCGGCCAAGCCTACAGCGAGATCATTTTTTTCGAGAACCAGCAAGCACTCGAGCAGTTCGAATCGGGCAATTTCCAATTCGGCGCCGGTGCAAGCGTCACGGCGATCACGGCAGGGGCATCCGCCGGCGTCAGCACCGACGGTGCGGGAGCGGGAGCGAGTGCCGGTCTGCACGATGCCGCGGTGGTGGGAAGCTTTAACAAGGGCATGGCGGTGTTCACGATTGCAAAGGGCGGTTTGATGGTCGATGCGTCGCTGGAAGGAGAAAAGTTCTCCTATGAGGCGCGCAGCAAGCGCTGAGGGCTCACGGCGTCGATGACGCCGCGGGCACGGTGCCCATGGCATCGAAGAGTGCCGCGGTGTCGCCAAGCTGTGCCGCGCGGGCCCGCAAGTACTGCACGTGCAGGCTTCGGAACTGCTGCCGGGCGGCGAGGCTCAGCGTGAGCGGCGCGGCACCGAGCCGGTAGCGGGCGGCGGTGTCGCGATCGAAGGCGGCGGCGGCGTCTGCCGCCCGCCGGTACTGCGCGAGCGCGTCGGTGTCGGCTTGCAGGGAGACGAGCGTATCGGCGACGCTCTTGAAGGCCGCGAGCACGGTCTGGCGGTACCCGTCGACGGCGGCGTCATATTGTGCCTGGTATTGACGCTTGCGCGCGCGCAGCGCACCGCCGTGAAACAGCGGCTGGGTCAGGGACCCGCCGGCGCTCCAAATCGCTCCCGCCGGCGAGGTGAACGTCGACCAATCGAATCCGCCGCGGCCATAGGCCGCCGACAAGGCGAGCGACGGGAACATCGCCGCCGCCGCCGCCCCGGCTTGGTCCGCGCTCGCGCGCACGGCCGCTTCCGCGGCGAGAATGTCGGGGCGCTGATGCAAAAGGTCGGACGCGACCGACACCGGCACGGGCGCGGACAGCTTGAAGTCATCGAGCGGGAGCGCCTCGGGAGCCGCATCGGGCGTGCGTCCCATCAGTACGGCCTGGGTATGGCGCACGGCGAGCAACTCGGCGCGCAAGCCCGGCAGGGCCGCGGCGACCGATGCCGCATCCTCATCCGTCGCCAGCATCTCGGCTCGCGAGGCGCTGCCGAGGCGGAACCGTGCCGCCGTCTGGGCGGCGCGCCGCTCGGCGAGCGCCACGAGGTCCGCCGTGGCCGCGAGCTGTTCCTGAAGCGAGGCCGCATCGATCGCGGCCACGACGATGTTCGCGCAAAGCGCCCGCCGCGCCGCCTCGAATTCATAGTTCTGCTGCCGCACCTGGCCCGCCAGCGCGCGATCGGCGAGCACGGCAGCGCCGAAGAAATCGAAACTGTAGGATGCTTTGACCTCGGCGGCGAAGACGTTGTAGAGGAAGGTCTGCTGCGGCAGCACGGGCAGACTCAGCGCGCGCTGGCGCGACGGCTCGAAGCCCGCGTCGATGCTCGGCAACAGCGAGTTGCCGATTTGCCCGCGCAGCAGCTCGCGCGCCGCATCCAACTGATGGCGCGCGGCACCGAGCGAGGGACTCGAGCGCAAGCCTTCGTCGACCCACGCGTCGAGCGTCTCTGAACCGTAGGCCGTCCACCAATCCGGTACAGGGCGCGGCGGCGCCGTTTGCGCCGCCGCGTCGGCGTCGGCCTCGGTCGTCGTGGCCATATCCGGTCCGGGCGCAGCGCCGGCGGCGTAATGTACGGGCAGATTCATGTGCGGCGGCTCGCGTTGCGGACCGAAGACACCGCAGGCCGCGAGACTCGTGAGTCCGGCGGCCGCCACGATGAGGCGCCGGCTGGAGGTTCGAGAGCTCATCGCGTCGTCTCTGCGTCGATGCGGAACCAGAGGGCGTACAGCGCCGGCAGAAAGAACAGCGTCAGCACGGTCGCGACGGTGATGCCGCCCATGAGCGCGGTGGCCATCGGACCGAAGAAATTGCTGCGAACGAGGGGTATCAAGCCGAGCACTGCGGCCGCCGCGGTGAGCGTGATGGGACGAAAGCGACGCACGGTTGCGCCGACCACCGCCTCGAAACCGCCGTGCCCCGCGCGGACGTCTTTGTCGATCTGGTCGACGAGGATCACGGAGTTGCGCATGATGATGCCGAACATCGCGATCATGCCGAGCAGCGCCACGAAGCCGAACGGCATGTGGAACAGGAGCAATGCGGCGACGACGCCGATGATGCCGAGCGGCGCGGTCAGCACGACCATCGCCACACGGCTCAAGCTTTGCAGCTGCACCATCAAGAACACCAGCACGGCGATCCCGAGCAGAGGCATCTGGGCATTGATCGAAGCTTGCGCCTTGGCGTTGATCTCGACGGTGCCGCCGATCTCGATGCGGTAGCCCGGCGGCAGCGAGCGACGCAGGCTCGCGAGACGCCGATCGATCCGGTTCGTGACTTCGATGCCTTGCGCACCGGGCTTCACGTCGGCCTGCACGTTGATCGTCGGCTGCCGGTCGCGCTCCCAGACG